>Ga0114960_10004004_pt1 | contig 11143 bp, 13 predicted proteins | sample C_130625_MF_Meta_FD_92637 | JGI IMG/M metagenome (GOLD analysis project Ga0114960, IMG submission 92637) | Freshwater microbial communities from Lake Croche, Canada to study carbon cycling - C_130625_MF_MetaG | ecosystem: Environmental > Aquatic > Freshwater > Lake | place: Lake Croche, Canada...
ATCTCCTTGTCTTAACCATTCAGCCATCAATAAGGCTTCCGCCCTACCGTTATGTTTTTGTAATTTAAGTGGGGCAGTTGGCCATAGTTCACGCGCTAACTCTAACGATAAGTTTTTGTCAGACGTCAACATCATGTCCTTCTTCCACTTCTGTGGGGTCACAAATTCCCATGGGCAGTTCAACCGTTCCATGATTGCTATAGACGCTCCAAACGCCATACCAAACTTAAAACTAGACGACACGCCTTGTGATGGCATGCTATGTACATCCTCGATAACTCCTACGACGTCTTGACGGTCAATCGCTTGGCTTATCTCAGCATGCACCATACGAGTCAAGATGTGTTTCTTGTTGTTAAGCATGTCACCACATGATTGGTAATTGCCATGGTGGTCAATGAGCCCCCACGCACCTGTAAAGCCTGGGTCTACGCCCAAATAGAAATTCATTTAACCCCTTTAAGTTGTATCCAATCACATCTTTGCAAAATAAACTTTAACGACGGTTGTGGCTTACCTTTCTTATCAACGATTTTGGGACATGTCCCATTCTTCATATCAAACAACTTGCACTCGAAGCAAAGACGCCTATCGTCTTGTGGATCTGCGTCACGGTTAAACAACTTGTCCGCTAGTTCCCAAGCTTGTTGTTGAGTCATACCATGCGCCATGAACGCTTGGGTTCTCCTGTTGTGCTTGGCACTTGCTATTTCAATTTCTTCTTCAGTCATATATCCACTATAACAGTAAATTACAGTTACAAGTTAAAAAAAGGGGCACCCCCCGTTTACCCTATCTATTCCTAGTTATTCCTTGTTTATTCCTAGTTTAAGTTCTGATGCTTTCTGGTGGACAGACTCAGCCCTCCCACAGGGGGCTAAGCCTTCACATGTTTATGCTAACTGGAGCCACATGACCCGACAGCCGTTCGATGTTAGGGCGCTATCTTCGCCACCCATGCCTCTATCTCAACATCTATCCCGTAGTAGAGGTATCCCCAAATCGCTACCGCCAGTGCGCGTCCGATTTAGCGGTTGTATTCGCATAAACAAAAAAGCCGTTACTACTGCACTGGGTCGTTCCCTCCCGTGAAGGAGGCCAATGCATGAGTAACGGCTTTCAGTTTGTTGTGAACGACTACAACAGTTTGGATTATAAACACTAAACCGTTATGGGTGTCAATACCTTTCTACGAAGATCCATAACTTTTTTTACAACTGCCATCAAACCATGTTTGTCATGTAAATCATTAGCGTCATATCCGACCTCATCTGCCATCGTCCAAGGCAACCCAGTCTCAATAGCAGACTTCTCACCAGTCTTGCTCTCATCGTTGTCTGCAAACACAAAACAATCGCTTTTGATCTGACTAGCAACCTGAACCATGTTGATGGCAGAGAAGCACACCATCACAGAACTGTTTAAACCGACGCTACGCAAGGCTTTATGCAAAGACAGACCTGTGGAGTACCCTTCGACCAACCACACCTCTGGAGCCTCACTAGACCCCATCAAGAGCACTGCGTTCTTAGCACGCATGCCATGTAGCATCTTCTTGTTGTACTTGCGATTTGGTTCATCCCAATAGATCTCTTGGTAACCCTGTAACTTACCCGTTGCCACGTTACGCATAGGCACCAACAACTTATTGTCCAAAACATAGCCTTGCATGTCTGGAAAGCCTTTAATTTCCAAATACGGATGTTTTTCCATCTTGGCAGAATTTAAAGTATTTTGAGCACGCTGAGACGCTAAGTCATACGAACGGTCTTTGTCAGCGTTGGCTTGTTTGCGTTTCTCCATCCAATCGCGTTTCTCTTGGTCAGACCAAGGCTTGGCATTTGGATCTTCGTACCAAATAACTTTAGCTTCATCTGCCCAATTCATTACCCACCCACGTTGGCCATCGTAAAAGAAAGCACCGTTGGTGGACTTAGGTTTATCAAGCGTCCCACACCGACGAATGCGCTCGGATGGGTACAGATTGTTGGGATTGATATCAACCCCATGAACACGCGCAAAGTTGATAAAACTCATCTCTTCACCGCTTTCTTGTACGCCATGTTAAGTTGCATAATTTTGTTATGCACATTACGTGTAATCTCAACGGTTGGGGCTGAACTAAATTTCCAAATTGGATCGTAACCTGCAATCTTTTTAAACAAATGATATGCACGTCCTTGTTGGCTAATAGGTTGGCTATGTTCTTTTGCATACCTTACCACTTGATGCCAAAGATGCTCTGCGTTGTCTGCTAGTTTCTTTTTGTTCTTACCCTCACCGATAAAAATCTCAGCCATGATTCCATGCTTGGCATCTTCCTGAACTTTAGATGGTCGCTCGTATCCACACCCCATACAACGCTTATGAAAAGGCTTGTACCCACACTTAGGGCAACCCTTTAATTCAACTTCTTCGTCTTTGCGAATCTTCTTATCTAACTTCTCACCCTCATCAAGTTTTTCTAAGCCATTAAAAAACACATCGGTAAAGTCTTCAGCAAAGCGAATGATGTTGCCACTGAAATCCAGTAAGTAGCAATCTTTTTTTCCCTCATGTGAACGTAAGCCACGCCCCCACATCTGGATGGCCGTAGACAATGACTTACGTAATGGACGTGCATCACATACACAACCCACGTCAGGTACGTCAAAACCCTTTGCCAAAGCTTCAACCGATATCAAAACACGAAGGTAACTATTTGGCTTGCGATATTCTTTTAAAAGTTCATCTCGCTCTTTTGCGGTGGTGTCTGAAGTAAAAACCGCGGCCATAATGCCTTGTGTAATAAACGATTTACACAATTCTTCACAGTGCTTAATCGTTGATCCAAACACAATAGTTTTGCGATTTTCAGCAAATTTGATCCACTCTCTAACAACATCGCCAATGATGCCCATCTCGCGCTCTTCCGCCGCCTTGTCCGTCCATTCACCGCCTGCGGTTGCCGCGCCCGTCATATCGGGCTTTGTACAAGAAAATATCCTCATGGGCACCAACACCCCTGACTCAGTCAGATCGTGCATCGTGGTAGCGTTTATGAGGTTTGTGAATATCTTTCCAAGACCATTGGAGAACGGTGTAGCGGAAAGTCCAATAATCGCGGCACCACTATCCATGGCGTAGTCAGTCCAGACTTTGTACTGGGTATGTGCTTCGTCCACTACCAGAACGTCCAACTGTGGCCAGAATTCTCTTTTAGCAATAGTCTGAGCAGATGCTATTTGCAAAAGCAAATCTGGCATGCGACGCCAATGTTTGGCTTGAATGACTCCGTGATCTCTTAATCCGTAACCATCAGCTACGGTAGAGGTCTGATTGATTAAAGTTGTACGGTCACACAAAAATACCGCACGCTTACCCTTTTGTATGGCTTCATTACAGATTCGTAATCCAAGGTAAGTCTTGCCAGCCCCCGTAGGAGCCATGATCAATTGTCTTTTGTGTCCTTCCCTAAAACCTTGTCGTAAGGCTTCATGGGCGGATAGTTGGAATGGACGTGGTTCAGGAAAAGTTGTTCCATCATCACACCTACTTGGTGCTAGGACTGCGTTCATTTTTGTGCTTTATAAAATTTATCGAGTTGTACTTGTTGCTTCTTGCAAAGCTTGATGCATTCGCTTTTTTCTTTCATGATAGAAGCTAAACGCACTTCTTGTTGGGCTAGTAAATAATTCAATCGCTTGATTTCTTCATAGGCAACTTTTAAAGCATCATCAGCATCTAAGAGTTTATTCAAAGCCTCTAAGTCTGCTTGCATTGCTAACTCATTGGCTTTTAACTCTTCATCATCTGGTGTATTACCGTCCAAGATTGATGGACGTGGCTCTGGTGGCTCTGACAAAGCTTTAACTTGCTTTTCCTTGGGCAGTTTGGTTACAGATGCGGCTTTTTTAACACTAACTTTGCCTGTTTTAACGGCATCAATAACCTCATCAGAACCTTTGCTTATTACTTCTTTAGCCCTCTCAATTGTTGAGACACTAACACCAACTTTTTCTGCCATTTCTTTTGCAGATTTTAAATCCTTCCCAAGGAGGGATTTAGGGTTTCCCCTAAAAGCCCAAGCATTGATAGAAACTTCTGACAGTGCTAATTGGCTAGGCGTCATATGTCTACGGCTTTTGCCATTTTTCGCCCTAACAAAATCTATAGGATCAACGTCATCAGGCAGATCTACTTCTGTATGAGGCATGCTTACAGCAAGACATGCGGTATACCTGTGCCACCCATCAATCACTTTGTCTTCATAAATTGTTATTGAATCAAGAAGGCCAACAACTTCTATGCTGTCTTTTAGATCTTGAAAATTGTCTTCTGACATAGGCGGAAATGCCTTACTCAGTTCATGCTGTTCTCTCATATTTTTCTCCAATAAAAAAACCCTAGACGAGACTCTCATTCTTGTGGAATGTTGGCGGACACCGAGTAGGTGCAGAGTCTCGACTAGGGCTTACTCTATACACGCCGCCAAGCGTTAAAAAACTATATCACGAAAACAAATCTGGTCGCAAATCTTTCTTGCTAACCAATTGCTGAGTCGCCTCTTCAATCCTCACGCACAACAATGGGGATGCCTTCTTCTTACCACTCATCAGTAGTGAAAGCCACGTAGGTGTAATGCCAAGGTGCTCCGCCATTTCAAGCTTTGCCCCCCTTGGCTCTGTCGAAAAGTATTCTGTCAATGTCATTGTTGTCCTTGCTAGGTGTTGGTAGTGCATTCCACATAAAGCAGTGTGTTCAACTTCCTTGGTATTTGCACAGTTCAAGGAAAATAAGGCGCTAACCCTCATTACGCACCACCAACAAACGCATTCTACAGTAACTTATTATTAAATCAACTCTTGACAACTTGTTTTAATTATGTGTTATAGTTGCCTTGCGGTATGTAACCGTTTAAGGAGTTTTAAATGAGTTTTTTTGTTGAAGATAAAGGTAATTTTGAGTCAACCCCATCAGGGGCACATCTCGCAAGATGCTATCGAATCGTTGATCTCGGTACGCAAAAGACGGAGTACATGGGTGAATCCAAGCTCCAACACAAAATCATGATTGGTTGGGAAATCCACGGAACGAATGAAGATGGCACCCCCATCAGAATGCGTGACGGACGCCCATTTGCCATATTCAAGAACTACACCTTGTCATGGTCTGAAAAAGCCACCCTACGCATCCATTTGCAGTCATGGCGTGGTAAGCCCTTCACCCAAGAAGAAATGCGTCGTTTTGACCTTAAAAACGTGCTTGGTGCATGGTGTATGTTGAACGTGATCGAGACTTCTAAAGATGGCAAGGTCTACACCAACGTGGCTACAGTATCCCCAGTTCCATCGGTCATAAAGCAATCTGGTTTACCAGAGCCTGTCAATAAGAACGAACTGTTCAAGATTGATGAGCCAGACATGGCAATGTTTGAGGGTTTCAGCGAACACTTGAAGAAGAAGATTCAAGCTTCTCCTGAGTGGGAAAAGTTGAATAGCAAGTCCAAGAAAGTGGACGACATTGCTCCAAAAGTGACTTCGTTTGACGAAGACGATTCTGATATTCCATTTTGAGGACAAAATTATGAAAATTGCAACAATTGTTTGGAACGAAGATACCGACGTAACAAAAATTAAATTTAATAAAGAATTTCTTGAAAGTTCTTGGATGGTGCAAGCAGATGTTTTAAAAGACATCATGTATGAATCAACTGAAAACTATGTTGAATTTCTTCGTCAAGAAATTGATAGAGAACTTTGATAACAACAGTCATTGATAAAGGTATTGATATGAAATACATAGCACTCTTGGCGGTGGTGCTTGTTGGTTGCTCATCGAGCAATCAGTACCCCACCCAACAATTATTGATTGACAGACAAGTTTCGGCTTTTAGTCGTCAAGAAGTTATCAACGCTATCCATGATTGCCAAACTAACGGTATGCGTGCAGTCATGGTGACTTCTAAAAAAAACGTAAGCGGACACATAACAGACGTCATCAGCGATGTTACGTGTGCGCCCATGTATAAGTACTAAGGAACATATGACAACAATCATTGCAAGGTCGGCTGAGTCCGTCCATTGGTATGGCAAAGATGGCTCACCACAGTACACCGTAAAGGCAAAGGATGGCTCAGACCGTCCTACGACCCTCAGAGACGCCCGAAAGTTTGACTTGGTACCCTCGGTTACCACCATCTTAAAAGTGTCTGCAAAGCCCAGTTTAGAGGTCTGGAAGAACGAACAGTTGTTACTCGCGGCTCTCACTCTACCCAGAGTAGAAGGTGAGACTGAAAAAGAGTTTATTGCTCGTGTGGTGTTTGACTCCAAGGAAACGGGTAAGCGTGCCGCAGAAGCAGGCACCCGTATCCACGAAGAAATTGAAAGCCACTTTGCTGGCAAGAAGTCTACTCGTGGTATCAAAGTGGAAGAGGCTTTGTTTGAGCACTTCAAGTTAGACCCATTTCAACCTTGGTTGGTTGAACGATCATTCTCTAGTTCACTAGGGTTTGGTGGCAAGGTGGACTTGTATTGCAAGCCTGATAAAGCCGTTCTCCATGGTTTGGTAGCTGACGTCAAGACTAAAGACTTTGCGCCTGACGACAAAGTAGAAGCCTATGACGAGCACTTAATGCAACTCTCAGCCTATCGCTATGGCTTGGACATCCCTCATGCACGGTGTGCAAACGTGTTTGTATCACGCACGCACGAAGGGTTAGTCAAGATCATCGAGTGGTCTGAAGAAGACTTACAACGTGGTTGGGAGATGTTCCAACATCTTCTTGGCTATTGGCTACTCAAAAACAAATTTGGAGAAGAGAATTGACACCAGAACGCATAAACGAAATCTTCCGTGGTCTTACTCTAGAAGAGAACCACAATTTTCTTGAAGAAGACTTGAAGCTACTTGCTGAGGCTTACTTTGAAGAAGGCGCCAAAGAAGAGCGCTCAGGTTGTATCAGAGTAGCAACTGACCTCAACCGTTTAGTTGGTGAGAAGCTTGCTGAGGTACGGGGCAAGTAAAAAAACCCCCACTGTTTAGGTGGGGGTAAATGGCTTCTTGCAAAAGAAAACAATTCTATTTAATCTTTATCGTATCCTATTTCCCATAGGATCTACGTCTGTGTTTTCTAACACGTAATCTTCTGGGTGCTTCTTCAAATGGCGCAAGCGATCACTTGCCGCTAAATACAACGGTACAGCACCGCCAGCAACGGATAAAGGCCCAGCCGCAACTCCACTAACAAATGGGGCTATCGTGCTAGCCGTTGTACCCATGGCAGAGAGAGCGGCCTCGGCTGGTTGTTTGTCCACTACACGGTTATATACGTCAGCCACGCCCCCTGCAACTTGAGCACCAGTCAATGCACCAAGTGCTGGATATTTTAAATAAGGCAAATACCCTTTAGCATAATTTGCCACAGTACCTAGCATGCTAGGAGCTTCTGCTACTGGCGTGGGAACTGAGGGGATAGGTACATTAGGCGCACCACCAAACCGAGGCGATGGGCCTCGTCCAGCGCTTTCTGGAATAAATAAATTAGCACGATTAGGATCAGGACGCATTTCAGGTGCAATTCGCTTTATTTTGTCTTCCGCGGCCATGGCTTGGAGCTTCATTTGATGAGCTTCAGCTTTGTCTCTAGCATTTAACCCGACGTCTGTGTATCGACCTTGTGTGTCTCCAGATGCCACCCAGTTCTTGGTTTGGTAACCGCCTGCGGGTTCGCCTTGTAATGGGCCTTGCGCAACAGGCAAATCACCTGTACTAGCTTTGCCCTTCAAAACCATATCTAGCACCTCAGCAGGCGATTTACCAGACTTTAAAGCGCTTATAGCCTCTGGATACGATGCAAGTATCTTGGCCACATCTGTCTTCATGTGTAAGCCAGCCGCTCCAGCCCCAATACCAGCACCAGCCGTAGCACCAGTGCCCGCTCCTATGTAACTAGCGATTGCTTTTGGTAAATGTGTGACAGACTTTTCTTCATCAGTGATAGGCTTAGAAGCCACGTCAACTTTTTTCTCAACTTTTGGTTCTTCTGCTTCTGGTGCAGAAAATAACGCAGAAGGCAAATCACCACCGTAGAACTTGCCAATGGCATGCATGTGTTTGATGGTTTCATCTGGCAAATCAGCCAAACTTCCAGACTCATAAAACTTGTTGCGAGTCTCCGTGCTTGCGTTGTAACCAGCCAGTACCTTGTACGGGTCACTGCCAATCTTTTCGTTGCTCACTAGTTCTTTGAGCAAAGATATACCGCCACGGATGTTTTGTTGCAAATCATTGGGGTCAACTTTTAAACCCTTTGCTGTTTCTTCCATCAATTGCATGACGCCAATTGCACCTTTAGGAGATACAGTGTCTTGACTGAACTTGCTTTCTTGCATGACCATAGGAAAAACAAATTCAGGATTTATCCCTTGCTTCCTAGCTTCTTTGTCAATTGCCAAAGCAATTTGCAAGCGATCACCACTGATATTGTGCTTGTGCAAAAACTGCAACTGTTTGTCGCTCAGATCAGATACCGATGATGTTTCCAATTCCATGGCAGATCCTTATGGCAATAAGCCACGTTTTTTCATTTCAGCTTCAATAGACGCATTGCTTTGTGTTGCAGATTTAGTTGGAGCAGTTGTTTTTGTTGGAGCAACTGCTTTTTCATTCTTTACTGCGTTCTGTGATGCAGATGGCGTGTACCAACTTGGCATTGTTTTGAAATCTAATGGATTGCTCTTAGCAAGTGCAATTTGCTCTTCACGTAGTCTGTTTTCCAATGCTCGTGCTTGCGTTCCTGTAAGCAACTTGCGTGCAGGTATATTGCTTTCAATGCGTAAGTCGTGACGGTCAAGATCATGTTTAGCTTGCAAGCCCATTTGATCCAAGATGCCAACAAAGCCTGCCTGAGAATTAGCAAGGCTTGGTGATTGGTTGCTATTAAGCTCTTGGAACGCATTGGTTGGGTTAACGCTAGAGCCACGCAAGTTGACCTCTAAACGAGCAATACCTTTGATCAACCTATCTGCTTTTGCACGAGTTGCATCATCAGCATTCTTTAGGTTCTCCATAGCCGCCGCAGTTAAGCCCTCAATAGCCGCCTGTGTGTTGCCAGGGTTCTTATCAAGGTAAGCGCGGAACATACCAATTGCATCACCGTTCTTAAACAGTGAGAACAATGGGGCCAACTTTGGCTCAACCGCTAACGTGCGAAGGTATGTCAGATCATTCAACAAGTTATCAGCGCTACGAGCAACAAAAGCAGACTTTTGTTCTTCATCCATGCCTTTCTCATTTAAACGGTTTGCATACTCAGCAACAGCATTTTGTTTTGCAGTTATACCCATTGCGTTCCACTGAGAATCTGGCATGTCTTTAGGCTTGCCTAAATTAAGATCTGTTAAATAATTTTTAATTTGATCTGGTTGCGGATCGGCAACCGTTCCTTTAAACATTGGATCTTTAAGAATCAAAAATGGATTTTCTGCAACAGCTTTTTGACCTTTAATTTCCGTTTCTGTTGAGACATTTGATGTGGTAGCAATTGAAGCTTTAGCATCAAGCTCTGCTTTTACAGCTTTTGCTTGCTCAGAATCTGGGCCAGCTAAACGCACAATTTCTCTATAAGACTCAGGAGTTGCACCTTTTTCTTTCAAAATTCTGTCGGCTTCTGACCGTTGAGTTAGACCAGTTTTTTTGGCCGCAATCTCAGAACGCATCCTGTAAATTGTTGGCTCAATAGCTCTTTGTTGCTCTACGTTCTCACCCATTACATCCGCGGCGGAGCCTAGCGATGCAAGGAAACCACCAAGTTGTGGCTTGGCAAACGCTCCCGCAATCTTGAACCAATTTGGTTGTGCAAAACGTTCTTGCAACGCTTTAACATATTGCTCATTTGCCGCATCAGTTTCATTAAGAGCTTGATGAATACGAGGTATTTCTTGACCCGCAGGATTAGTCTTTGCCCAATCAACTGGAGATTTTGCGGATTCTGGAAATTCAACGCCTTTAAAGTCTGCCATGATTTATTCCTTACGGCTCGTATGTGTAATAAGTTGACCCATCATCTTCGTTGGTGTGAGGATACAACTGTTTGTTAGACCCATTAGGATCGGAAAGAATATCATTCGCACCAGTATCTAATTTACCAGTTACTGGATCATTAAAAAATCCTTTTACTGTGTCAAAGCCTTTTCCAAGCGCAGTTGACAACCCAGAGTATGGAGTAACGCCCGCACTGTTTGGCGTAAACAGGCCTGCCGCGCCCGCTCCAACCGCACCAAGTGCCGACAATGGAGACATCTCTGCCGTTGTCTTTACTGTTGTTGGTGTTGTGTATCCACGTAGCAAACCAGACAACGTAGTCAAGTTTTGCAATGGAAACAGTTCTTTGTTTTGTTCAATGGTTTGTTTCTGACCACCAATAGTAGCCAAAGCATTCAAACGAGCAAGCTCTAAGGCTTGGTTTTGACCCGCAAGGCTAGACTGAGCGCCACCCAATGTCGTTAGGTTTTGTTGGCCAGTGTTAGCGGCATTCGCGGCGGTTGCGCCCGCAGTGTTTGCAATTTGATTTTGTGTTGTTGCCGTATTGAGCGCTGTGTTGTACCCAGTACCCAAAGCCTCATACTGCTTATTTAAGATGTCACGGTTAGCGTTACTCAAAGTCTGTCCAAGAACTTCGGCACCACGCTTAGAACCAAACTGACCACCACCAACAGAGCCAGCAACTGCGCTTGGGGCTAAGTTCTGCATAATATTGCGTTGACCAACATCACCAAGAGCATTCACCACAGACGTGATGTATGGGTTCATGTAACCCTGAGCCGCAATAGCAGGGTTGCTCATTGCTGACGTTAGGTATGTGCTTGCCGCGGTTAGTGGCGAACTTGCTGAACCCGCGTTACCAAGCGTCTTTTGAGCATTAGATAGATCAGTACTGTAAGTAGCAGTACCAGTATCAGCTTCGGTAAATGCTTTCTTTTGTAAATCATTAGCGCCAATAAACTGAGCACCCGTTAATGGGTCTATCTGCGACGTGCCTTGTTTGGCAATATTGCTCAGGTAGTCAGTGTAATAACTGGGGGTTGTGGTCGCCGCTGTTTGCGATGACTGTAAAAGATTTGCCATGTTTTAACCTTTCACCATCTTGAGATAGTCAAGAGGA
>Ga0114960_10004005_pt1 | contig 11142 bp, 13 predicted proteins | sample C_130625_MF_Meta_FD_92637 | JGI IMG/M metagenome (GOLD analysis project Ga0114960, IMG submission 92637) | Freshwater microbial communities from Lake Croche, Canada to study carbon cycling - C_130625_MF_MetaG | ecosystem: Environmental > Aquatic > Freshwater > Lake | place: Lake Croche, Canada...
CAATAAAATCAGGTGATAACAAATCAGCTAAAAGTACTTTTGTTGCATTAAAAGTCAATAATAATTTGGTTTCAGGTTCTAAAAAAGCATTTCTTGTGCTACCAATTTACAATCAATCCATGTCGCAATATGATTGTATCCCAAAAGACTTTAAAAATGATAAGATAGGACTTTATGGGTATGATTTTTTCGGTGAAGATGAATATGTTACTGTAATGGATTTTGATAAATTGACCATAAGTAACTATAAAAATGAGAGATTAAACGAGTTGATAAAAGATGGGTATAATGAAATTAAATCTGAATTTAGTAAACGATGGTTGTCTATTTTTGTAACAATAAATGGGGTAGAATATAAGTTTAGAATTGACACTGGCTTTAATAATTCATTTAATATACCTTTCAGTAAAAAAATTAATTTTTTACACGAATCACATCAAAGTATTAAAGGAAACCTTTATCATACATTAACTGGAACAACCAAAAACAACACCGATTATTTTTTTAACGAAAAAGAACTTTTCTTTAATAATTCAAATTATAAAACAGCACTTACCATTTCTCATTCAATAAAATTTCAAAATGTGGGTATGGGTTTTATAAAAGGATTCAATTGGATTTTTGATTCTAAAAACAAGAAAATATACGTAAAAAAGAATGGTATTGAGCTGGATATTAAGTCAAGTTATACTAAGAAATATATGGTTTTTGCTGAAAATCATAAATTGAAGATTATAGCAAAAAACACACTTGAAACTAAATATAATGTAGGAGACGAAATTACCGCCATTAACAACACCAAAGTAACTACAGAAAACATCTGCGAAATGCAAGAATTACTCAATAAAACAGAAGATTGGAATACACTTGATTTAGAAATTATTCCTGCAAAAAAGTGCATTATGGACAGAAAAAATTAATCAATTATTGACTCAAAAATTTCCAGAAGAGCATATGAAATATTTAAATATGATTAAGTTAAGTTTTAGTAATAAAAACTTAAAAGACTTATCTTCCGCAACCTTACTTTTAGCAAAAATAACTCCCCAAGAAGATTTTGTTAATATGGTTGAGTCGTTAAAAGATTATACTTTCAAAGGATCGTTTGTCGATAAAAATAAAGTTTCAGAAAATATCTTAACAGATATTAATAATATTTCTAATTATGGAGATTCAGATTCTGTAAATGGTAAAAAGAGAAAATGTAATGCGAGGTATCTGTGTCTAATGACTGGTCATGGTTCTTCAAATTGTCAAGAAACAGTTGATGGCTGTGGTCCTTTTGGAATGTCAACGTGTAATTGTTATTATTAATTATTTAAAAACACAAAATTAAAATGCAATCAAAATTAGGAATCAGAGTTTTTTTTTATTTAAGTATTATTTTTTTATTATATAATGTTGTTGGATTACTAACTTGGTACAAGCATATTTATTTATTACCAATTATGTTAGTATTAACTTTTGCAACCTCTTATTATTGCTATATAAAAAATTCTTTGATTTCTAATTTTAGACTAACTCTTTTATTAGGCTTTCCTCTACCTCTGATATTATTATTAACATGTTTTTTTGTAAAAGATTTTTCAAGAGGATTACCCTACATAATATTCATCCCTATAAGTTGTTATTTAGCATTTTTATTTTACAGATATAAAAAAAAATATATTGCTATATTGTCACTAATTTTATTTGCTTTTATCGCTTTTGTCGCTTTTCCAAATTATTTTATTTACTATCACAATCATAAAGCAGAACGAAGTGTTGTTTTCAACAAGATAACTTTGTTAAACACCAAAAATGAGAAAGTATTACTTGACAATGATAAAATTATAGTTCTAGATTTTTGGACAACAAATTGTGGTATTTGTTTTGAAAAATTTCCTGATTTAGAAAAAACATATATAAAGTACAAAAACAATGAGCGTGTAAAAATAATTTCTGTTAATGTTCCTATTAGAAATGATAAATTTGGAAATACAATAAAAATTCTAGACAGTATTGGGTATACTTTCCCTAAACTATATGCAAAATCATTTAAAGAAGTTGAAAACAATTTAAAGTTCAATACTTTCCCACATTTAATGATTTTGAAGAATAATATAATTCGTTATGATGGGTATCTTGTAACAAGTGATGAATCAAAATTATATAATATAGATGATGAAATTAATAGATTGTTAAATGAAAAATAAATTCTTTTTAACCTTTGAGTTTTATAAAAAATTATTTCCTTTAATTTTTATTTTTTCAGTTGCCAGTATGTTTTTTATGATTTTTTCTTTATTTGTTTTTGTTTCTGTTTTTTTTAGCTTTTTCATTTCAATTTTAATTTTTGAGGTCAATAATAAAAGAGAATATATTTTCTACTTTAATAATGGCATTACTAAATATCAACTTTGGATAATTAGTTTTTTTATCAATTTATCAATCTTGCTAATACTATTGTCAATTTGGAGAGTAATATTTTAGAAATAGATAGTATCATTAAAAGATATGATAACAAACTAATATTGTCAGATATCTATTTGAAATTAAAAACAGGAGATATAATCGGATTATTAGGCAGAAATGGTTCTGGAAAATCAACATTTTTAAAAATTATTTTTGGAATAGAACCTTCTGAAAGTAAGTTTGTAAAAGTTAACGATAAAGTTTTACTGAAAAACAAAGACATTATTTCACAAATTAGCTACCTCGATCAACAAAGTTTTTTACCTAAAAATTTAAGTGTAAAGAAGGTTATCTCATTAAGAATTAGCAAAGAAAAATCAGAAGAGTTTTGTAATGACAATTTATTAAAGCAAATCTATTCTTCAAAAATCAGACAGCTATCAGGTGGAGAGTTACGATATTTAGAAGTTAAGTTATTACTCTATAACGAATCAAAATTTATTCTATTAGACGAACCGTTTTCTGGATTATCTCCTTTAAATATCGAGATTATATCAAATCTCATAATTAAAAATTCATTTCAAAAAGGAGTTGTTTTGACAGATCACAACTATAGAGAAATAATTAAAATTTGTGATGAAATTTATTTATTAAAAAACGGAAAAAATTATCAAATTAAAAGCACAAATGAGCTTTTAGAACATGGATATATTAAATAGAACATTATGAGAAAAATAAAAACTATATTATTTGCATTCATTATTACAACATCATCCTTCGCCCAATCCGACATAGACAAATTCCTAAAAGGAGGAGAGATATTGGTTAATGGTTTAAGCTTTATTAAAGGCAATAAATCCAAATCAGATTCTAAAACTATTGAAAGTGTTTGTATAAAAAACAAACTTTCAGACAAAATAACTTTCACAATGGTCGGGAAAGATACCGATGGTAATGAGTTGAAAAAAGAATTGGTCGTTCAAAAAGAGGGTAAAGAATGTGTGTTTGACGTCCCAAAAGGAGTTTGGGCTTATGAAATAGATTTAGCCAACAAAGACGTTTATAAAAAAGGTGAGTATAAACTCGATGATGACATAACCATTACGGTAAAAGAGGATTAATAAAAATCCCTCTCGAATGCGCAATACCCCAAAAATTTAGACACTATTTTAGGGTATTTTTTATGGAAAGAAAGAATTCTTATGATGTTGACAAATATATTTTAATATATATATATCTTCACTAAAATAGATTTAGAGCTTGTTGATTATTCAATTATAAAACCCAAAGATATTGGCGTAGACCCAATAGAAAAGACGCTAAACATACTATATTTGCAATTCATTACAGATGAAGTAAAAGTCTATTTTCTTTTCTTTACTCTTTTTCTAAAAACAACAAATGTCAAGAGATATACAATTAAAAGAACGCTGGGAAAAAGTCGTTGAAATCCTTTCCAATCAATTTGCTGAAGGAGATCAACTTGATTTAGATGCAATAATATATTTAATTGGAGTGCAAGAATTGGGTAAATTCCAACAATTATTTAAAAAAGATGAAAAAGTCAACTTAATGCACATTGCAATCTGTAGATTGTTAGAGCCATATGGTTATTATGAATTCGAATTTTTTGACAAAGAAGGTTGGCCACATTACAAAGTAAAAGAAGAACTACCGCCATTAAAAGCCGGCGAACAAACCATTTTAATGAAAGATGCCATTGTAAATTATTTTGTTGAAAAAGAACTTATTGATTAAAGATCAATGATTTTTGATTTAAGATTTCTTCAAAAAACTTCCAACTTCCAACTTCCAACTTCCAACTTTTCCTTAAATTTACCACTTCAAAGTACGACCGATGATAGACAAGATTAAACAACATATAGAAGAAGCTAAAGCATTCAACGAAAAAAATAAAGAAGCTTTAGAGCAATTTCGAATAAAATATTTAGGCACCAAAGGTTTGTTGAAAGAGCTTTTTACCGAGTTTAAAAACATTCCAAACGACCAAAAGAAAGACTTCGGACAAGTAATCAATACTCTAAAAGCAGTAGCCGAAGAAAAAGTAAAAACCATTCAAGAAGAGCTCGAAAGCAAAGAAGAAATAAAAGGTTTTTACGGTGATTTATCTCGTCCAGGCGAACCTTTGGTTATTGGATCGCGTCATCCAATTTCTATTGTTAAAAATCAAATTATAGACATTTTTTCCACCATTGGTTTCAATGTTTCTGAAGGACCCGAAATAGAGGACGATTGGCATAATTTCACTGCATTAAACTTGCCAGAATACCATCCGGCACGCGATATGCAAGACACTTTTTTCATCCAAACGAATCCTGATGTTTTATTACGTACTCATACTTCATCAGTGCAAGTGCGCTATATGGAAGACAACAAACCGCCAATTAGAACCATTTCACCAGGAAGAGTGTTTCGTAATGAAGCCGTTTCGTCGCGTTCGCATTGTATTTTTCATCAAGTGGAAGGTTTGTATATTGACAAAGACGTTTCTTTTGCCGATTTAAAACAAACCCTTTTGTATTTCACCAAAGAAATGTTCGGAAGATCAAAAATACGTTTGCGCCCAAGTTACTTCCCGTTTACCGAACCAAGTGCCGAAATTGATATTTATTGGGGATTAAAAACCGAAACAGATTACCGCATTACCAAAGGAACCGGATGGCTGGAAATTGGAGGTTGCGGTATGGTTGACCCTAATGTTTTGAAAAATTGTGATATCAATCCAGATGAATTTTCAGGTTTCGCATTCGGAATGGGAATTGAGCGTATTGCTATGCTTCTTCATCAAATTGGAGACATCAGAATGTTTTTTGAAAACGATATTCGTTTTTTAGAGCAGTTTAAATCAAGTATATAATTATAGTCGAAAGTCAAAAGTCTTAAAGAAATTTTGAGACTTTTGACTTTTAAACTTTTGTATAATATGAAATCAGACATCATTATCCCTCAAGTAGAAAATGTTTTCCTAGCTGCCGTTCAAGAATGGAGCGACGACTTTATGGAAAAAGTTTGGTATGTTTATTTGGTAAACGACTCCGACTTTGATTTAGACAGCGTCATGGTTGTTTCTAAAGCTTTCGGAACTCTTGAAGGTGAAATGAAAAAAACATCGCTGTTGAGACATGCCTTTACTAAAGTTCCTGCGGTTTCGGTGGTAAAAATTGAAATGTTAGAAACCAGTGTGCTTCGATTGAATAACGAATTTATGGTTACTTATTTTACAGGAAGCACTTTATACGATAAAAAATTCATCTTTCGTGCTCAAACTATAACTCCCGATTATGTTGAAGAAGTGCCAATTTTGTTTGTGGATGGGGTAATTGTGAGGTAATTAGTTTTCATTCCTCTCAATCTAACTTTTCAGTTAATTTTTTGAAGGTATTTTTGGCATCTTTTCCTTCATACAAAATTGCGTAAACCGCATCAATAATAGGGGTAGCAGCTTTATATTCTTGGTTTAATTTGTAAGCACTTTTCACAGCATAATATCCTTCAGCTACCATACTCATTTCCATCATCGCTGATTTCACGGTATATCCTTTTCCAATCATGTTTCCAAACATTCTATTTCTAGAAAACACCGAATATCCGGTCACTAATAAATCGCCCAAATAAGCCGAATTATTAATGTTACGTTTCATTTTATGAACTTTTCGTATGAACTTCTTCATCTCACGAATGGCATTACTCATAATTACCGATTGAAAGTTATCACCATAACCCAATCCGTGAGCAATTCCTGCCGCAATAGCATAAATGTTTTTCAACATCGCTGCATATTCGGTTCCGATAATATCATCGGAAATTTTAGTTTTAATATAATTTCCAGCCAATACTTTCGCCACAACTTTTGCTTTCTTTGAATCGCCACAAGCTATTGTTAAATAAGAAAGACGTTCCAACGCAACCTCTTCTGCGTGACATGGACCTGTAATGACTCCTATATTTTCAAAAGGGATATCAAATTTTTTATTGAAATGTTCACCAACAATCAAGAATGTTTCAGGAACAATTCCTTTAATAGCAGAGAAAATTACTTTGTCTTGTAAACTAATGGTTAGTTTTTCCAACTCACTACTCAAGAAAGCAGACGGAATAGCAAAAATGATATAATCCGCATAAGCAAGCGCTTCATTGATATCCGAAGTCAGCTTGAGTTTATTGGTGTCAAATTCAACAGAACTTAAATAATTTGGATTGTGTTTGTATGCTTTTATATGATCAATTGCCGATTGGTTTCGCATATACCAAGCAATTTCATTAAGATTAACACACAACATCTTTGCAATCGCAGTAGCCCAACTTCCGCCACCTATTACTGCAAACTTTGGATTCTGATTCATTACTTGTTTATTTGATGTGCCAAAAATACTGAAATTTTATTTAAAGAGGAGCGCTTCCAAATTGTTATTGATAAAGAACTAACCCATTTGTTTAAAATAAATTTAACTTATAATTATGATTTCCAATACAATAACATCAATTTATACTCGTTGTTATTCTATATGATTTCAGTAATATTGATTTCATGTTTAGGTTAGTTATTAATTTTGTTTCGGGGTTAGAAAAAGGCGTTCAGGAACTATTTCTTGAATGCCTTTTTAGTATAACTATTTACTCTTCACTTAAACTAGTAACTCATTTCCACAATTTCTCTCACTTTTTCTATAGTGATATTTTGTTTTTCTCCCAAACCTTTCCAGCCTCTTTCTTCAAATCGATTTATAATAAAATCGGCAGTTTTTTCAATATTTTCTGCATTTTCAGAAATTTTAGTTTTCATTCCCATAATGTGAAAAAATTCAATTGTTTTTTCGATAGCTTGGTGTGCAATTTGTTCAACAGAATTCCCTTTAATATTCCAAACTCTTTCGCCATATTGTGCTAGTTTTTCCTTTTTGGTGTCAAACATTACTTTGTATAAATTAGGACCAATAATTGCCAAAGTTCTGGCATGATCGATTTCGTATAAAGCGGTAAGTTCGTGACCAATCATGTGTGTCGCCCAATCACTGGGAACTCCCTTTTGAATCAATCCATTTAATGCCATGGTTGCGCTCCAAACAAAATTGGAGGCTAACTTATAATCACCTGGATTTTCAACTACACTCGGACCAACTTCTATTAAGGTTTTCAAAATACTTTCCGAAAATCGATCTTGTAATATCGCGTCATGTTTATACGTTAAATATTGCTCCATTACGTGTGTAAATGCATCTACTACTCCATTTTGCAATTGACGTTTTGGCAACGAAGTAATTACTGTTGGATCTACAATGGAGAATTTTGGAAACAAAGCACTTCCGCCAAGTGTAAGTTTTTCATGAGTTGCTTCAATGGTCACTACGGCTCCCGAATTCATTTCTGAACCTGTTGCGGGTAAAGTCAAAACTGTACCAAAAGGAATGACTTTTGATAAATCAGTAAACAAAATACGTTTTCTTAAAATATCTGCTGCATCGCCTTCAAATTTTACTGCCGCTGAAATAAATTTCACACCATCTATCACGCTCCCTCCACCAACAGCCAAGATGAAATCGACTTTATGTTCTCTAATAATTTGAACAGCCTTCATTAAAGTTTCAAATCTCGGATTGGGTTCGATGCCGCCAAATTCGATAATTTCAAAACTAGAAAGTGCTGCTTTTACTTGATTGTAAACACCATTTTTAAAGATGCTTCCGCCACCATAAGCTAGTAAAACTTTAGCTTCTTTTGGAACTAATGTAGTAAGTTTTTCAGTTTGTCCCTTACCAAAAACATAATTGACCGGATTGTATAATTCGAAATTATTCATAATAAAATTATTTAGATTACAAATTTACAAAACGATTGAGCTAACTAGTGGTAAAGTATTGTTAAGTTTATTTTTTATATAAATTATTATGATCCACGTATTCCCAAACTTTGTAGGGTAATAACGGACGAATATTTTTATTGTTTTTAATGCTTTCGCGAATAAAAGTCGAGGATAATTCGATAACCGGGGCACTTACTCTTTGAATTTTTAGATGATTCAAAAATTGCACGTCAATTTCACCAGAATTTAGTCTTGGATAAACGTAAATATAGTGATTTTCTAGAATGAATACATAGTTTTTCCATTTGTGAAATGAATTCAGATTGTCTTCACCCATGATCAAACAAAATTCATGTTGCGGATATTTATCTTTTAGATGCGCTAGTGTATTTACCGTAAAATTAGGTTGTGGTAATTTAAATTCGATATCTGAGGGCTTGATTTTTGGATAATCTTCGGTTGCTAAATTCACTAAATGCATGCGTTGGTAGTCATCAAGCAAAGTGTTTTTTTCTTTATGTGGATTATGTGGTGTTACGACCATCCATATTTGCTCTAAATCGGAATTTTCTGCCATGTGATTGGCAATAATCAAGTGCCCAACATGAATGGGGTTGAAGGTTCCGAAATACAATCCAATTTTCATATTTATTTATTTGAACACAGATTTTCACAGATAAATTTAATCAATCTGTGCTAATTTGTGAAATCTGTGTTTATAAAATCTTTTACCAATTCGTACGCATCTTGCTTCGCCACATCCAAATCATAATTTTTGATGACCTTATCAAATTGTGGAGCTGTAGCTAATTCAACGTGGGCTTTTGCAATGCGCATGTTAATTTTATCATCCGTTTCAGTGGAACGTTCTTTTAAACGTCTTTTCAATTCGTCAACGCTTGGGGGTTTTACAAAAACGGCTAACGTTTCTTGAGAAAATTTTGATTTAATTCGTAATCCACCAGCCACATCTATATCAAATATTACGTTTTTACCCTTTGCCCAAATGCGTTCCACTTCAGTCTTTAAAGTTCCGTAAAAGTTATCGCGATAAACTTCTTCCCATTCTATAAAATCTTCAGCTTTGATGTGTTTTTTGAAATCGGAAATCGAAATAAAATAGTAATCTTTTCCATCAACTTCTTCACCACGAGGTTCACGAGTTGCCGCCGAAATTGAAAATTCTAAATTCAAATCGTCTTGCTGTAATAAATGCCTTACTATAGTGGTTTTCCCTGAGCCCGATGGCGCTGAGAATACTAATAATTTTCCTTTGGTCATGCTTAAGTTTTTTAGTCCTTAGTTTTTATAGTGATTAGAACTTAGCAAAAAGAACTAACACTTATTTAATTACAAAACATTCAAAACCTGTTCTTTAATTTTTTCTAATTCATCTTTCATCATCACCACCAATTTTTGCATTTCGGTATGATTGGATTTTGAACCCATCGTATTGATTTCTCTTCCCATTTCTTGGGTGATAAAACCTAATTTTCTGCCGTTAGCTTCTTTACCAGCAAGGGTTTCGATGAAATAATTCAAATGATTTTCCAAACGAACTTTTTCTTCAGTAATATCATATTTTTCAAGATAAAAAATCAATTCTTGTTCAAAACGATTTTGATCTACATTCAGTTGAAGTTCGTCTAAAGCTGTTTTCAATCTTGTTTTTACGGTTTCAATTCGTTCTTTATCATATGAAATGGCTTCATTCATGAGCGATAATATATTTCCAATTCTATCTTTAAATTCTTTTTCTAAAGACAATCCTTCGTCCTTTCTAAAATTAGCAATATTTTCTAATGCTTCGTCAATAACTTTTTGAATTTCTTTCCACTCGTTTTCGTCAATTTCATCGCGTTCGGTTTTTAGAGCATCTGGCATTCTTACTGCCATTTTCATTAATTCGGTTTCATCCGCGTTTGGCAAAACCGCTTTCATCTGATTAATATATCCTTTTATAATAGGCACGTTAATTTTAGAAGAAGTTTCTTCTCCTGTAACTTCAATATATAAAGAAAAATCAATTTTTCCGCGCTCCAATCGTTGTGAAATTTGATTGCGTAAACCCAATTCCATTTCGCGATAAACTGATGGCATTCGGGTATTCAAATCTATACCTTTACTATTTAGTGATTTTAATTCTACGGTTATTTTTTTGGTTTGTAATTGCAAAGATGCTTTTCCATAACCCGTCATTGATTGTATCATTCGTGTGTTTTATAGACTTCAAATATATGAAAAAGGTTGTAGTTGAAGAGTATTAGGCATTAGGTTTCTTTTGAGTAACTAAATATACTCCTGTGAAAATTAACAAAGCCGAAAGTAATTTTACCAAATTCAATTCATCTTTCCCTAGACCAATCGCAAAAATGGTTGCAAAAAAAGGCTGCAAATAAACAAAAACAGCAATTGTGGTAGGACTCAACTCCCGCATAGAGAGCAAGTTGAATAAATAAGTAATAAAAGTAGAAAAAACTACTACAAATCCAATTTTCCAGAGGATATCTATTGGAATTATAGCCCATTGTACGATCTGAAATTCATTCCATCCAAAAGGCAAAACCATAATAAATCCGAATGTATAAATCCATTTTACAAAAGTAAAAGCATTGTATTTATCCATTAATTTCTTAACGATTACTAGGTAAATACCATAAGAAAAGGCATTAGTAAAAACCAATAAATTCCCTAAAGAAGCATTAGGAGCATTCACCACCGATTTTCCGTACAGAATTAAAGTTATGGTTCCGGTTAAGCCCAAAAGCAAACCCAAAATCTTTCGTTTTTTCATACGCTCTTTGATGATGAATGCCGAAAGAACTAATACTATCATGGGTGTGGTTACCATTAAAACGGCACCCATAATCGGGGAGGTATAACTTAATCCTTTAAAAAAAGAAAGCATGTTTAAAGCCACACCAAAG
>Ga0114960_10004007_pt1 | contig 11141 bp, 3 predicted proteins | sample C_130625_MF_Meta_FD_92637 | JGI IMG/M metagenome (GOLD analysis project Ga0114960, IMG submission 92637) | Freshwater microbial communities from Lake Croche, Canada to study carbon cycling - C_130625_MF_MetaG | ecosystem: Environmental > Aquatic > Freshwater > Lake | place: Lake Croche, Canada...
AAAGATGGGGCCGATTGGTCAGCTGGCTTTAATGGCCGCTACAGGCGGGCTTGGGTCACTTGCGGCCGGCGCGCTGGGTCAAGCTGGGATGGGAACTGTACTCTCCCAGGCGCTAGGCTCAGGATTGGTAGGTGGTGGAATGTCTTCTCTTGGCGGAGGTAACTTTGCCCAAGGATTTGCCGGTGGATCTTTAGGTAGTTTTGGCACCCAGTTAGCCCAAAGTTATATGCCTACTATCAACACAGGTACTCCACTCCTGGATCAATACATTACAAAGGCGCTTCCAAATCTGGCTGGAGCCGAATTTAGTGCTGCTGCAACAGGCCAAGATTTAGGTAAAACTGGCTTGACTTCACTGATAAACACGGGAACTAACATGGCTATGAATTCCTTGATTCAAAGGGCAATGCCAGATACACTCTCCCCAGAGCTACAAAAGGCATTTAGCGGGGTAAGTGGGCAGCTTTTGACCAGTCTTTTACAGGGTCAACCGCCAGATTTCCAGAAGGCAGTTATGAATACAATTGTTCAAAATGCCATGTCAACGGCAAAAGACGCTGTAAAAACAGCCACTAAGAAGGAATAATCATGGGTGAAGATGAGTTTGACTTTGGCAGTCTATTTGGCGGTGGCGACACCGATATGTCTAACTTTGACATGAGTGGCCTTGATCTTGGCAGTCTTGCTGACTTAGGTGATCTTAGCAACTTTGATATTGGCGACCTGGGCAATTTTAATTTAGGTGACCTTGATCTTGGTGGCATGGATTTTAACGGTCAAAGCGGCATTGATATTGACAGCATTCTCAAAGATCTTGGCGGTGATGTTGGGGGTATTGATCCAAAGTTATTGGAATCAATTACTGGATATAGCCCCGATAAAAGTATGTTTTCCGACGATGCTATACAAACAGCATCGTTAAATGCAACTCCTATTGCGCGGCAAGAATTAAATATTGCGCCTGGGGACTATGCTCCACTAGAAGATCAACTTGCGGAGTTAATGGGAACTGGTTCTACAAAAACTGAAAACCTTGGTATGGGCGACATGGCTGAAAATGCCGGAGGTGCTTATGACCAAGATTATTCAAACATCAATGCATTAGAAGCTTTGATGGGTAAAGATTTAAGCAGCCCTAGCGAAGAAGATATTCGTAATCTTGGGCTAGGCGATTTGTCTGAAAATGTTGGCGGCACTAAAGATGTAATGAAACCTTGGGTTCCCAAGCAAAATAATCCTAATCTTGAAAGCGGAAAAACTATTGAGCAGCGTCTTGCTGATCAAGAACAGCAGATGAAAGATGCTGAAAATAGAAATGTCTACGATCAAGAGGATATGGAAGCCGGCCTTGCCAGCATTGCGCCTCAAGACCTTGGCATTTCTCAAAAGAACATTGATGAAGCTCAATCTGTATTTGCTCAAAATAAAACACCTAGTGGGTGGCAAAAGGTTGGCTCTGACTTAGTTAATGTTCGTGATGACGGTACTGCCAACGCCATTAACACTAAGACCGGAAAATCCTATTCTTTGACAGCTGATCAAGTTGCAAAGATGGACAAACAAGGTTTACTTGAATCAAAAACCTCTGGTTATGTTGATGCTACCGGCGGCAAAGGATTTGTCCCTGGCGGCGGCAAAACCATTGAAAATGCAGACGGAACAAAGACTGTCATTACTACCGACGGCAAAGTTCTGACTACAAATAAAGATGGCACTATTGTAGACACCGGTAAAAAAGTTGATGTTAACAACAGCGCCCTTGACACAATTAAAGACACTGTTACAAAAAACACAGATGATGTTGTTAAGAAGCTGGCAGATGCAGCAAAAACAGCGGCAACGACTACAAAAACCGGCACTGCTTCTACATCAGGATCCGGCAATAACATGGGCACGTTAATGATGCTCATGGCTTTGATGGCTATGATGAATAAAGGTGGCGGTAGCAGTGGTAGCAGTGGTGCAACTATCCCATCGTTATCTGCTGACAGAAAACAACTTCCTTACGGCGGTGGCGCTTCCAACTATCGCCCGGGCCAAGGCGGGGTTAACTACTTTACCCCGACCACTTACACAACCAAAGCTGCCGGCGGCGGTCTTATGTCGCTAAACGCAGGCGGTCATTTGGGTGGCTACTCTGATGGTGGCCGGCTTTTGCGTGGCCCTGGAGATGGCGTATCTGATTCAATCCCTGCGACAATAGGCGGCAAACAACCAGCCCGCCTAGCCACAGGTGAGTTTGTTGTACCAGCAAGAATTGTTTCTGAGCTAGGAAATGGTTCTACAGATGCGGGAGCCCAGCGTCTTTACGAGATGATGGATCGCGTCCAACACGCCCGTCGTAAAACCAAGAATGTTGCTGCTAATACCAAGGCCGCAAAGTATTTACCTGCATAAGGAGCCATCATGGCTGGAATTCAATCCCCGTCTACGCTAGACAATAACTTAACGACTGGCGGCACTAATGCGCAAGGACTGTCCGACTGGGTAGCTCCTTACATTACCAATTACCTTGGGCAAGCCCAGGCACTAGCTCAACAGCCGTATCAAGTTTATGGTGGCCCGTTAACCGCAGGCGCTTCTGGTCTTCAGACGCAAGGGTTTCAAGGTTTGGCAGGTTTAACTGTTCCTAGCTCTATTGGAACAGCGGCGACTGCAGCTGGGGATGTTGCAAATAAATACAGCAATTTAAGCTACACGCCAACAGCATTTAATAATACATATACGCCAGTTACATCCTCTTTTGGCACAGAGCAAGCCCAGCAGTACATGAATCCGTACTTGCAAGCTTCTTTAAATCCGCAGCTTGACGAAGCACGACGTCAAGCAATGATTACACAAACGCAAAATGCGGCAAAAATGACTCAGGCCGGCGCGTTTGGTGGTGGCCGACAAGCCATTATGGATACTGAAAATCAGCGTAACCTTGGTACCAACCTAGCCAATATTACAGGTCAGGGCTACAACACTGCATACACAAATGCAATGCAGCAGTTTAATGCCGATCAAGCCCGTAAAGCACAAGAAGCTCAATTTGGAGCTCAATTTGGCTTATCCAATGAACAGGCTGCGGAACAATCAAAACAGTTTGGTGCCAATTATGGTTTGCAAGGTCTTGCAGGTCAATTAGGCGCAACGCAAGCTCAAGGCAATTTTGGAAATATGCAAAACCAAGCAAACCTTACAAACATTAATGCTCAGCTTGCAGGCGGAAATACGCAGCGCGGCATTACCGCTGAAGGTATTGCAGCTGACCTTAATGAGTTTAATCAGCAGCGCCAGTATCCATATCAGCAGGTACAGTTCCAGCGCGACATGATTTCTGGACTGCCTATTTCTTCTGTATCAAACACGCCTGGTCAGTTAAGCGGAGTTGGATCGTTATTAAGCGCGCTTGGCGGCGGAACAGCGGCTGCATCAGCATTAGGTTATAAAAATGTTGGTGAGTTAATGAAAAGCTTGGGCTTTGATGTAGGGCCCTAAGGAAACAAAATGAATCTCATTGAAATTCAAGAAAACCTGAAGGATCTTCCTACTCAGGCAATCATGGCTTACGCTAATGGGCAAAACCCAGAAGTTCCCCCTTACATGGCATTGGGAGAATTAAACCGCCGCAAGTCAATGGAGCAGCGTGCAGCGCAGCCGCCTACTCAATCTGTTAAAGACCAGCTGGAAGGCGAGATGGGCGGCCTGCCGTCAGTGATGCCTCCTCCTGTGAGTCAAGGAATGCCCCCACAGGGAATGCCTCCACAAGGTATGCCTCCAGGAATGCCTCCAGGCCGTCCATCCATGCCTCAAGGAATGCCTCAAGCGGCTCCGCAAATGGCTCGTCCTCCTATGCAGGCAGCACCACAGGCCGCTCAGCCAGCCCCTCAGCCAGTACTTCGTATGGCCGCTGGCGGTCTGACCAATATCCCCATGAACCGGGACATTTTTAAATACGCCCCGGGTGGGATAGTTGCGTTTGCTGAAGGTGAGCTAGTTCGTGGTGGCGGCGGTGAATTTGGTGAAGATACTGCTGGTGAGGCAGAAGCTAAAGCCAATATGGGCAACTTAGAAAAGCCTGTTACCCAGCCTGTTGGTGTTTCGTCGTTGATAGGTGATGCAACACAAGCATTGCGCGCCGCATTGAAGGGTGAGTCCAGCATTCCTGCGCCTGTAGATAAAGAAGCCGTTCGCGCTGAGTTGATTAAAAATAATCCTCAAATGGCTGATGCCTTGAGCAAAATGCCTGGTGATACGCTGATTGCTTTGGTTAAGCGGCTACAAGACCAAAACGCAGCATCCAAAGCCCAGTTCCAAGAGGGCGAAGGAAAGATGGGTCTGGCCGCTCTATCTAACGCACTTATTGCAGCTGGTGAAGCTACGCGCGGTCAAAAGGGGATGGGCTTAGGTGAAGCGTTTGGCGGATTTGGTAAGTCGTATAACGCTGCTACTGCTGATGAGATCAAGCGCAAGCAAGCTCAGTCTGCGTTGGAGCGCGCTCAAGATATTGAAGTTGCCAAGCTTCAATCTGATACAGAAGCAATGCAACGCGCATTTGCTGAAGGTCGCGTCAATGATGCTATGGAGCTTAAGAAATCCATTGCTGAACGCCAAGCCAAGATTGACGCAAATAAACTGCAAGCCGGTGAAAAGGTTCTTTCGCAAGCTACGCAAGAGCAGCAAATGCAAGGGCTGCTGTCGCATTACAAGCAGCTTGAAAACCAAGCGCGTTTGGACTACGAAGAAAAAGTTCGCCATAACGCCTCTCAAGCTGAAATTGAAAAAGCTCGTCTTGAGTTTCAAAGGGCCACAAAAAATGCTGATTTGGCTTTAAGAAAAGAACAAATGGATCAGCTAAAAGACACAAAGTTAACGGCTGAAGACAAAATAGCCAACAATATTGAGCGTAATTTGTTTCGCACTAATTCAGATTACGCTGAAATTAACAAGCGTATTGCCGCTCTTCCTGTTGATAAATTAGATTCACAAGAAGGCAAATACCTAAGGGCTTTACGCGACAAAATCCGTAATGACGCTTATATAGCAGCTAAATTAACCCCTCCAACAGCAAGCACTTTGCCTAAGTATGAAGAATTTGCGCCACCAACTCCCAAGCAAGAGCCGGGATTTTTTGAAAGTTTATTTGGCGGGCCTAAGCCGGCTCCAAATGCTGTAAGATTTGAAGATCTACCAAAAAAATAAGGGGCTGTAATGGATGTATTGATGCCGGATGGAACGCTTGTAACTGGCGTACCAGAGGGGATAACACAGTCAGATTTGCTGGCTCGGTATAGTAAGTTTTCGGCCTCTAAACCAGCACCAGCTGCGCCAACTTTATCGCCTGAAGAGCAGGTTACGAGCGCTGCTATAGCGCCTGCCACAGGTATTGCAAGCCTTAAACCAAAGGCAAAACAAACCCCAGCACCAGCTTCTGGGGTTATGGGTGGAGAGGATGTTTGGTCGACGATTAATGCTGCAGCTAAAGAACCTGCCCGAACAGTACTGGAAAAGGTAAAAACTCCAGCACCTGCTGAAGACAAAATGCTCAACCCTGAGCTTGTCAATGGAATTCAATCTCAGCTGGATGCAATGCCTGAAGCAGATCGCACAAAAGCGCTTTCTGAGATGTCACAGCGCGGTGATGTGTATGGGCGCGCCGCTAAAGTAATTGCAAACCGATATGCTGCTTTAGATAAAACTACATCAAAGACAGCTCAAAACTTTGATCCGCGCCTGGAAGCTCAGACAAAACGGATGATTGATCAAGGGCTAAGTCCAGAGAATGCAGTTGATTACGCAAAGCAATCTGCGTTGTCAGGCCAGTTGCTGCCTAATTTAGCGCAGATGACAGAAGCACCACCTGAATATGCAGAGGCTGAACCGTATCGTATTAAAGGCAATAAAACTGGTATTGAAGAAGCTGGTCAAACGCTATTGCGCGGCGGGGCTAAAGCTGGGCTTTCTTACGAGCAAGGTGTTCGTGGCGTAAACCAATTTATTGGCGACACGCTTGGCTTTGATATGTCAACCAATAAGTCCAGGCTGAATTCTATAAATCAGTTTACGGAGTCAATGGGAGAGCAAAGCTCTAAGCCGCTTAATCTTATTGAAGGCGCTATCACTTCAATCGGCCAGCAAGTACCGGCACTAATTGGCGGCGCTTTAACAGGGTCTGAGCCCGCTGTTTTGGGTGCAATGTTTGCACAATCGTTTGGTCAAACATACGATGAAGGTGCGCGCAAGGGCCTTGATATGGGCGCTAATGCTTCCCGTGCTGCAATGTATGCAGCGCTTGAAGTATTGGGGGAGAAGTTCGGCCTTGGAGACAAAATCAAAGGCATCAAAGCTGCTGCTAACGGCTTGCCTTCAGACAAAATTGCAAGCTTTTTTGCTCATGCTTTGGCTAAAGAAGTTCCAGGTGAAGAGCTTACTTATGCCGGCCAATTTGCTGTAGACAAAGGCTATGGATTTAATCCTGAAGCTGGTTTTGCTGACTTTATCAGTGGTGCAGCCGATACTCTTGCGGCCACCATAATCCAGGGCGGCATGATGACTGGCGCTGGAGTTGCTGGCGGAAAAATTGCTGAGAAAGTAAATAACCCTGAAAAGGTACGCGCCCGCGTTCTTGCTGATGCTTTAAATGAAGGCGCACAAAACACAAAGGTAAATCAAACCGCATTAGATCAATTAGTTCGCCAGACTATGGCCCCCAATGCCGGCCTGGAAAAAGGCACAAACATTCGTGAGAATGCGCCAAAAACCAACATTGAGCTTCCGCCTGGAACGACTATGGAGAAAGAGCGCAAAGCTCCTCCTATTGAGGCGGCAACTGAGCCGGTAACCCCGCCTGCTGCTCCTGTAGCCAAAGCTCCAGAAAACCTTGCAGCCGCACCTTCCGAGTCGATGGATACGGAGGCCATGCTGCGTGAAGCATTGGGAGAAAAACCAACTGTAACACCTGTTACAGTTAAAGAGCCCACAGTTCAAATTCAACCAACAGTTGCAGAAACTGGCCCATTTGTTCGCAAGCAAATGGAGGAGCAAGCTTCAACTACACCAACCCCTATTTCTATTGAAGGAGCCTTGAGTGGCACGCAAACCCCTAAAACCGAGCAAGCAAAAACGAAAGGACAGCAAGCGCCCGCAGAATTTAAAGTACCACCAGACTTTAGATATAGCCTGTTACAAGGCCCTTATTACGATAACATAGAACCACTTTCTGTTGAAGATGCTGATTTTGAATTAGAGTTTTTGGAGGAAAACGCTAAAAGGGGAAGGCTGACGCCTGAACAATTTGCTCAATCTGAAATTGGCAAAAGGCTAGGAACCGGCACATTAATGCAAATTAATGCAGGGTTAAGAATTGACCCTGTTGGCACCATTAAAGCATTGCGGGAAAATATTGCTCCAATTACACAAGCGCAAGGACAGCAAGCGCCCGCAGCCCCAGTAACCACAGAAACTCCTACAGAACAAACAAAGCTTCCAGGCCGAGCTGTAGTTGAAGTTCCACTAAACAAGTTAACGCTTTCGGAAGATGTTCCTCAATTTAAAGCTGATGCTAATAAGGCTGGCGTTGTTGAGCCATTGGGCGGTAAGTTTGAAAGAACAGGCGTTGCACCTATCCAAGTATGGCGTAGGACAGATGGCCGCTTAGAAGTTATTTCAGGTCGTCATCGCTTTGATTTGGCTAAGCGCAGCGGTGAAGAAACTATCCCAGCACAGATTCACGATGAGGCATCGGGCTTTACTCGTGATATGGCCGCTGTTTTAGATGCGGAATTAAATATTCGCGATGGGCAAGGAAAGGTAAAAGATTATGTCAACTATTTCAAAGGCACCGGCCTCGACCAAAAAACCGCAGACTCACGCGGATTACTGGCAAGAGCGCCGGGAAAAAGGGCTTTCACAATTGCAAATCAAGGCTCTGATGAACTCGTTGCCGGTATCCGTGCCGATCAAATCGGGGATGAAGCCGCCTACCTCATTGCGTTAAATGCTCCCAATGATGCGCGTTTACAGGGCGTTGCCATCAAAGCAATTCAAGATGGAAAGTCTGCTACAAGCGCCATTAATTTAATGCAAGCTGTTAAAGCTTTGGCAGGAGAGTCAGATACCACAACAGATATGTTTGGTTTTGATGATTCCGCTATGAAAGAAGCAGAAGCAATGGCAAAGATTGCGGCTGCAAAACAAAGAGAAATGCAGACCAGATTGGCTGCAATTAGCGGCGCTGCAAAAAACCCAGCTGTAGCAAAGTCGGAAGGTATTGATATCAAAGACCCAGTGGCAGTAAAGCGCCGCATTGAAGAATTGCGTCGGATGAAAGTAGCCTGGGATAGTTGGTCTACCAACCCTGATTTAGTTGCTGAAATTAGAGCTGAACGCGGCACGCCTGCGCCGGAATTAAAAACACGCAATGCTGAGGAAGAAATTCCGCCAGCAATTGAAACAGAAATTGACCAACTTTTTGGCTCTGTTGAAGATGCTGAGCAAATGGTTGAAGATAATTTAACTCCACAGGAACAAAACAATGAGCTTGAAACGGCTAGAAACGAACAAACAAAGGGTGAAGGCAATGCTGAAAAAGTTGAGCCCGAAGGCAAGGATCTTTTTGCTGAACCTGGTGAAGAAGAAACGCTTACAAGACCAACCCCCGAAGGATTAAGGGCCAAAGAAGAGTATCGTAACAAAGCAGAAGCAGCAGAGGCCGCTGAAGCTAAGGCCAATAAAGAAGCTGAAGATAAGGCTAAGGCTGATCGAGAGGTTGGTGAGTTTACGCTGACCGGCAGCAATCGTGCTGCTGATGTAGCGGCTGCGCGGGGGCAGAAAGATCTTCTTGCCCAGGAGGAAGAGCCCAAAGCCTTAGATTTTTCTGAAGGTGACCGGATCTTATTTACACCTTCTGATGCAAGGAAATACGGTGAGCCTATTGAGGGGATTGCAGTACAAATAGACAAAACCCAAGGCAATAACTATCGCATCAAAATTAAAACTGATGAAGCAGCCCCTCAAGGCGGCGGCAATATTACGCGCACAGTTTATAGCCAGGATGGAACATTCTTCACAAAAAAGGCTGAAAAAAAAGGCGTTAATAACCCAATAGAACTTGGAGAAGAGTTTCCAGATATTGGTGCTGAAGTTTTTGCTTCTATTGATGCAAGCAATAAAGAAATTCGTGATGCCATATCAAAAGCATACAAAGCTGGTGATTTAGATGAAGCAATGAATATCTTGGAGAATATGCCAAGAAACAAAGCTGCATTTGAATATCCTGAAGAAAAGGGCGTTAAAGTTGTTCCTTTTGAGGCAGACTCCGAGACTGTTGGCAATCTTCTTAAAGAAACTCCAAAAGAAGAAAACCCTTACGACACCCGTTATAACGCGCTAATGCATCCGGCTGAAAAGCCAGCCAAGCCTAAGCCAACTGAAATGCTGACGCCTAAAGAGGCTAAAGCTCAAATAGATGAATGGAAGGCTGAGGCTAAGCGCCAGGGCAAAACCAGCAAGAATTTTGGCAGGACAATTATGAGCCTGTTTGATGCGTCTGGCGAATGGGCTAAGCCTTGGCAAGAAGCTGGCTATAACGTCTATACCTTTGATATCCAGACCGGCGAAGACATTAATGACTTCAGTGCAGAGTTTTTGCTGAATGAAGGATTTGGCGATGTGGAGGTCTGGGGCATTCTTGCGGCCCCGCCATGCACAGACTTTGCTTCTTCAGGCGCTCAGTTCTGGGCCAAGAAAGATGCCAAAGGACAGACAGAGTTAAGCAATGAGCTAGTAAAACAAGTACTGCGTACAGTTGAGTTTCTCCAGCCAAAGATCTGGGCGATGGAAAATCCTGTTGGCCGCATTGCAAAGCTAAACAATCTGCCGCCAGCCCACCTGACGTTTGACCCCAACTTCTACGGCGATCCGTACACAAAGAAAACTCTGCTGTGGGGTAACTTTGCTAACGAGCTGCCAATGGCCCCTGTTGAGCCAACCGAAGGTTCAAAGATAGTCAAATTAAGCGGCAAGGATAAGTACGCCCGCTCGTTGACGCCTGAAGGATTTGCTTATGCATTCTTCATGGCTAACAATGCCGAGAGCATGACGCCAGCAGAGCGCCTGACTCGCACCTACTATGGCGTTGATCCAAAGGCATTTGAGGGCGCTACAGAAGCTGACGAGAAAGCCATTAAAGAGTCTGAGTTTGAAGACTTTTACTATGACGGCAACCTAATTGAAGCCACTGATATTGCCCGCGATATCATTGGTAAAGAACAGGTTCCTGCAAAAACTGAAGATGTTATTCAAGTTAATGGCAAAAATGTTCCAGTAACAATGCACCGGCTGGAAAAAGAAAATCAATTAGTTGAAGTTAACACTGATGTTTTTGATAAAGCTTTTTCCAAATCAACATGGCAATATGTTGGCGAAGGCGGTGAGGGCGGAATAGAAGGACGATATAAAAAATTTGCAGAATTTATTAAAGATGCAAAATCTATAGAGGCACCAAATGTTTCCGTAGATAAAAATGGAGTTATTGTTTTTGGAGATGGGCGACATAGATATGCATATCTGCGTGATTCTGGAGTTGAAAACATTCCTTTATCAATGGACGCAGAATCAATTAAAAATGCTAAAAAATTTGGTTATATAAGTGAGTCTGAGATTGAAGTGCTTGGGCCGGCAGAAAAGCCAGCCGCTCCCCAGCTAAAGAATGAGCCCTACACGATTGAAGGCGAATTCACGGAGATTGGAGAAGAGAAGCAGCACGCCTTGCTGACTGACCAAACCTCTAAGCTTAGCGAAGACCAGACCAAGTCTCTTGAGTCTCAGTATGGCGCTAAGCGTGGCACTGATAAATTTATTGAAAGCGTCCGTAAGGATGTTATTGCTTTCATCACAGAAGGCGCTAAGGCTGTTAACGGCAAGATCCGCGCAATTATTAAGCAGCTGGCAAACGGCGTGCTGTCTGTTGCCATTGTCTTTAATCCCCAGTTAGGCAGCAAGCCCTACACGATTGCCGTACCTCAATACGACATTAAGACCAGCGAAGTTATAAAAGACTTGCCTAAAGAAGCGCAGTCTATGTCCGACGCCGCCAAACGGGCGTATGGCGTTATCTACCCAGCCTTGGAGGCTCAGCTCAAAGCCAACGATAAGCT
>Ga0114960_10004011_pt1 | contig 11136 bp, 12 predicted proteins | sample C_130625_MF_Meta_FD_92637 | JGI IMG/M metagenome (GOLD analysis project Ga0114960, IMG submission 92637) | Freshwater microbial communities from Lake Croche, Canada to study carbon cycling - C_130625_MF_MetaG | ecosystem: Environmental > Aquatic > Freshwater > Lake | place: Lake Croche, Canada...
AAAAGCTCGCCACGTCTACTGGCTCAATCCAGAGCCTCGGGACTACTGGGGTTCGGGCGACTCCATCATCTTCGATTACGCCAAATACTGCGAAGGGGTCATTGAGTGCCGCACCTTGCGTCAGCTTGAAGCCTTTGTGGGTGATCTGGCCTAATGACGCACGGCCCGCGTCCTCCTCAGGGAATTCGCACCATTGGAGAGATTCCTGCCGACGCAACGCGTCTTGTGTTGGTGCGCCATGGCCAGGCGCGTGCCAACGTCGATGGGTTCTTTGGTGGACCTGTTGGCTGCTCGGGACTATCAGAACTTGGGCACCAACAGGCACAAACCTTGGCGTCGAAGTGGATCCGAGATGGCCTGTACGCCAACGCTGAACTCTTGGTGTCTTCCACGTTGCTTCGAGCAGAGCAAACTTCTGACCATTTGGCCAAGGCACTCCCTGAGGCGACCCGCTTGGCTGCTCGTGAAGATCTGTGTGAGCTCCATCCTGGCGAAGCCGACACGTTGACTTGGCGAGAATATGGCGAACGCTTTGGTGGGGTCGACTGGGATGAAGATGCCACGACGCCGATTGCTCCCGGGGGAGAAAGCTGGGCAACATTCACGAGGCGCGTGGTGTCGGCGCTCGAGCGACTGGTTGCCGACTACGCCTCCAACACCATTGTGGTGGCAACCCATGCTGGGGTCATTGAAGCGTCGATGTTGCATTTCGTGTTCGGTGGTCCTGAAACACGACGACTTGGACTACGCACTGACCACTGTTCGGTAACCGAATGGGCTGCCGTTGACGGAAAGTGGTTCCTCGTTCGCTACAACGCGTAGGCGAAGTTGGCTACGCCCTGAGGAGTTCCGCTACAGAAAAAGCGAGATCAATCGCTTGACTGGCGTTCAGTCGTGGATCACAAATGGATTCGTATCGACGTTGCAGGTCAATCTCACCAATGGCATCGCCACCACCGAGGCATTCGGTGACGTTTTCGCCGGTCAATTCCAAGTGCACCCCACCGGGCCAGACCTTGTGGTCTCGACAGATAGCAAAGAACGATTGGAGTTCTTGGACAATGGCACCAAAGGACCTGGTCTTGATCCCTCCGGCGGAAAAGGTGTTGCCATGCATGGGGTCAGAGGCCCACAGGACAGGGTGACCACTTGAGGTCACCCGATCGAGCACTGCTGGCAACTTGTCGGCAATCTTGTCGGCACCAAAGCGGCAAATGAGGGTCAAGCGACCCGGGATGCGATCAGGGTTGAGCATCTCGCAAAGCGCTTCGAGTTCGCCGAGATCAATTCCAGGGCCAACTTTCACACCAATGGGGTTGAGCACACCACGGAGGAATTCCACGTGAGCACCGTCGAGTTGGCGAGTGCGGTCACCAATCCACAACATGTGCGCCGAAGTGTCGATCCAGTTTCCTGAAAGGGAATCTTGGCGAGTGAGCGCTTCTTCGTAGGGGAGCAGGAGGGCTTCATGACTGGTGTAGAAGTCAACCTCATCGAGATTGCCATCAGCAGTCAGGTCGATGCCGCAAGCCGACATGAATCGAAGCGCTCGTTCAATTTCTTGAGCGACGTGTTCATAGGCTTCGCCAGCAGGAGAGTCTTTGACAAAGGACATATTCCACGCGTGCACGTGGTGGAGCGCAGCAAAACCGCCCTTGGTAAACGCCCGCAGGAGATTGAGTGTGGCGACAGAGTGTTGATAAGCCTGAAGAACGCGACCTGGATCTGGCCGTCGTGCTTGTTCGCTGAACTCCTCACTGTTGACCAAGTGTCCACGAAATGCTGGAAGAGTGACGTCGCCTTGCGTCTCAGTGGCAGAAGAGCGTGGTTTGGCGAATTGACCAGCAATGCGACCGACCTTCACGACGGGAACACCAGACGCATAGGTCAAGGTGACTGCCATTTGCAAGATGACCTTCAACTTGTCTCGAATGGCGTCTGCACGAAAATCAGCAAACGATTCAGCGCAATCACCGGCTTGCAGCAAGAAGGCTTCACCGCTTGCCACCGCGCCGAGTGCGCTCGTGAGTGAACGAGCCTCGCCAGCAAACACCAGCGGGGGAAGGGCACGAAGCTGCGCTTCGACCGCGTTCAGCGCACCGATGTCGGGCCATTCAGGCTGCTGTGCGGCCTCGTGGTTCCGCCAAGAACTTGGGCTCCATGTCGACTGCGTCATGGCGTGCAGCCTAGGACGGATGCGCAACACTCTCCGTCGCTGGCAAAGACAGTTCTAAGGTTTGCCTGTGGAGTCCACTGTTCAGCCACCCGAAAGCGATCTGAAAAGGGAAATTGAAACTCCATCCAAACGACGCGTTGGCATCTTCGGCGGAACCTTCGACCCTCCACACCTAGGACACCTCTCCGTTGCGTGCGCTGCCCGGGACCAACTCGAGTTAGATGAAGTGCTGCTCGTTGTGGCTGGCGACCCTTGGCAAAAACGAGACCGAGTTCTTGCGCCGGCTTTACTCAGACTCGAACTCACCGAACTGCTGATTGCCGGAGAGTCTCGTCTACGGGTGGATGGACGAGAAGTAACGAGATCCGGGCCGACGTACAGCATTGAGACGGTCGAAGAGCTCTTTAGTGAGGCTCAAGACGGCATCGAGATCACGCTCATTGTCGGTGCCGATACGGCAAGGGGAATTGAGACCTGGCATCGAGCGTCTGAGCTTTCCCAGTTGGTGGACCTCGCCATTGCCCCTCGGCCAGGGAGCAGGTCAGTTTCACTGAGTGAGAAATGGAGAGCGAAATTTCTTGTCGGGCTCGAAAATCCCTGTGCTTCAACTGACCTTCGTGACAGCAATCGCGACTCCACGTTTCTGTCGAAGTGCCTGCCAAAGTCGATCCTCCTCCGACTTGGCGAAGAAGGGTTGTACGCTGTCAGAGATGGCAATTAGCGAAGCACCTCAGGTAGTGCGACATGGGCGGGCCGCATGGCCGGCGCTTGTCTCCGACCTTGCCGATGAAATGCCAGGCAGCACCCCTCACTTGTTTCTTCTCGGCTCCGCCAGTGAACAACAGATCGATCGCCAGGCTGTGCAAGCCGTCCGACGTCATGCACAACAGCATCGGAATCTGGTCGGAGCGGCCTGTCTGGCTGGAATTGGTTCAGTTTTTGGACTTGCATTGGTGATGGTGCAACTTGCCCAGTAGTGAATCTGGCCCCGTTGAGGCTGAGGTAACGACATCTCCACAAGTCGAGCCAGAAAATGGTTACGCGTTGGCCAAAGTGGCCGCACGAGCCGCTGACGGCAAGCTCGGCGAAAACACCTTGGTGCTCGACGTGAAGGATCTCTTGAGCGTCGTTGATGCCTTTGTCATCACTGAAGGTCGGAACCAGCGCCAAGTTGACACCTTGGTGGATGAAATTGAAGCAGCAACGAAGGCGACCTATGGCCGAGGCCCGATCACCATCGAAGGTCGAAATGATGGTGCCTGGGTGCTCATGGACTACGGCGATGTTCTCGTCCATGTCTTTGTCGATGTGACGCGTTCGTTCTACGACCTCGAACACCTCTGGTCGTCTGCCCCTCGGATCGCCTGGGAAGTCTGAGGCGTGACGCGGTGAGTGCGGAGCCTTTCGCACTCGACGAATGGTTGCGCTCGCTCGGCACTCACGCCAGCGCGACGACCAAAGCGTATTTAACCGACCTCGAAACGTTCCTCCGATTTGCGGTCGATGAGGGAATTGAACATCCCACTCAGGTCACCCGCACCACTCTTCGGAATTTTCTGACCCAAGAAGCAGAACGTGGGCTTTCTCGTGCAACCCTGGCACGACGAGCAGCGTCACTTCGCAGTTATTTCGATTGGGCTCGCCGGCGAGGGCTCATCGAACTCGACCCGGCAAAGCGCCTGTCTGTGCCACGCGGAGATGGGCGATTACCGGTGGTGGTGTCTGCGAGTGATCTCGTCGAGGTGCTCGACGGTCTCTTTGAGCAAACAACTCCAAAGGTCGAGGGATTGACTGAGGTTGAAGTTGCGTGCATTCGAAGAGATTTGGCCGTCGTCGAGTTGCTCTACGGCTGCGGACTTCGAGTGAGTGAACTCTGTGGCATCCGAAGAGCGAATCTTGACTTCACGAGTTGCACGGTCCGAGTGCTTGGCAAGGGTTCGAAAGAGCGAATCCTTCCGCTTCATGATGGGGTCATTGATGCCCTTGATCAGTGGCTCTCCCTCGGTTGGAGTCATCTCGCCGAGCCGTCGACGCCATCAGACGTCATCTTCGTGAACCGAAGAGGTGGACCTCTCGGTCCACGAGATGTTCGAAGGATCTTGGACCAGCGATTCTCAACGCCAGTGCATCCCCATGCGTTGCGACATTCGTTTGCCACCCATTTGTTGGACGGTGGGGTAGATCTTCGCCTTGTCCAAGAGTTGCTCGGCCACTCGAGCCTTGAAACAACGCAGATTTACACCCACGTTTCAAAGGAGCGCCTCGCAGAGGTGTATCGAACCACTCATCCACGGGCATGAGGTCGCGAGCCTTCGAAGTTGTTTGCTAGGTTAAAAGGGCTCACAAAGCGTGAGCGCTGTACCGAGAAGCAGTCCGAACGTCAGTCCACAGTCGCCGCGAGGCGCCTGACGTTTGTACAACTGGAGGAATCATGGCAGTTGTTTCACTACGGCAGTTGTTGGACGCTGGCGTCCACTACGGCCACCAGACCCGTCGCTGGAACCCCAAGATGCGTCGTTTCATCCTGGGTGAGCGCAACGGCATCTACCTGATTGACTTGAAGAAGACCCTGAAGGGCATCGACGAGTCCTACGCCTACGTGCGTGACCTCGTTGGTAACGGCGGATCCATCATGTTCGTTGGTACCAAGAAGCAAATTCAAGGCCCAATCGCCGAATACGCCGATGCCTGTGGAATGCCCTATGTCAACCAGCGTTGGCTCGGTGGCATGCTCACCAACTTCCAAACTGTTGCCACCCGTGTGAAGCGCATGCAAGAACTGCGAGTGATGCGCGACGCCGGTGACTTCGAAGGAATGCCAAAGCGTGAAGCGTTGAGCCACACTCGTGAGCTCGAGAAGCTTGAGCGCAACCTTGGTGGTATTGCACGCCTCAACAAGTTGCCTGACGCCATCTTCGTGATTGACACGAAGAAGGAGCACATCGCCGTGACCGAAGCCACCAAGCTCGGCATGCCTGTTGTTGCCGTGGTTGACACCAACTGTGACCCAGACATCATCACCTACGTCATTCCTGGCAATGACGATGCCATTCGTTCAGGCGCATTGCTCAGCCGAGTCATCGCTGATGCGGTGGTCGAAGGCAAGTTCATTTTCCATAACCGTGACGCCGCTCGGGCAAAGGCGCAGGCAGCCAAGGCTGATGCCGCCAAGATCGCCGAGCCAGTCGTCGCCGAACCAGCCGCAGTGGCTGCAACTGAAGGAGCAGAGTAACCATGGCTGCATTTGGTGCAAAAGACGTTCAAGCCCTCCGCCAATCAACTGGCGTGGGCATGCTCGATGCCAAAAAGGCACTCGAAGCAAATGACGGAGACGTCGCTGCCGCGACCAAGTGGCTCCGCGAGAAGGGCTTGGCTTCAGCAGCCAAGCGCACGGACCGTGACGCTTCACAAGGCGCGGTTGCCGTTGTTCGCTCGGGCGATGCCATTGCCGCGGTAGAACTTCGCAGCGAGACGGACTTTGTGGCGAAGTCGGTTGACTTCATCGCCAAGGTGAACGACATGGCAGCAGCAGTTGCCGCTGAGGGCGAAGGCGCCATGTCGAAGTTCACCGAAGACGTTGAGCAGATGCTCATCACCTTGAAGGAGAACATCTCCGTTGGCAAGGTTGTGCGTTTCGAAGTTGCCGCCGGCCAAGCCGCCGACGCTTACCTTCACAGCCAGGACGGCCGCGGCGTGAACGCTGTGCTCGTCGTTTTGAATGGCGGAACCGAAGAACTCGCTCACGATCTCGCCGTCCACGCAGCGTTCACCAAGCCGCAGTATCTCAGCCGTGACGAAGTCCCTGCTGAAGAAGTTGCTGCCGAGCGTGAGACCATTGAGACCATTTCTCGCAACGAGGGCAAGCCAGAAGCTTCGCTCGAAAAGGTCGTCGAGGGTCGCCTCAACGGTTGGTACAAGGAGCGGTGTTTGCTTGAGCAATCCTATGTTCGAGACGAGAAGCAGAGCATTTCCCAGCTGCTTGGTTCAGCAACGGTTGCCAACTTCGCTCAAATCATTATCGGGGCGTAGTTCCAAGTGACCGCTCGTGCGACGCCGAAGCGGATAGTCCTCAAGATGTCCGGTGAGGCGCTCGCGTCTGCGGCCTCTGATGAAACGATTGACTTTCAGACGGTTCACCGCCTCGCAGCGGAGATCGTCGAAGTCATTCATCAACTTGGTGTTGAAATTGCCATTGTTGTTGGCGGCGGCAACATCTGGCGAGGCATGACCGGCGCAACCGATGGCATGGATCGTGCAACGTCGGACACCATGGGGATGCTCGGAACCGTCATCAACTCTTTGGCCCTTCAAGACGCCTTAGAGCAGCTTGACCAACCAACCCGAGTGCTGTCTGCCATCCCAATGCCAGCCGTGGCTGAACCCTATATTCGCCGTCGGGCAATTCGACACTTGGAAAAGGGTCGAGTCGTGATTTTTGCCGCCGGCATGGGCGCACCGTTTTTCACGACCGACACTCCAGCTGTGCTGCGAGCAGCAGAAATTGAAGCGCAGATGGTGCTGAAGGGCACCCATGGGGGAGTCGATGGGGTGTATTCGGCCGATCCACGCTCCAACCCTGACGCCACTCGTTTCGATGAAATTTCCTTTATGGAAGTTGTGAGCAAGGACCTTCGAGTTATGGACCTAACGGCCATTACCTTCTGCCAAGACAATGACCTGCCGATCTTGGTGTTCGACATCATGACGCCAGGAAATCTGCTGAGAGCGCTCAGTGGAGAGAAGATTGGTACGCTGGTCTCGTGAGCGACGATCTCATCCAACTGGTGATCGATGAAGCGGCCGAGAAGATGGCGAAAGCCATCGAGCGAGTCCAGCATGAGTTCTCTGGTGTTCGCACCGGACGGGCGACGCCTGCACTCGTTGAAAGCATCACGGTTGACTACTACGGAACAACCGTCCCGCTCAAGCAAATTGCGTCGTTCTCGGTTCCTGAGCCACGCCTCCTTGTCATCTCGCCTTTCGATAAATCGCAAATCAATGCGATTGATAAAGCGCTGCAGAATTCTGACATTGGTCTGAATGCGAGTTCAGATGGCATCGTCCTTCGACTCTCGTTCCCTCCACTGACTGAAGAGCGTCGTCGTGCGCTGGTCAAGGTGGTCCACACGAAGTCCGAAGAAGGAAAAGTCGCCATTCGAAACGTTCGCCGTGCCGCACGTCATGATTTGGATGGTCTCGTGAAAGACGAAGGTCTTTCAACCGATGAAACTGAGCGTGCCGAAAAAGTGCTCGACAAGCTGACCCAATCCGAAATTGAGAAGGTCGACCGCTTGTTGGCGCAAAAGGAGGCTGAGCTCCTTGAAGTCTGACGATGTGAATGAATCCTCGCCGCTTGATGAAACCGGTGTCGTCGACGAAGTCGCTACTGCCCCGGGCGGTGTGCGTATCGTCGGCGCTTCTCCAGTGAGCGCACCCGAAGAGTCTGCTGATGAAGTTGAGGTGACGGTTGAATCGGCCCCTGTTGTGGAATTGCCTCACTGGGCCGATCCACCGACTGGTCAACTCAATCTGGTTGGAAATGCAGAGCCGGTTTCTGGCCCAACGTGGCGTGAAGACGCAGCAGATTGGGAACAAGATTCGCTTGCCTTTGAAGCCTCAATGCTCGTCGATGACGCCGCTGCGGTAGCCGAGACTGCTGAAGAAAAAGTGGAACGACAGCCCTGGGACTTCGAAGGCGAAGAGCTTTCTAGCGCAACTCCTTCGGCTGACCCAGGTTCATTTTCCGCTGACGCCTATGAGTCCATTCCAACTGAAGAGGAACTCTTTACTTCACTTGGAGCACTATCTGCTGCTGCTGTTTCGAGCGCCGAGGACGTTGAGCCGGTTGAACAACCAGTTCGACGGACCCGCAAACTTCGGAATCTGACGCAACGAGATGACAAGGAGCCAACCGTCGCTGAGGCGGAGGAAGAACCAGCCCCGCGTCGCAGTACCTCACGGACGCACCGGCCAAAGGATCTGCCCCAAATTGCCGCGCATGCACTCGGTTCAGGAAGCCAGCAACGCAATTTGGCTGTTGCAGTGGCCGTTGGTTTTGGACTCGGAATGGTGTTGCTCGCAGCACTGAATCTCGGCAATGTGATTTCCGGTCTTGCTGTTGGGGTCGTTGCCTTGGCTGGAGTTTTCGAAGGTTTCCAGATGTTTCGAGTAGTCGGGTACCGGCCAGCCACTTTTGTGACCGGCCTCGTGACGGCGCTCATGTTGTGGGGTGCTTACAACTACGGCCCGCAAGCGATTTCCGCAATGCTGTTGCTCTGTGTCATTGGAGTCTTTGCTTGGTTCTTCTTGAAAGCGGACGTCGATGACCCCATTACGGGTATTGGTACCTCGCTCATCATCTTCAGTTGGGTTGGAGTGTGTGGTGCCTACGGTGAACTGATTCTCAATCCTGTGATCTTCACGTCCCGGCACGGAGTGGCGGTGTTGTTCGGAATTGTGGCTGCAGTCGTGGCGAATGACACGACAGCGCTGTTCGCTGGTCGTCGACTTGGTCGCAGCAAGATGGCCCCGAGTATCAGTCCGAACAAGACCTGGGAAGGCCTCATGGGCGGAACCCTTGGAACATTCGTTGTGTGTTTGGCTGTGGTTTTCCTTGTGCATCCTTGGAGTGTGAGTTCTGCGCTTTGGCTGGCGTTCGTGACCTCGGTGGTAGCCCCCATTGGAGACCTTGCCCAGTCCGCCATGAAGCGGCAGCTTGGTCGCAAAGATTCAGGTTCGACCCTTCCTGGCCACGGTGGAATCTTGGACCGAGTCGACGGACTGCTGTTCATGCTTCCCGTTGGCTACTTCTTGGTCCGAGCCCTCGGCTTTTCTTAAGCGAACAGAGCAATAGTGGCGCCTTCGGTTGCAATTCTTGGCTCCACGGGATCAATTGGAGAGCAAACGCTTGAGGTGATTGACCAGTCGCCCGAAGAGTTCGACGTTGTGGCCCTTTCTGCCGCAAAATCTCTTGATCGCCTGATTGAACAAGCTCGGAAATATCGACCTCAGCTGGTTATTGTCGATTCCCCAGGCGATGTCGGGGCAGTTGCACGTGAACTTCCAGGAATGATCGAAGTTGCCTGTGGCCAAGAAGGTCTGACCGCAGCTGCAGAGATGGCCGAAATCTCGGTCAATGCCATTGTTGGTTTTGCCGGACTCCCGGTCACGTTGGCTTCCCTTGGCGCTGGTCGTCGCCTTGCTCTTGCAAATAAAGAATCACTGATCACTGCCGCACCGTTGGTAGCGCGCGTTCGCTCGACGAAGGGCGCCAGCCTGATCCCAGTTGACTCAGAACACTGCGCGATCTTCCAATGCCTCAACGGCATTGCTGGTGACGACCGAAGCGTCAGACGGCTCATCTTGACCGCATCAGGCGGACCTTTTCGTGGTCGTACTGCGGCAACGCTGAACGAGGTCACGGTGGCTGAGGCGCTCGCGCACCCCACCTGGTCAATGGGCCCAAAGATCACGATTGATAGTTCAACGCTGATGAACAAGGGATTAGAAGTTATTGAAGCCCACGCGCTCTTCGGCACACCCTTTGATCAAATTGATGTCGTGGTGCACCCACAATCGATTGTTCACTCCATGGTGGAATTCTCAGATGGTTCAACCATTGCCCAGCTCTCGAACCCTGATATGCGACTGCCGATTGGCTATGCGCTGAGTTACCCAAACCGCCTTCGGGTTCCCTTTGGTGGACTTGATCTCCTCACGGCAACGACGCTCACGTTTGAGCCGCCTGATGTTGAAACCTTTCGTTGCCTTGAACTGGCGTATGCAGCAGGTCGGCGCGGGGGAGCAGCTCCCGCTTGGCTGTCTGCGGCGAATGAAATAGCTGTTGAAGCCTTTTTGGATGGTCGTCTCTCGTGGGGGCAGATTGCTCAGGTGGTTGAGACAACACTTGAGCACTACCTCGATGATCCGTTGGAATCGGTAGAAGCCCTTATCGCTGCTGATGCCCAATCACGAGAGGTAGCACGTACGGTGGTTGCACAATGCTCGACGAACTTGTAGTTGCCGAAGAAGACATCAGCCGCACGCAGCCAAAGAAGGAACAGTCTCGTGCACGTGGTCTGAGCGGTTTAGCCGGACTGTTCCTGGTTGGTATTTTGGCCATTGTCGCTGGCTACGGATGGACAGTGTTTGCGATCGTGGCGATCTTGACTCTGGTGCTCCTCCACGAACTTGGGCACTTTGCCACAGCGAAGTGGACGGGAATGAAGGCAACGGAGTTTTTTGTTGGATTCGGGCCGCGTCTGTGGTCGTTCCGACGTGGTGAAACCGAATACGGCATCAAAGCACTCCCGCTTGGTGGTTATGTGCGAATCATTGGATTCACTGCCGATGAAGTCGTCGACCCAGTTGATGAATCACGGTCCTATATGAACCAAGCGTTCTGGAAGAGAATTCTCGTTTCCTCCGCTGGTTCGCTCATGCACTTCCTGCTCGCTTTGTTCTTGGCCTTTGTCCTCATTTGGGCTTCGGGGACGACCACCGTGAACGGCGCAAAGTTGAGCCAGATTGCGACGTTCAATGGAACGAGTCCTGCCGTTGCTGCAGGAATTGAGCCAGGCGACATTGTGCGGAAGGTCAACGGTCGACCCCTCACGTCCATTGACCTGTTGACAACGGCCTTGCACGGAAGCGTTGACGAGGCAGTTTCGCTTACTCTTGATCGAAACGGCGTGACCAAGCAGGTGACAGTCACCCCTGTTGATGGTCGCCACGTCCTCGTCAACGGGAAGCCCTACGTTCCTCAAGGCACCACCGGATTCGAAAACGGTTACGGCGTCATTGGCATTGCGGGCCTTGAGGTCACCTCGGCCACGGTTGCCATCAGTCCGATCACCGCAGCAGGGCGTTCTGGCTCATTTGTCTGGTCGCTCACTTCGCAAACGGTCTCGGGTTTGGCTGATCGTTTGAGCCCAACAGGACTCGCAGAGCTTGCCAACTTG
>Ga0114960_10004014_pt1 | contig 11131 bp, 9 predicted proteins | sample C_130625_MF_Meta_FD_92637 | JGI IMG/M metagenome (GOLD analysis project Ga0114960, IMG submission 92637) | Freshwater microbial communities from Lake Croche, Canada to study carbon cycling - C_130625_MF_MetaG | ecosystem: Environmental > Aquatic > Freshwater > Lake | place: Lake Croche, Canada...
GCGCCGACAACGGCCAAACGCCCGTCGGCCACCGCCTCGGCGATGAGTTTGCTGCGGCTCAGAATTTCGTCAACTGTGGCGCGAATGTGCAACTCGGTTATGTCGTCGATCTCGGTGACGCCTTTGGCGTGGGCTGCTTCAACGGTTGGGATTATTTTTTTCACTAGGCTTGCGATGAATTCGCCTTTCGCGGGGGTGCCTCCCGCGGTTGAGTCAATGGTCGCCCGAACGGCACCACAGTTGTCGTGGCCAAGAACCAGGATCAGTGGCACTTTTAGAACCTCGACACTGAACTCAAGGGAGCCGAGGATGGTTTCGGCAATCACTTGGCCGGCGTTGCGAACTACAAAGAGGTCGCCCAGGCCAACGTCAAAAATCAGTTCTGCTGAGAGGCGCGAGTCGGCGCAACCAAAAAGCGTTGCAAAAGGTCGTTGGCCTTCAGCCACCAAAGAGATGTGGTCGATGTCTTGCCTTGGGTGCGCTTGCGTTCCGCTGGCAAATCGCAGGTTTCCTTCGACAATGGCTTTCCAAGCCTCGGCTGGCGTCTGTGGTCGAGTTGATTCGTTTGGCATCGCTAGTTCTTCCCCTTGAGCTGGCTGACAATTTGTGTTGCAAAATCGTTGAACACTACTTTTTCTGAAGTTCCATAAAGCAAAACAGCGTTCGTGCCGTACTTCCAGACGATCATGTAATCTTTTGTCTTCACCGGGTTGTGCTCGACCGGGCTCTTAAACTCCTGCCAAGTTTCGCCACCGGCTTGAAACTCGCTCGCTAAAACTAGATCGGCCGTCTGAAGCGCCATCCAAGTTGGGTTCACATCGAAAGCTTGAGTGAGGCCAACGAAAGAGCCGGTTGGGCTAACGAAACCGGCATACCAGTTTTGAACGCCATCGGCAGGCTTCGCGCTCCAGCGGGCGGCGTTTGAGGTCCATCCAAGTTGAAGGGTTGGCACAGCCAAAACGTGGTCGGTGGTGGTTTCAACTTGGGTTGCCACTGCTTTGTAGTCGACGGCTGCGATGCGGTTGCTGTCGTCGCGAGGGTTGATTAGCACCAACGCCAAAACGATGCCGACAGAAGCGGCAAGAGCCAAAAGAAGGTTGTTTAGAGTTTGACGGGCGCGGTGCTTTTTGGCCGATTCTGGGTCTGGAACAGCTTCAATCGGAACCGTTACCCTGCGAAATTCTTTGCTCATCGCGTTTAGTCGTTTTTAGCGGCGGCTGATTTTGCTTCGATGGCCGCGTTTAGCTTGCCGCGGGCGGCACCAAGCCACTCTTCGCAGCGAGCGGCCAAAGCTTCGCCGCGTTCCCAAAGCGCCATCGACTCTTCGAGTGAAACCGAACCAGCCTCAAGAGTTGAAACAACTTTGACGAGTTCGTCGCGAGCAGCCTCGTAGCTTAGGGCTGCGATATCTGAGTTTTTGTCTTTAGCGGTCATCGTAGTTAAGCCTAATCAGCCGTTGCGCCAATTTCGCCCTTAGCCAAGCGAATGCTAAGTTTTTGCCCCGATTTAACTTTGGCTTCGTCAAGAATCAGCTTGCCGTCGGGCGTGCGCACCACCGAATAACCGCGGTCTAAGGTTTGCTGCGGGCTAAGCGACCGAACCTGAGTTTTGAGATGCTCGAGAGTTAGCGACTCCCGGTCGAGCAACACGGCAAAGCGCTCGCGAAGGCTTTGGCTGGCGCGGCTGACATCCTCGCTCAAAATCTCGATGAACGCATACGGGTTTGCGAGCACTGGCCGGCTGCGCAACTGCTCAACGAAACTTTCTTGGCCCGAAACAAACGCTTGGATGTTGCGTTCGATGCGCGCAAGTGCCTCGCCGAGCTTGCGCCTTTCGTCAACCACGTCGGGCACAACCCGCTTTGCGGCGTCGGTTGGGGTTGAGGCGCGCAGGTCGGCAACGTCGTCGAGCACCGGGTTGTCGTTTTCGTGGCCGATTGCGCTCACGATTGGCTTCGTGGTGGCGGCGGCTGCGCGCACCACTCCTTCGTCGCTAAACACGAGCAGGTCGCCAAACGCGCCGCCACCGCGGGCAACGATAATCACATCAACCTCGGGGTCGGCGTCGAGCTGCTTGATTGCAGCGATGATCTGCGGGGCAGCTTTTTCGCCCTGAACTAGCGTGTTGACCACCTTGAAGTTCACCTCAGGCCAGCGCAGGCGCGCGTTTTGCAAAACGTCTTTCTCAGCATCACTGTCTTTGCCGGTGATGAGGCCGATGCAGTTCGGCAAAAACGGCAAAGGTTGCTTGACCTGGGTCAAACCCTCGGCAGCCATTTGCAATCGCAGCCGGTGGATGCGCTCAAGAAGGTCGCCCAAACCCACCTTGCGCATTTCTTGCACGCTCATCGTCAACTTGCCGTTTTTGGGCCAAAACTCTGGTTTGATCAACGCAACCACGCGGTCGCCCTGCTGCAGCCCGGCTTCGAGGCCGCCAAGGTTCCAGGCGTGCACGCTCACAACGTTTTCAATCTGCAAATCTCGCAGCTCGGCAAACAGGCGGCCGTTGCCACCGCTAACTTTGGCTAGCTCGCCCTCAACCCACAAATAGCCGAGCTTCTCGATGTGACCTTTGATTGCAGAGTTGAGTTTTGAGATCGGCCACGGCTCAGCCCGGCTGCTGCTGCGCGAGGGGTTTGGGCCATCGCTCGAGTCAATCAAACTCGCGGCAGCATCCGTGCCATTTAAGCCTGCGCCCGCGAAGCCGCCTGCGCCTGACGCGCCGCCGCCCCAGCTGCCCAAACTCGACATAAAACCCCTAAAACTTATTGGCTCACCCGCGTTTATCATTAGAGAGTGATTGTTACTAAGGATACTTCTCCCATCGCCGTGATTCCCGCAAAACCAGAGGGCCACAAGCGCGTTTTGCTGGCCTCGCCGCGAGGCTATTGCGCAGGCGTTGACCGCGCTGTTATTGCGGTAGAGAAGGCGCTCGATCACTACGGAGCACCTATCTATGTGCGCAAGCAAATCGTTCACAACAAACATGTGGTGGCTTCGCTTGAGACTCGCGGTGCGATCTTTGTTGACGAGGTGGATGAGGTGCCTGAGGGTAGCATCCTAGTTTTCTCAGCTCACGGTGTTTCACCTGCCGTTGTTGCCGCCGCCGAAGAGCGCAAGCTTCAGACCATCGACGCAACCTGCCCGCTGGTGACCAAGGTTCACCGTGAGGTTTTGCGCTTTGCCGCTGAGGATTACGACATTTTGCTAATCGGCCACGAAGGCCACGAAGAAGTTGAGGGCACCGCTGGCGAAGCGCCCGACAGCGTTCAGATTGTTGACGGGCCAGAGAGCGCCGGCGAGCAGACCGTTCGCGACCCAAAGAAAGTCATTTGGCTTTCGCAGACCACGCTGTCGGTTGACGAAACCATGCAGACCGTTGTGAAGTTGCGCGAAAAATACCCAACGCTTCAAAACCCGCCGAGCGACGACATTTGTTACGCGACCCAAAACCGTCAGGTTGCAATCAAAAAAGTTGGAGCCGATAGCGACCTCGTTATCGTGGTTGGTTCAGCCAACTCATCTAACACGGTTCGTTTGGTTGAGGTTGCTCTTGAGGCCGGTGCAAAAGCCGCCTATCGCGTCGACTATGCGCACGAAATCGAGGATGCCTGGTTCGAGGGCGTAGAAACCGTTGGCGTCAGCTCGGGTGCTTCGGTTCCTGAAGAGCTCGTCGACGGCGTGATTGAGCTGCTGGCCGAAAAGGGTTTTGGCGACGTTCGTAACGTGACCACCGCTGAAGAAGACGTTCAGTTCTCGCTTCCGAAGGAACTTCGCAAAGACCTCAAGGCGGCCGGAGCCGACACAAGCAACAAGGTCAAGCGCACCTAAACCCTCATCCGAGTTTGATCGATACCAAACCGTGCGGCGGATTGGCTTGTCTTTGGGGCTCGTGTCTTAGAGCGAACCCGTCATAGCGTCGATGCTTTCAATCGACAGCGCATAGTCAATCGCAATAACGCTCGCGCCGATTATGCCGGCGTCATTGCCAGCGCGAGACTGAGCAATAGTCAAATGTTCGGTGGCCAGCGGCATCGACCGCGAATAAACCACTTCTCGCACTCCAGCCAGCAGGTGCTCGCCGGCCAGAGCGAGCGAGCCGCCGATTGCGATGACCGAAGGGTTGAGCACGCTCACGCAGGTTGTCAAAACCTCGCCGATATCACGACCTGCTTGGCGCACAGCTTGAATGGCGGCAAGCTCGCCAGCCTTGGTGGCCTCAATCACGTCAATCAGTGCTGCAATCGGTTTGCCTCTAAACTCGGCGCTTGCCAGAGAGAGTTTTTCGGCCAAAGCCGGGCCAGCGGCCATCGCCTCAAGGCACCCGCTGTTTCCGCAACGGCAGGGCACGTTGCTTCCACGAGCGATTTGCACGTGGCCGATGTCTCCGGCGATGCCCTCTGCGCCGCGTTGCAGAACCCCGCTGCTGATGATTCCCGAGCCGATGCCCGTGGAAGCTTTTAGAAAAATCATGTTTTCAACGCCGGGCCAGGCAAACTTTTGCTCACCAAGGGCCATGATGTTTACATCGTTGTCGACCAAGACCGTTGCCTTGAGGTGCTGATTCACAAAACCAGGAACGTCGAAGGCATCCCAACCCGGCATGATGGGCGGGTTCGACGGTTTGCCGGTGCTGTGTTCAACCGGTCCAGGCAAACCTATGCCAATCGCAATAAGGTCGACCTCCTTAAGTTTGAGGCCGGCCAGCTCTGAACGAATCGTGCGCACCATCCATCCGAGGCAGGTTTCTGGGCCGTCTGCGATGAGCATTTTTGCTGAGTTACGAGCGAGAATGTTGCCCGCCAAGTCGGTCAGGGCGACCGAAGCCTGCGTCGCACCGAAGTCTGCGGCTGCAACAACGCGAGCGGTGGGGTTGAGTGCGATTTGGGCAGATGGGCGCCCACCGGTTGACACGGCATCGGTTAGCGGCGCTAAGAGCCCGAGCTCGATGAGCGCGTCGATGCGAAGTTGAATCGTTGAGCGTGAAAGACCGGTGAAATCAACGAGTTCTGCCTTGGTTCGCGGTTCACCGTCGCGAAAGATCTGAAAGAGGGCGGCAGAGCTCGACCCGTTAATCTTTTTTTGCATCTCAGCCATACCTAGATTTTAGTAGCGACTATGTCGAATTTGTGTCTTTATTTATTTGTATTCGACATAAGTAAGTAACAAAACCATAACATTATGATTATTTTCGACAAAAGGCTGATTTTGTCTGTCATTATTCTTATCGAAGCAATCTTGTATCAAAAACGAAAGGCAGTCAGATGAAAATTGGATACTCAACCATCACCTGGGGTGGCGTCATTGGTCACCCGGCGGGAGTCACCGCAGTGAAAGACCTGTTCTATGTCACCAATGGTGACTCGCTGGAAGCGATCTCTGACATTGCAGAGGCTGGATACCAAGGTATTGAAATCTTCGACGGCAACTTGGCCGCGTATTCAGACAACCCCGAAGTTTTGCTCGACGCACTCAAGACTGCGAACCTCAAACTTGTATCGGTTTACACCGGCGCGAACTTCATTTATGACGACGTGCTCGAAGATGAAATGCACAAAATCGCCCAATCGGCCAAACTTGCCTCGGACTTTGGGGCGACGAGACTTGTCGTGGGTGGCGGAGCCAAACGCGCAGCCGGCGAACGCGCTGACGACATGGCCAAGCTCGCAAGTGCCCTCGACCAGGTTGTCGATCTAGCAGCGAGCTTTGGGCTTGAGTGCAGCTATCACCCTCACCTAGGAACCATCGTTGAAGGGCCCGAAGCGCTTGAGCGTCTCATGGGTCTTTCTAAAATCAACTTTTGCCCAGACACAGCTCACCTAACCGCCGGCGGCGGAAACCCAGTTGAGCTCATCGAAAAGCACGCCGGTCGTTTGGCCCACGTGCACCTAAAAGACTTCAAGTATGCCACCGGAGCCTTCTTGCCACTCGGGCAAGGAGACATTGACTTCGGCGGCGTAATTGCAGCGGTTAAATCAGCAGGCTACGACAGTTGGCTAATGGTTGAACTGGATTCATACGACGGCGATCCAAAAGAAGCCGCCAAGATCAGCAAGCAGTATCTCGACGAGCTTCTCGCTAAGTAGTGAGAGCTTCAAACACCACCATCGAAACACATCCATCCATCTAACCAACGCGTAATAAGGGAGTTATTTTATGAAGAAAAAAATTGCCGCGCTTGCTATTGCAACTGCGCTAGTCATAGGCATGAGCGCTTGCTCAACCTCAAGCACCACTGCAACCAACAGCGCTAACTCAGACGTTTCAGCCAAGGTCGACGCTGCACTCGCAGCAATGTCGGGCAAGGTTTTGAGCCTCGGCCCGAACGGCGAGACACCTCAGCCGTTCGACACCACCACTTTGACTGACGCCGAAGTTGCCAAAATTCAAGCTGGCAAGTTCAAAGCAGCCATCGTTATGCACTACGCAGGCAACGACTGGTCAACCGCTCAGGTTGCCGGTCTAAAGTCAGAGTTCGAGCGTCTAGGCATCCAGGTTGTTGCAACCACAGACGCCAACTTCAAGCCTGAGCAGCAGGTTTCAGACATCGAAACCGTTTTGGCCCTAAAGCCAGACCTAATCGTGTCGATTCCAACTGACCCGGTAGCAACCAAAGACGCTTATGCAAAGGCAAGCAAGGCCGGCGTGAAGCTAGTCTTTATGGACAACGTTCCTTCGGGCTTCGTTGGTGGCAAAGACTACGTTTCAGTGGTTTCAGCTGACAACAAGGGCAACGGTGTGGTTTCTGCTCACCTGCTAGCAAAGGCACTTGGCGGCCAGGGCAAGATCGGTCTGATCTTTCACGACGCCGACTTCTTTGTAACCAAGCAGCGCTACGAAGGTTTCAAAGAGACAATCGCACAGTACCCAGGCATTCAGATTGTTGAAGAAAAAGGCATCGGCGGCCCAGACTTTGCGGGCGACGCTCAAGCTGCAGCAACTGCTATCTTCACCAAGCACCCTGACCTAGCCGGTATCTGGGGCGTCTGGGATGTTCCTGCAGAAGGCATCATGGCAGCAGCTCGTGAGGCTGGCCGCACCGACATCAAGATTGCAACCGAAGACCTCGGCACCAACGTGGCCATCGCTCTTGCAAAGAACGAACTCGTTGTTGGTCTAGGCGCTCAGAGCCCATTCGACCAGGGTGTAGCAGAGGCTCGTCTAGGCGCAGCTTCGCTAATCGGCAAGGCAAACATTCCTAACTTCGTAGCCCTAGATGCGTTGCCGGTTTCACACGACAACGTGCTTGAGGCTTGGAAGCAGGTCTATCACGTAGACGCACCTGCCTCAATCTCAGGTGTCTACAAGAAGTAATTAGAAACACTAATGGGGTTGGCATCAAGCATTGCGCGCTTGGTGTCAACCCCGTTAGGCCACCCATCCATCAAAAAAAGGTAGGTCTCAAGCCTATCAATCGCCTCTGATTCAACAGACAAGGAACTCACTATGAAGAAGATCAACGTTGGCCTAATCGGCGGCGGATTTATGGGCAAAGCCCACTCACTGGCCTACTCGGCCGTGCCAATGTTCTTTTGGCCAACAGAACTCTTGCCGGTCAAGCACAGCATCGCTGAGGCTACCGACGCTCTAGCTGCCGACGCTGCAGCCCGATTTGGTTTTGAGAAATCAACCAGCGACTGGCGTTCGATTATCGATGACCCTGAAATTGACCTGGTTGACATCGCGACTCCTAACAACCTTCACGCCGAGATTGCTATTGCTGCGCTCGAAGCCGGCAAGCACGTGATTTGTGAAAAGCCCTTGGCCCGCACAGTTGAAGAAGCGGCCAAAATGTATGAAGCCTCTCGCGGCACCGACCGCGTGCACATGGTTGCGTTCAACTATCGCCGCACCCCAGCCGTTGCCCTTGCAAAGCGTTACATCGATGAGGGCGCGATTGGCCGCATCTTGAACGTGCGTGCGACATACCTTCAAGACTGGTCAGCTGACCCAAACTCACCTCTTTCGTGGCGCTTCAAGAAGTCGATTGCTGGCTCAGGCGCCGTCGGCGACATTTTGACCCACGTGCTCGACATGGCCCGCTATTTAGCCGGCGAAATCACCGAGGTTAGCGCTTTGACCGCAAACATCATCACCGAGCGCCCGCTTCAGCAGGCCGGAGCCGACTCACTGGGCAACTCAAAAGGCGGCGGCCCTAAAGGTCCAGTCGACGTTGAAGACGAGGTAATGTCACTCGTCAAGTTCGCCAGCGGAGCCATCGGTTCGGTTGAAGCAACCCGCAACGCCTGGGGTCGCAACAACTTCATCACGCTGGAAATTCACGGTTCAGAGGGCTCAATCGTCTTCAACTACGAAAATCGCGACGAGTTGCAGGTTTGCTTCAAGAACGATGGCGATGACCGCCGCGGATTCCGCACGGTATACACCGGCCCTAACCACCCAAACGGTGCAAACCTTTGGCCGATTCCAGCGCTCGGCGTTGGCTATGGCGAGACCAAGATCATCGAAGCTCACGACCTATTCACCGCAATTGCCGGTGGCGAGCCTGTGCGCCCAGACTTTGGCGACGGCTATCAGGTTGCCCTCGTTGACCACGCGATTCTTGAGTCAGCCGCCTCTGGCCAGTGGGTCAAGGTTCCTCAGCTAAACCGTGAGACCGGAAAGGTCGCCTAGCTTAATGTCCACAGCTTCTCAGCTCGCGGTCGAAATGACCGACATCACCAAGAGCTTCAATGGTGTGCCAGTTTTGCGTCAGGTCGGTTTCGACCTTGAGGTAGGCGAGGTACACGCTCTGGCTGGTGAAAACGGCGCGGGCAAATCAACTCTGATGAAAATTCTGCAGGGTGTCTATCAGCGCGATGCCGGCGAGGTGAGAGTTCTTGGTGAGCTTGCGACTTTGACCGACACTTTTGCGGCTCGCGCTGCGGGCATCGGCATGGTTTTTCAAGAGTTCAGTTTGGTGCCAACGCTCACAGTTTGGCAGAACATCTATTTGACTGCCGAGCCGATGGGCAAACTTGGTTTCATTGACGACGCGACGGCTCGCCAAAAAGCCAAGGCAATTTTTGAGGATATGGGTGTGGTGGTTGACGTCACAGCTCCCCTTGAAAACTTGCCGACGGCCTTGTGGCAGCTAACCGAGATTGCTAAGGCGCTTGCCCAGAACGCTCGAGTTTTGATTATGGATGAACCTACGGCCTCGCTAGCTAAACATGAGACGAGTGCTCTGTTTGAGTTGATTGAGCGTCTGAAAGCTCGCGGCATTTCAATCATCTATATCTCTCACCGCATGGAAGAGGTTTATCGCGTCGCTGATCGCATTACGGTCTTGCGCGACGGTCAAAACGCGCTGACCGCAAAGTTGAGTGATGTTACTCCCGCTCAAATCGTTGAGGCTATCGTTGGTCGCAAAATGTCGGGCAACCTCACCTATGAAGATCGCACCGATGAAATCAGCAAGGATGTCGTGTTGAGCGTTTCTGGGCTAGCTTCAGGCTCGCGCCTCAGCGATGTGTCTTTTGAGCTTCACCGCGGTGAAATCTTAGGTTTGGCGGGGCTGATGGGCAGCGGTCGTACCGAGCTCGTGAAAACCCTGTTTGGAGTTGACCGGGCAAGCGCTGGCCGCATCGAAATCGATGGCAAAGTTGTGAGCATTCGCAACCCGGGCCAGGCGATCGCTAACGGTTTGGCGCTGATTCCCGAAGATCGTCGCGAGCAAGGTTTGGTTCTCGACCACTCGGTCGAAGAGAACCTGACTCTGCCGTTACTTGGCGGTCTCAAAGTCGGCCCGCTCCTGAGCGCCGGCAAGATTGTTGCTCGCGCCCGCGAAATGATTAGCACCTTTTCAATCAAGGTAGCCGACCAAAAGATGCCGGTTACCAAGCTCTCTGGTGGCAACCAGCAGAAGGTAGTCATTGGCAAATGGTTGGGCACGAACCCATCCATTTTGATGATGGATGAACCGACCGCCGGCGTTGACATTGGAACCAAGCAAGAGATTTTGGCCATGGTTCGCGATATTGCTAAACAGGGCAAGGCTGTGATTTTGATTTCTTCAGAGTTACCCGAGTTGCTCTCGGTGAGCGACCGAATCTTGGTTTTGCGTGACGGAGAAGTCGCCAGAAATCTTTCTCGTTCAGAGATCCCTTCAGAAGAATTTTTACAACTAGCGGTTCAAGGAGCCTAAATGTCTAACTCAACCAACTCAACCCAGGCGCCGAGCGCTCTAAAGCGAAGTCTTGCGCTTGTTCAGCGTTTCGACTGGCGCCAAAACATCATCTATGTTGCGTTTGTCGCGGCCTTTATTTTGTTTGCCGCATTTTTAGGTGACAGTGGCTTCACAACCACCAATAACCTGCTCAACATTGCTCGCCAAACCGCGACGATTTCGATCATGGCCGTTGCGATGACCTTCGTGATTGCTGCTGCCGAGATTGACTTGAGCATCGGCTCGGTTGCCGGCTTGGCCTCGGTGGTTTCGGCGATGGCTGTTTCGTCGTTTGGCCCTCTCGTCGGAGTTCTCGCCGGCTTGTTGGTTGGAGCAATCGTTGGTGCTGTCAACGGCGGTCTCGTGGCTCTGCTCAAAGTTCCTTCATTCTTGGTTTCGCTTGGAATGCTCGGGCTCGTCGTTGGCGTTGCCCGCTGGATAACCGCTTCAGCGCCGGTTCCGATTGCCGACGCAAGTTTCATTCAGATCTTTGGTGGTGGCGATGTCGGCATGATTCCTTCGCTATTGATTTGGGCCGTGATTTTCGTGGCGGTTGGCGCAATAGTTATGAACAAGACAAAGTTTGGTCGCCAGGTTCGTGCCACCGGCGGTAACGCTCGAGCCGCGCTTTTCACCGGAGTTAACACCGCGCGCATCAAGTTAAACGTGCTTCTAATGTCTGGCGTGGTCGCCGCCATCGCAGGCATGTTGTATGCCGGTCGTTTGCAGTCGGGCCGTTTTCAGTGGGGCACCGGCGACGAGCTTTCGGTAATCGCCGCGGTAATTCTTGGTGGCACAGCCCTGTTTGGCGGTCGCGGCTCGGTCATCGGTTCGCTGTTTGGCGCGCTGTTCATTGGGCTTGTCAACAACGGTTTGATTTTGGCTGGTCTTGACGTCAGTCAGCAACAGGTGGTGCGCGGCGCAATCATCATCGTTGCGGTCGCTCTCTCAAGCAAAAAGAAGA
>Ga0114960_10004018_pt1 | contig 11127 bp, 8 predicted proteins | sample C_130625_MF_Meta_FD_92637 | JGI IMG/M metagenome (GOLD analysis project Ga0114960, IMG submission 92637) | Freshwater microbial communities from Lake Croche, Canada to study carbon cycling - C_130625_MF_MetaG | ecosystem: Environmental > Aquatic > Freshwater > Lake | place: Lake Croche, Canada...
CTCAAGGACAACCTCCTCAAGGACAACCACAGGGACAACCTCAAGGACAACCACAGGGACAACCTCCTCAAGGACAACCACAGGGACAACCTCAAGAGCAAGCCGATCCCCTGGAGCAACAAGTCGTTCAAATGCTTTCCCAGTTGCCTGAAGAAACACAACAACAGCTAGAGCCCCTTATTGAGCAGCTGCATGGACTGCCTCCAGAACAAAAGCACCAGCAGCTGGAGCAACTAGCTCAGCAGTTATCAGCAGCAATGCAAGGACAACCGCAAGGACAACAACCTCAGGGTATGGAGGCACAGGCAGCAGACGAAGATCCGTATACAGCAATGCAAGGTCAAATGGGTGACCCACAAGCCATGATGGGTATGCCTCCAGGGCAATCTGTACCGGACCAAACCCAGCAGGCCGCCGCCGAAGATGCAGGCCAAGCCGAAGCTTCTGCAGTCGAAGCCAAAAACGAGCTAGATAACGTCAAGGTCACCTTGACCGTGAGAGAGCTATTGGACTTAACCAGCAAAGGAACAGCTACAGCGTCTCTACTCAAAGTGAAGCAGCTAGCCGACACCCATGAGCAAAAAATGCAGCAAAGTAAACAAAAAGCAGATGCCGCACAGCAGCAGAACGACCAACAGCAGCAAGCACAGCAGCAAGCACAGCAACAAGGCATGATGAGTGGAGGTATCTATCCCTCGCCAATGGATGGTCAGGGAGGAGCCCAATAGTTGACCCATGAGCAACTTCACCAAACTCGCAGCTTACTTAGACTCCTTTGACAAGGGGAGCGCTGACTATGATTTGGCTTGTTATATAAAGTCAAAAATAGCCAACGATATGCAGGATCGTGAAACCATTAATAATGGTGACGAGGAGGACTTGGAGGATAACGACATCACCATGTCCACTCCGGATCAGCAGTCTGCCACCAATGTTGAGGGAGACTTAATGGATGGAGCATTCCAAGAGCTGGACGTACAGAACCGGCTTAAAGAAGAAAAAGAAGAAATTAAAATGCCTGACCAGGATGAGAAGAGTCACGGCAAGTCTATGGAAATGTCTACAGAGCATGCTTTTGGTGATAACGTGTTAAATCAGAAGAATGCTTCGTTATTTAGCGTGCTGCAGAAAAAACTTAAAAGATAATGGCTACAACTACAGTAGGGAGGGTACTGTTAAAGTTTTTTATTCCTCCCCAGTTTCATCACCTAGTAGACACAGCCATTTTAGATAAAAAGGGTATATCCAAGCTTTTTGCTGAGTTGGCAGAGAAAGACCCTACAGAATACAGCAAGATAGCCTCAGACTTGACACGCTTAGGTTTTGAGGTTGCCACGCAACAAGGGTCATCTATAACACTCAAAGATCTTGTGTCGCCGATCGACAAGGATAAGTTGTGGGACGGGTTTGAAAAATTCAAAACGAGTGTAGAGGCCGGCAATGACAGCAAGGCGCTAAAGGATAAGAAGATTTTCGACAACTACAATGACATGATGTCAGGTATAGAGAAGGACATCCTAGCCAAAGGGCTTAAAGAAAATCGTTCGTTGGCAAAGATCATCCTAGCAGGCTCTCGAGGATCTCCTGCACAGTATAGAGGAACCATAGCCACCCAAGGTATCGTCGTTGATGCTGACGGTAAACCTAAGATGGATATACCCATCAAGAGCTCATATGCAGAAGGACTAACTCTTCCAGAATATCTAACAACATCCTTCGGAACCAGAAGTGGTGAAGTTTTGAAAAAGATCTCAGTGGCCCAGGGAGGCTATGGAAGCAAGCAATTTGCGCGGGCACTCATGCCTCTGCAGGTAGTAGAAGACGATTGTGAAACAACCACAGGTATAGATGTATCCGTAGACGACAGAGAGTCTATAGGCGCATTTTTAGCGAAGGCTGCTGGTACTTATAACAGGAATAACGAAGTGACGGCCAAGATGCTCACCGACCTTAAGCATAAAAATATACCACATATATTCATACGCTCACCCATGACGTGCCAGTCCAATAGGAAGCATCACTCAGGTGGACTATGTCAAATGTGTGTAGGTAAAAGAGAAAAGGGTATGGCTGCCATGGATAGCTACATAGGTCTTGTAGCAGGAACTGCTGTCGCCGAACCACTTACAGAAAGCGCGATGAAGGCGAGGCATTGTATTTTTTTAGATACATTAATTGCTTACCCTCAACCAGACAGCAACAAAGCAATTAAGGATGTTCAAGTAGGTGATACCATTGTGGGTGCAACTAAAGAAGGAGTATTGCTGCCGACTAAAGTGTTAGCGGTTATAGACCAGGGCTTGCAGGACGTATATCGCTATACTTTCCGCTATGGTAAAACAAACGACACTTTTGTAGTGGAGGCTACCGAGGACCATACGGTGTTGGGAGGCACGTACAATTGCCACAATATCTCAAAGAATAATCCAGAACTCCTAAAGATAGGGACGAAACATAAGAAGTTTCATCTATACTTAGGGCGAGGCTTTGATGATTCTACCTATGTCGATAATGAGCCTTACGCCTTTTTGCTAGGTTTGTTACTGGGTGACGGTAACTACACTACCGAAAAAGGAGCAGTGCAATACTACAATTTTGATGAAACCAGTATTCCGCATATTCAAAATAAGATTAATTTGCTCGGCCTTAAGCTGCAGCAAAGTACAACTAGACCGGCTCAGTATGTTGTGACTGTGTTTAATTCGGAGCATTTGGTGCCTACAGTTTCCGAAACCTCCTGTTTTGGACTGGTGCATAAAAATCCTGCAAGACTCAAGCTGGAGCAGTTAGATATGTGGGGTAAGACACATTATCAAAAAGAGATACCTACAGCAGCTTATGTATGGACTAATGAAGCTGTCGCAGAGATGCTAGCTGGGCTATTCTATACTGACGGCTCTGTAAACTTCGATAAAGATAAGAGCAAAAACACAGAGCAAACGTTTAAATCTTATAGTTATTGTAGCGCATCTAAAAAGCTCGTCACTCAGGTTAAGTATTTTCTAGAAACACGTTTCGGTATTTACACATCGTCAGTAACTAAAGCTAATAAAAAAGGTAAAACATACAATATCGATGGAAGAATCGGTACATGTAAGCATGATTCATATAGCTTACGTATACGTAGGCCTGAGGCTGTTCAGCGTTTCGATCAAGCTATACAGTTGTTCGGTTGCAAATTTGCTAAATGTGAGAATGTTTCTTTTTACCAAGCTAAAGAGCTTAATAGAGAACACTACCGCTGCAACATCGTATCTGTGGAACATATTGGACAACAACACTGCTACGATTTGACTGTTGACTGTGCAGATAATTTGTTCATGTTAGCGAATGGTGCGATAGTACACAACTCAGGAGGAGCTGCGACTAGCCTAGGAGGCAATCAAGGGTTCAAGCTCATCAATCAGCTTGCGAATATCCCTAAAACTTTCATAGGTAGAGCACCATTAGCCCAAGAAGACGGAGTGATCACCAAGCTGGAGGCTGCAGAAGCCGGAGGACACTTTGTTTCTGTAAACAACGAGGAGCACTATATCGGGCTAGATCAGACACCTAAAGTAAAGCTAGGTGATCGTGTAGAACAAGGACAGATGCTAAGCTCAGGGTTGGTTGATCCTCGTGAAGTGGTGCAATACAAAGGCATAGGCGAAGGTCGAAAATATTATATGGAAGCCATGAAAAAGGCTTTCGACGACAGCGGGCTGCCGGTTAACAGACGTAACTTTGAGTTGATCGCCAAGGCGGCCATAGACCACGTAAAAATCACCGACCCTCACGGCATTGGGGATTATCTCCCAGATCAAGTAGTGTCTTATTCTGCTATAGAGAAAGACTATGCACCCAGAAGCACAGCTAAAATGCTTCGAGTCGATTTGGCTTACGGCAAGTATCTAGAGAAGCCGGAGCTTCACTACACGATAGGTACGAAAATAACCTCAGCTGTTATAGAGCAACTGAAGAAGCACGACATAGAGTCGTTACTTGTACACGACGAGCCACCTCATTTTGAACCTGTAATGGTGAGGCTTGTTGACATTCCAGAGCACCACGAGGACTGGATGCATGTTTTAAACAGTACAAATCTAGCCAAGAGATTTGTAAACATGGTCAATAAAGGTTCAACATCCGACACGCAAGGAGCCAGCCCCATACCAGGATTAGCTTATGGTGTAGGTTTTGGTGAGAAGGCTTAATTTCGTTTAAGTCAGATGGTTCTTGATATAAAAGAAGAAAATCAATAAAATAAATTAAATCTCAGAGAATTATTATGCACAATACATTTTTACCCAAACAAGCGGCGGACGATCAAATCGAAGGTGCTTTCTTTCAGCTGGCCTATCAGAGGCTGCAAGACACGCTTAAAAATCTTATTCCATATCTGGTAGGCTTTGAGATCGTTAAAAAAAATGAGGATAACACAAAAGCCTTAGGAGTCTTCGGCTTCAGGTCAAAGAACGGACAGATCCTGTTTGTGCCTGCGTTTTTCATTAACGGCAAAGTTAAAAACCTCGACCTTCTCTACAGCAAGAACAACGAGCAGTTCTACCCATTAAACGAAGATTTTGCAGAGATGTTCATCAAGGACGAGCTTTTGGGTCTTGGAGAAAATTCCAGAGAAAGCCGTTCAGATATCATGCGCGATGCCAGTCAAGGAGACTACAGACAGATGAGTGTTCCTCCTAGAACAGGCCGTTACGCTATCGCCTCTGTACTGGATTATGTTGAAGATGCAGGCGCACCTACCAAGAAAGCCTTTACAGAGTTGCTAGAGAAAGACGCAGAGTTCTGTGAGGCCGTGCTTCGTTTTTACCCCCTAGAGAAGGTAGCCAAGGCTATTGCCCTCGAAGATGGCGTCAAATACCGCAAATCCGACAAGGCCTCCAAGAAGATTAACCTAGTCAAGGTGGTTAAGACTAGTGATAAGGAAGAGGTAAAGAAGCTTACACAGTCCGATAAAGAAACACTAATGACTCAGGGTTATGTTATTGTAGACGATCGTGCAGCTAACCAAAAGTCCACCTTTGGAGCAGTAGACTATATCAAAAAGTTCATCAATCCGGATGAATCAGGGTTTTACCCTTACGTCACCAAGATGGGTGGTCTTCGTTATGGTCTAGTTATCGTCAGACCCAAGCAGCTACAGCAAGATTTCGCAACAGATGACACGTTGGTTGTAGATCTGGAATCCAAGAATGGTACCACATATATCAAGGATCATAAAGGTGTATTTGTTAAAGATCAGATCAGAGTGCAGGATTACTCTGTAGTTCACAAGATGATGGTCGACGTGGCAGAAGGCAAACCAGGGTATACTAATACATATATTCTGATTAATGAGAATTTGAAGGCTACACAGCCCTTCAGAATCAATGCAAACTTCAAAGATGCTTCAGGTATTAGAAGGATTTCTGTGGAACCTTACTCTGAAGCTAATTGGTGCGATAGAGGAGACTTGGGAGGCAAGTGGGATCGTCCAGGCAGCGTACATGATCTTCCAAGAGGTAATTATAACGAGCATCCCAAGAAAATGACTGAAGTTATGCTTGTGATGACCAAGAAGCAGGGAGACCGTCTCGAATATAAAGACAAGATGCTTTATGTACCCGCAGGTTATAAATTGTTAAAGATTAGCCCAGCAGATCACCACCGCGCCGAGATGCCTATGTATCCCTTAAATTCTGCTACACTCAGCAAGAAAGAAAAGGAAGAGCAGGACAAGAGGAAGCAGGAAGCGGAGACCGAAAAAGAAAAACTCATTAAAGGAGAACCAGGATATCCGGGAACACTTCACGGTATGCTCAGGGATAAGAATATTTTCCCAATGAATGTACACACTAACGGAAGTGACTACTTTGTTGATATCAACGGAGCAAAAAAGCAGTACGACGACCCCATCAAAGCCAAGATCGCGATGGTCACTGAGGTTGGCTTGGATCAGAAGGCTGCAGAAGAATTGATAGATAGTCTTGTTCCAGGGTTCTCAAAGAAAGGTCATGTTAAGTTAGCCTTTACAGGAGACGTATATCCTCAGCCTTTTGAGGAGCAGCCTTATACCAACGAATTCGGACAGAGCACTTATGTTGGAGTAGGACAAGAAAACACGCTACCTACAATGGATAGCTACACAGGGAACCCTACGAGACAAGATTTGGGTACCATGCCCGAGATCAAGGGAGTAGACCCCAAGTATGTCACACAGGCCGTACAGCTCGCACAGAATGGACAGAAAGAGATCTTTGATGCTCACACCATAGGAGCGCTAGCGAAGTACATCAACGTAGGTGATAAAATTTCAGAATACGTACCTTCTCTAGTTGAAGCTATGGACAGACTCGGCAGGATCCTATTCCTGCTACACTGGGAAACAGACAAGTTTAAAGAAATGTACGGACGTGGAGATCTTCCTGAATTGGTAGAGCTCGTCACCAACGTTTTAAAGAACACAGGAGACCTTGTTATCTTTCTTAAGCGAAAATCCCCAGAGTTATCCATAAATATGACCAAGACTGACGGCACGGAATTCTAACCTCCGATTCCATGGGTGATCCAGCACAGCAGGACAGTTCATACATGGACAGGCTTACTGCCATGGGACTGCTGCGTGAAAACATGTTCATGGGCAACCCAGGCACGTACGCCCTATCAGACATTTCAGAAGACCTACCCGGAAGCCTTAGACCGCTAGGGCATATCATAAAGAACGTATTACCTTCACATACCATAATCTCTGAAGACCCAGAGAAAAGGAAGGTGCAGATACAGGGAGCCTTAGATAAAATAAAGGCAGCCAGAGGATCCAAACAAGAACTGGCCAAAGAAATGGGTAGCAACGCCCTAAACATGGGTTTAGGTTCCCTGATGGGTGGTTTACCTATGTTGGCACTATTCCACCTACTAGGACCCAGAGGAATAAGACCCAAAGGCATGATGGCTGGCTATAGGAAAAAATTGCCGGGTTACGCAGGTGGTGCTTTTTCTCCAGGAGAATTTGCCAAGAACATAGGCAACTCTCAGTCTCCAATAACTCCATTAAGGAATCTTAAGAAGATACTCAGCAGTGGCAAAAGGTTTGGGCATTTTGCTAAAAAAACAGTCAACGACTCGCTTACAGGAGCAGGCATAGCCGCAATGACGGGAGCCGCAATTCCTCTTATAGCACATTCAACCCAGGTCTCAGACAAGGCGCTGGATGAAGCAAAAAAGATCATGGAAGATCAGCCGTACATAACCAGCTTACCGGCCTCTGAAATGCTAAGTGTAATAAAACAAAAAAAAGAAGAGCAGGACTCTGCCTCAGGGAAGCTTAAAAATATAGGGATAGGAACAGGGGTAGGTGCCTTGACGGGAGCTGCAGGAGGACTCACCCCGGCAGTCATGAATTTTGGCTTAGCCGGATTAAGCAGGCTAGTATCAAAAAAACCATTCAATACAGCTAAGCTAATGCAAGGGTTGAAGCGCGATGTGCTCACCGGAGCCAAGTGGGGAGCCGGCCTAGGAGCACTCAGCGGAGCAACTACAAAAAATTACGTTGAGGATGAGTACGCAACAATGCCTCATCAGAGATTAAACAACCTACCAACACAGCTAGATGAGAACCAAGAAACTACTTCCTATAAGATTTAATCAAGTAGGTAGTTTTTACAACTTCCCAAATTGGAGATATCTAATCTATCTCGAGCCTCACAGAGCTAATTTAGCCTACTGTAAAGATAAGCCCAAAGATGGAGCTGGATGCCTTGCGCGCTACATGACCAGTCATGCTGAGATATCCGACAGGTCCATCGTAACTTTCACACTCTCTTCTTTCTTAACAAAGTCCGTCAACAGCCTCAACGATAAGCAGAAGGTTTGTTTTTATAAGCTGTTTAATAAAAAATTAAAGCTGCAGGGGGAGCGTAAACTTTTTACTCCAACCTATAAAGAGGAAGACGTTAAGATTTGGAGCGGTAAATATATTAAGCTCATTACAGATAAACCTCTACAGAACTTCTTATACCACATAGCTCACATAAAGCATCATCCTGAGTATTCCTTTGCTGTACAGTTCAGGCATTCAAAAGAACATCAGAGGAACTTTTGCGTTATAGGGTACTGTATATATGCAGGAGTTTCGGACGCAACTATAGCTAGCAGGTATAAACTGTTCCCCAGTCAAGTCAGAGCTCTACGGGAGCTATTCTTCGACTTTAGGAATGCCCCTACAGATGTGGTGGCTAGATACGCATACTTTACTCAGCTGAGCGATAACCAGATTATCAGTGATGTTGATCGTAGGTATTTCAAGATAATCGGGTCCCTTGGAGAATTAGGTCTTAAAGCAGACGCAGATCCATCATCCTTGACTATAGAAGAAAAAGAAAAACTCAACTGCTACCTGGCTGACTCGATGCTGGACAACGTGACGTCCTTGTATTTCTCCATAGAAGACAAGAAAGACGCGCTAGCGTATAACAGCGTAATCAACAATCTGGCATCTTTCTTCATCAAGAAGGAGGAAATAAATTACTATAGGTCCAAGGTAAGAAATCTGGACGCTAGCACGAATAGGATAGTCAACGAGCGTACAGATTACGATACCGGCATGCAAGCAGAGGACATTTTAGCTATAGAGATGATATCTCAACTTGCACTGAAAGAAAACTCCCTCCCGGAATATAAAGTAATTACTGAATTGAACTAATCTAGCGGGTATGCTATAAATATAAATAATTATATGGAAGAGCCAAATATTCTCATTAAAACAGCACTAAACGAAGCAGTGCAAAAAGTAAACGAAGGTATGTCGCCTACTGACGCTCTCAAGAAAGTGGCCAACGACCTCGACCTTAATCCAAACTACATTCAGCGCACAGGAGAAGCTTTGAATGTGGCGCTGCATTACAAGCATTTCAAGACAGCCTCCGATCGTTCATCTGAGTTTGAAATCGCAGACATTCCCGCAGCCATTCAAGAAGTATTCACGGTTAACGAAAAAACAGCTGCCGAGTACGTGTCCGAGTCCTTTGTAGGAGGAGATTCAAACGATACCGTATTTAACTATAATAGGATTTTAAGCAACCCTCTATACAAGAGGGCATTCATGGAAATAATCGGGTCTACGGAAACCCATGACAGCTATTCCACCACATTTAATACGGTGTACGAAAAATCTGCCAACTATATACAGAAACTCAGTAAGCAGGCTGAAGAAGCTCAAGTAGTTAAAATAGCTGCAGAGTTGGATATGAACATCCAGTTCTCCTCTTTATCGGACGAGTTCCTGAAAGACGCAGGACACAGAACCTCTTTTGAGGAATTTGAATCTCAGGTTTTTGCGAAGCATGGCGAGAACAGCCTGCCTTATCTTGATTTGCTACATAAGACAGCCTGCTCTAAAGAAGAAAGAGGAGTACATGATCCCCGTTACATTATGTTTGAACAGTGCAAAGAAGCCGCACTATTTGACGAGCTCCTCAAATCTGCCGAGGCTTTCATTGAGACACAGAAAACTGCAGCAGAAATAGCAGAGTCTCTAGCCTTTGAATCGTCTTATTTGAAAGATGCTCATAAGCTCATGGGTAAGCAGGCAGTGGCCGAATGCCCAGAGTGTGGTTGTCAAATAGGCAAGCCCAAGAAAGGTTGCACATGCGGCCATGATGGTGAAAAAAAGGCTGAAAAAGAAGACGACGAATCGGACTATAGCGAAGAACAGGAAGATGCGGACCCTGTACTCGAACGAATTAAAAAAAAAGTCTCAGCAAAAAATGAGGTCATAGAGGAAGACCCTGTACTCAAGGAAGCTCTAGAAAAAGAGGCCTTCTTTGGTATGATAGGCAATCTTGTTGGAGCAAGCAACATGATGCATGGACTAGTGAACGATCCTGCACACAAGTCAGTGTCTACCGGAATGGAATCACTGTTCGCCATAAAGTCGCATAATTCAGCAAGTATTAAGCCGAACTTGACTCTTGATAATATGGAACGCAAGCTTCTTCTACAGGAGCTCATGATCACCGACCCCATCCTCTCCAAGGTTAACCCATCGAAGGTAGCCAGGGCTTTCGAGCAACTACTGAGACTCTCTCCAGAGATCTCGAAAGAAAAGGAAGTTGTCAGAGCCGAACTAAGAGCTATGGTAACCACACAGGCACTGAGTAAGTTCGACGCAGACCTTATGACTAAGCTAGACACCGGAATGCTAAAACGCCGTGTAGCTACCCAGCAGTTCAATCACGGTATGACAGATAACTTCAAAATATAAAACATATGCCAGCACTACTTAAAATAAAAAGATACATAGAGAACGACGTATGGAAGCTCATGTTTAGTCTCGATGCTGTTTCTCTATCAGAGAACGATAAGGAACTTATCCGTAAGTTCGGAGAGCCTGAAATAAACATAGGTGGCACATATCTCACTGGCGACCCAGAGGAATATACTCTACAGGACAAGTACCTCAGGGTGCGCACTGACCTACCATACATACAAGAGTTTGATGCAAAGTCCCTAGACTTCCCGGGTCAGGCAGCCGCACAACTGGCCGCTCAAGCACAAGCGCTAGCGTTCCAGACGAGTTTCGTGACTAACTATGAGGCAGCCTTTATTACACTGAGAGCGACAGGAGACACCTTTACCGGAGAATATGTAGAGAACATCTAACCAATCAACTCGATGGCTTTACAAAAAACAGCAGGGATGGGCTCAAACCTACTCACGATAGGAGGACTAATGGCAAGGGACGTGCCCTTATTAGGTTCAGGTATCAGCGCTGTGTCCGCAGGCAATAGACTACTCCAAGGTGATCTACTGGGGGCAGGTCTCGATGTAGGTTCAGCTATCGCAAACCCCTTTGCAGGCCCTGGCACCTTGATATCTACAGCCCTTAGTGGAGCAAATATCGTCCGTGATATGACAGGCTCCAGCGACCCCAAAAAAAGAAAACATGAGTTTATGAAAGAAGCAGTCCAATCACAATTTCAGCAAGACATGGAAAACCCCGAAGCGGGAGCTGACTCAGATCTATACAAGACGGTATCTCCGCTAATATCATCCGAGGACGATACAGAACTTTCAGGCAACGACGCAGCTAGAACAAATGCACTCAAAGCGCAGGTAAGAAAAGGTTTGGTGGGTCTGGAGTACATGACA
>Ga0114960_10004021_pt1 | contig 11119 bp, 16 predicted proteins | sample C_130625_MF_Meta_FD_92637 | JGI IMG/M metagenome (GOLD analysis project Ga0114960, IMG submission 92637) | Freshwater microbial communities from Lake Croche, Canada to study carbon cycling - C_130625_MF_MetaG | ecosystem: Environmental > Aquatic > Freshwater > Lake | place: Lake Croche, Canada...
CAAGATTTCTCTTGCTCTGCTAAATAAAAGCGTATACAATAACATGTATGCGCTTTTTGTTTATGTAGATCATATTCAAATATTAGGCAAACAAAATCGCAGAAATGCAACACAAAGGCATATTAAAGGAGAACTATTATGGCAACTTTGGCAGAAATTAGAGCAAAACTTAAGGCATCTGAATCTAAAGGATCAGACAACAAAACAGGCGGAGATAAATCAATTTATCCGTTCTGGAATTTAAAAGAAGGCGGAGAATCTACACTTAGATTTTTACCAGATGGTAACTCCAACAACACTTTTTTCTGGGTCGAACGTGCAATGATTAAATTGCCATTCGCAGGCGTTAAAGGTGAATCAGAAAGCAAACCAGTAACAGTACAAGTACCATGCGTTGAAATGTATGGCGACACATGTCCAATCTTGGCTGAAGTTCGCGGTTGGTTTAAGGACCCAGCATTGGAAGATATGGGTCGTAAATACTGGAAAAAGCGTAGCTACATTTTCCAAGGTTTCGTTGTTGAAGACGGCCTCGGCGAAGCGGCCAGCGACATTCCAGAAAATCCAATCCGTCGTTTCATTATTGGTCCACAGATCTTTCAATCAATCCGTGCGGCATTAGTGGATCCAGAGTTGGAAGACTTGCCAACTGATTATGTGCATGGCCTAGACTATCGCATGAAGAAAACATCAAAAGGTGGTTATGCTGACTACTCAACTTCAAGTTGGGCACGTCGTGAACGTCCACTAAATGACGCAGAACAAGCGGCTGTTAAGACTAACGGCTTGTATAACTTGTCAGACTTTTTGCCTAAGAAACCAGGCGAAGTAGAATTGAAAGTTATGAAAGAAATGTTTGAAGCAAGTGTCGACGGCGAACCATATGACATGGAACGTTGGGGACAGTATTTCAAACCAGCTGGGATGAGCCAAAACACTGGCGATCCTAACAAATCAACTCCTAAAGCTAGCGCACCAGCGCCAGTTGCACACGATGCTGACGAAGATGATGTTCCAGTAGCTAAAGCGGCTCCTGCTCCTAAAGCAAGTGCTCCAACAGCAACTGAAGGCGGTGATTCACGTGCCCAAGACATCTTGGCAATGATTCGTAATCGTCAAAAAGCGTAAACGGCTAGGGCCTCTGCAACCTAGTTGTACGCCCTGGTTATCTAATTAGGAGAATTAACTTATGGCCACAAAAGCCTTCGATTTATCGAAATTTAGAAAGACCTTGACTAAGTCGATTGACGGTCTTGGTGTAGGATTTAACGATCCTACAGATTGGGTTAGTACAGGCAATTATACGCTTAACTATCTAATCAGTGGAGATTTCCACAAAGGTATTCCACTGGGCAAAGTCACTGTATTTGCCGGTGAATCTGGTGCAGGTAAGAGCTTTATCTGTTCAGGTAACCTAGTGCGTAACGCACAAGCACAGGGCATTTATGTTATCTTGATTGATACAGAAAATGCACTAGACGAAAGCTGGTTACATGCACTTGGTGTAGACACTAGCGAAGAAAAACTTCTTAAGCTCAACATGGCAATGATTGATGACGTGGCAAAAACCATTCATGAATTCATGAAAGAGTACAAAGAAATGAGTGAACGTCCTAAAGTCTTATTTGTCATAGACTCATTGGGTATGTTGCTTACCCCTACTGACATTAACCAGTTCCAAGCTGGTGATATGAAAGGAGACATGGGCCGTAAACCTAAAGCACTTACGAGTTTAGTTCGTAATTGTGTTAACATGTTTGGTAGTTATAACGTAGGTATGGTTTGTACAAACCACACTTATGCAAGTCAAGACATGTTTGATCCAGACGACAAGATCAGTGGCGGACAAGGCTTTGTCTATGCATCTAGTATTGTTGTTGCTATGAAAAAACTCAAACTCAAAGAGGATGAGGACGGTAACAAAGTATCAGATGTAATGGGTATTCGTGCGTCATGCAAGATTATGAAAACACGCTATGCTAAACCGTTTGAAGTTGTACAGATTAAAATTCCATATGAAACAGGTATGAATCCTTATTCAGGAATGGTCGATATGTGCGAGAAAGCCGGCTTGCTAAAACAAGAAGGCAATAGACTCAAGTGGGTTGACCCAGAGACCGGTGAGGAATTCAAATTCTACCGAAAAGAATGGAAAGATGATAAATTAGATATGATAATGAATAAATTTCATTTGATTAAAACAACAACTACCATTCCTGAGGAGACAGAAGAAAATGTTGAATGAAACACAAATTGGTGACATCTGGTTACTTTTCGCAGACTACGTTGACAAGAAAGTCGTTGACAGTGTAGCAGAACGTTATGTAGATTTACTTGCAGATCACGGTGTAACTGATCGTGTTATGCAAGCCGCAACAGGCGTTGACAGTGTTTTAGATGCTGCCATCGAATACTACATGGATGAAGAATCAGAAGATCTTGAGGAAGAAGATTACTACGACGAAGACGAGGAATAACAATGGGTTGGTATACCGATATTGCTAAAGACATTAGTAACATTCCTGATGCAGTATTGCATTTTGAAGCCGAACTGATCGAAGCCCGAAAAGAGGTCAAATTATACGGCAATGTGGAACGTGCTAGTGCGGCATTACCTGGTGTAGTTGAACATAGATTCAGCCAACTACAGGAAATTGAAGCAATATTGGAATACCTCAACATTGAACTTCGCCGTCTGAAGAGTGGTTTCTTTCGTAAGTATCTTGAAAGTTACCAACGTGCTTTAAGTAGTAGAGATTGTGAAAAATTTGTCGAAGGCGAAGCAGATGTAATTGATATGGAGAAAATTATCAATGAATTTGCTTTGCTTAGAAACAAATGGTTAGGTATTACTAAAGGACTTGACCAGAAACAATGGCAAATTACTAATATTGTAAAATTGCGTATTGCAGGAATGGAAGACGCTAGTTTATAATCAATCTGCTCAAAACAGACCCCATAGGCCTTAAATAATTATAGGCCTATTTTTTTCTAAGAGGTTGACCTTTGATAATTGTTAGTGTATACTTACTGTATGATGACTGTAGATAATCTTTTATTAAAAATTGTAAATTTTACCGAGCCCACTATTGAAGAAACAATAGCACCTAGGGACAGTAAAGTACTGCGTAGCTTGGCTACCTCGATCACCAGTAACTTTTTCATCACTGAAAACCAAGGTCGACTACTAATCAAGATTTTGAAGGAAAATAGTAAAAAATTACCGAATTTTTCTGAAGAAATTTCCACCACATTATCGACTCCAAATTGGTCTAAAAGTTTTAGACACATAGAACAAGTTAAAAAATTCTATATTAAGAAAAATGAAGAGCAAGAATCAGTATTATTCATAGAATTGACGTATAGCCAAGAAATTCGCAAAATTTTGCAAAATTTGTCAAAAACAGTAGAAGGGCTTACAGCATCACTTGCCGGTAAAACATGGACTGCTGAGCTGACTGAAAAAAATATAGTGGCGCTATACGAGGCATTTGAACCACATGACTTTGATATTGACGAAACCATAAAAAATCACTATGCCACCATAAAATCTTGGTCAGAAACGGAATTTCGTAATCAGTTCATTATCTCAAATATTGAACACAAAAACTTTTTACGCCACATAACCGATGATCTTGGTATTGAAACACCTATTGATCAAAACATCATTAATGATCGAAGTATGCGATATCAGTATTTTACAGAAAATGCGAAAAATCATGGTGAAACGCTGGTCGAAGTGATTGCTAACAGGTCTAAGTCCAGAGTATGGATTGACAAAGAACAACACGGCATGGAAGAAGTCATAGCTGGTTTACTAAATTTACACAGGCTTCCATTACTAGTGGTATTTGACACAATAGTCAATGCACAGTACTTGACAAATTTGCAAATTTTGTCAAATGCCCTGGAAAAAAATGGTATTTTTAGTGGTGTTGGTGTTTACTTCAGATTGCCTAATGATCCAATGGGTAAACAATTTAATAGTATCATCGCAGAAAAACAATACAATCACAGACTGGATAATGACTTAAAAGTAGCGGCTGTAATGAGTGGAAAAATCCCTAAATTTTTCCTCAATAATTCATGGAAGCCAATGAGTGTAATTGCCATGGACACCAAAATGGGCCTACGTCATGGCAAAACTAGTGTATACTCTAATTGTTGCGATTGCATCGTCGAATGGTCAAATGCTGATCCAATGTTTGATAAAAAGATAATTTTAAAATGACAGTGAAATTAATAATACGAGATGAAGTTAACATTAAATTTGAAGGGTTAAACCTTGATGCTCGTAAAAAACTGGCTAACACATTTAAGTATGAAGATCCTACAGCTAGGTATCGTCCAGCATATCAATTAGGTCGTTGGGATGGTAAAGTGTCAATGTTCGGCCTTGGCGGCAATGGTTATCTTAGTCAGCTTGAACGCTGTCTTGGTATACTTGGAGACATGGATATCAGCATTGACGAGTTGGATGATTTACGTACCACAAGCAAAATAGAATTTAAAGAAATCACAACACACTACTGGGCTGATCAAGGAAAAGTATGGCCAGAAGGTCACAGATTTGCCGGCCAACCAATTGTGTTACGTAACGACCAGGTAGAAGTTGTTAATAGGTTTTTCACCAATACACAAGCACTACAAGAAGTTGCCACTGGTGCTGGCAAAACTATTATGACAGCCACATTGAGTCATTGTGCTGAGAAATATGGCCGCACAATTGTCATTGTTCCTAACAAAGATCTTGTCACACAAACAGAAGAAGACTATCGTAATGTGGGACTAGATGTAGGTGTTTATTATGGGGATCGAAAGGATCTTAATAAGACACACACTATCTGTACATGGCAAAGTCTTAACATTTTAGATAAAAAAAGTAAAAACTGGAGTGAGGATATTGCTCTAACCCTAGCAGAATTTTTAGATGGTGTACGTACAGTAATTGTCGACGAAGTACACATGGCTAAAGCAGAAGTATTAAAGAATTTACTCACACAAAACTTGTGCAATGCACCAATTCGATGGGGTCTAACTGGTACAGTACCTAAAGATGCATTTGAAAGCGAACCTATCTTTGCCAGCATTGGACCAGTAGTTGGGGGAATCAAGGCACATGAACTACAAGAGATGGGTGTGTTAAGTAATTTACATGTAAACATCCTACAACTTATAGATCTACCAGAATTTAAAACATATCAAGAAGAATTAAAATATCTTGTTACTAATAAAGACAGGATGACATATTTTAGCAAATTTATACAAGGCTTATCGGACTCAGGCAATACATTGATTCTAGTTAATAGAATTGATACAGGCAAATTATTAACAGAAATGATAGGAGGCGCTGTGTTTATATCAGGTGAAGTTAAAGGTACAAAGAGAGCAGAGGAATACAAGGACCATGCAACAAATGATAACAAGATTACTGTGGCGACTTTTGGTGTGGCCGCTGTTGGTATTAATATCCCTCGTATTTTTAATCTGGTTCTTCTTGAGCCCGGAAAGAGCTTTGTTAGGGTTATACAATCAATTGGACGCGGTATTAGAAAAGCGGAAGATAAAGACTTTGTACAAATCTGGGATGTAACTTCAACTTGTAAATTCGCCAAGCGCCACCTCACAGCGAGGAAGAAATTTTACAAGGATGCCAAATATCCATTTACTATTGATAAAATAGATTGGCAAAAATAAGGAATTATGCAGATATTAACATTAGACAATCAGACGTTTTCATTAAACAATTTACCAGACGAAGTAGACGAAAATACTCGGTTCGCAGTACTAGACAACAGTGATGCAAACAATCCAGACTTTTTCTTTATGCCTCTTATCTTCCTGGAAAGTTTTAATGCGCCAGCAATGGTATTACGTATTGGCAATGACGAAATAGCAATGCCAATAGATTGGTGTATAGCAGTAGGCGACAGTTCAAGTGCTTGCGATATTGAAATTTTACCGTTAACTAGTTTAAATGATAGAGGTTTTGAAGCACTATGTTTTAATCCACTAAGCTCGTTTAGGGTAGAGTTTAAAAAGATAGAAATTGTAAATTTTTATAACGATGTCAAATGGTACTTCCCAAAAATGAAAAATAATCAACTATTAGCAACTCCTACACATGGCGGTGATAAACCAAACTGTGTTTATTTTGTTAAAGAAGTTAGCAAACAAAACGAAATTATTCAATTGGATAAAATATTATGACATTAAAAGTAGCATATTTTCAACCAGTAGTGTTGGCTATTGACAATGTTCCTCCTGTAGAATTTAGTAAGATTTATAGTCTTGCAGAAAATTTACATCAGCATCCAGAATTAAACGACGGTAACGATCCGCTGATTAGTATCCGTGGCGGGCAACAGATACAAGTATACCCTAACGAATTAGGACTAGATGTTGGATGGTTGACTAATTGGTTAGAATCTATTTGTAAAGGATATATGGAGATAATCTCTGGCCAGAGTGGCACAGATGATTTAAAACTTTGTAAACCTAAAATTGTTAGTATATGGACTATTAAACAACATGAAGGCGACTATCAAGAAATGCATAGTCATCCTCGTGGACATATAAGTGGTAACATTTATATCAGTGCTCCTGAACTAGCAGTTAACAGTAAACCTAGCGATAGTCAAATTTTATTTAAACTACCGCAGACTAAAGATGTTAGTAAGTTTATTATGAATGATATTTGGAAATACAGTCCTGCCGAAGGTACGGTAATAGTATTCCCTAGTCATTTACCACACACTGTTTATCCTTGGAAAGGCACCGGAAGCAGAACAGTTATGGCATTCGATGCTATATTAATACCAAAGGATGAAAATGGGCAATCTTAAACCTGGAGCCACTTACGTGTATGAACGGAATGAAGGTACAGTTTATGCCAGAGAGATTGGAGCTGATCCGAGTACTCGCAAAGAAATTGGTTACAATTATGATCCCCGGACGGCGGATGGCCGACCATTGCGTGATCATATAATGGATGATAAAATGTGGGGCGAAATTCGGCGAGAAGCAAAGACCAATATCACTTTACAAAAAGCCTTGGATCGTGCTATAATGATATACAAACTAAGCAAGGACAAACTCCGTGAGTGAAAAAGTTGAACTAAAGGAAAAGTTATCAGCTGTTGATCAAAACATGCATGAGCTATGGGATGCCATGGATGCCGAACAACAAAAGGCTCTTAAAAACGAATTCTTTATCCTCAATAGATATGTAAGTAGTGTAGCAAATACCACACGAGAAATCCAAGAACACTATATTCTAACAGTCAACGAATATTTTAATAAAAACTGGAATGAATTACAAAAGCATCCTAAGCTCTTATGGTTACTGCTATGTATGTGCGGCTTCGATGGCAAGAAAGTGTTTTGGCATGAGTGGATCGGCTATAAACGCAAAGCTGGATCCAATAGTAAAAAAGTCAAATTCTTAGCAGAACTGATGCCCAACAGAAAAATGGACGAAGTAGAATTAATTAGTAAGTTAAGTACCGATAAAGAAGTAAAAGAATTTGCCCGCAAGCATGGCATGGACGAAGCTACTATTGCAAAAAAATTAAAATGATGGCCTTGGTAGAACAACCTTATTCATGTGGACATTGCGGTAAAGGCTTCATGCAAGAGAAGACCTTATCTGTGCATGTGTGTGAGCAGAAACGTAGATATATTGCCCGCAAGGACAAACATGTTATACTAGGTTTTGATACGTTTCAAAGATTTTATAAATTTAATCAACCTAGTGTTAAACAGGAAAAAACCTATGAAGAATTTAGTAAAAGCCCTTACTATAATGCTTTCGTTAAGTTTGGTAGCTTTGTTAGTAATGTCAATCCTTTATATCCAGAAAGATTCATTCAGTGGATTGTGCAGTCAGGTGTTAAACTGGATCATTGGTGTCGAGACGAACTTTATGAACAGTATGTTCTCGAACTTATTAAATCCGAAACAGTAGAAACAGCATTAGAACGTAGTATTAGTCACATGATGGCTTGGGGAGAAACTAACACTGCTCAATGGAATCATTACTTTCATTATGTTAGTTTAAGCCGTGCTTGCTATGATATCAAGGATGGAAAAATCAGTCCGTGGATTATTTTAAATAGCGCAAGCGGTAAAGCAATGTTACAAAAGTTCAATGACGAACAGTTAGCAAGTGTACAGAATATTATAGATGTGCCGTTTTGGCTTAACAAATTTAAAAGATTGAGTGCCGATACGGATCTAGTTAAACAGGTAGTTAAAGAGAGCAACATATAATGCCAGATATCGACATTGACTTTGCAGATCGTTCTAAGGCTTTGAGTGTATTAAAGCATATAGATGCACGACTTGATACAGATAAAAAACACAATACTGGGATTTATGTACAGAGTATCCCGTACGATCCAATAACAGGATTAAGCACAATCGATTACAAATCTGCCGAAGATAGGGGGTACTTCAAGATAGACTTTTTAAATGTTAGTGTCTACGAAAAGGTAAGAGATAAAGCACATCTCACACAACTAATGGAGACTGACCCATTATGGGATTTACTGTTACAGGACGAGTTTACAAATTTACTATTCCACGTAAATGGGCATGGCTACTTGATGAGACAGATGACACCTACAAATATAGAAGAGCTTGCAATGTGTCTAGCATTGATCCGCCCAGCAAAGAAACATTTAATTGGAAAGACTTGGATTGAGATTGAGAAGAATATATGGGAGAAGCCAGGGAACGGTGACTACTACTTTAAGAAAGCCCACGCAATCGCCTACGCACATGTAATAGTTGTGCAGATGAATTTAATCTGCGAACAAATTAGTTACGGATATACATAATGGAAAAAGTTGATCTATCAAACATAGGAATTATTAAATCACAAGCTAGTCCTGAACTGATGAAAATTGTTGGGGATGAAGTTGCAAAAATACAGGCAGATTTTTCTAAAGCTGTTCCCAAAAATGATACACTTGCAGGAAATATTATTCATGAATATCAACTGTTTGATAGTGTAAATGCTCTTGAAGCGAAGACTAGAGAAATGGCAATAATGCATACTGAAGTGTACGGTCAAGGAATTGATGTAGATTTTGTTTCTTCAGTAACATCGATGGACAAGAGTAAAAAACCCGATCTTAGATTGAAAAATGCCTGGGTAAATTTTCAACAAAAAGGAGAATTCAATCCAGTACATAATCACACAGGAATGTATAGTTTTGTATTGTGGTATAAGATTCCTTATTATGAAAACATAGAAGCTTCTGCTAGCCCTGGAAGATTGTCTAAAAATAATCTTGCAGGTAAATTTGGATTTCAATACACTAATATATTAGGGCAGATAACAGGAGCAGAAATCCCAGCCGACAAAAAATGGGAGGGACAAATACTCTTATTCCCATCACAACTGCATCATCAAGTTTATCCATTTTATAGTAGTAACAACTATCGAATAAGTATTTCAGGAAATTTATTTTTAGATACGGTATAATATGAATATTGAATATTTTGAAAATCCTGTGCCCCATATTATAATCAGGAATATATTTGATGAAAGTCATCTTTTAAATATTTGGAAAGAACTAGAATTACTAACAGATTCAGACAGACTCTTGCCCCCTTCAGAGTCTAATTCGGCTAAAAAATTTGGAGTTTTCCTAAAGAAGAATCATGCTGTGTTTTTAGAAAACGTGTACTCGAATCCAAAATATTCAAGTGTGTTCAAAGCATTTAATCAAACAATGACACTTGACATTATTAATGAAATAGAATCTAAAAATATTATTTTTAAATGGTTACATGAAATCAATAATCAATCTTTCTTAATCAGTTATTATGACAACGACGACAGATACTACCCACATACAGATAATGCAGTATATAGTGTTTTAATAAATTTTTATAAAGAACCCAAAGCATTTACTGGTGGCGATTTAATGTTGGGTGACGGAGATTACAAAATTCCATTAGAAAATAACCGATTAATACTTATACCTAGTTGGGTTACACATAGCGTTACTCCTGTAAAATTCATAGAAAACTGTAAACCATTATCCGGTGCAGGAAGATATACTGTAAGTATATTTCATTACCTTAACAATACAGCACTTAAGAAATAAACCAATGAACAATATAGTGATATTAGATGATGTTATTTCAAAGGGTTATCAAGACTATCTAGAAACTCTTTTATTAAACAATATGGATATGGGCTGGTGTCTTGTAAGAGATCTTGATAGTATAAAAGATAATCAATTGAGCGACAGTTCTGTAGGTTTTTCTATACAAGCCATTAGCGACGGTGTTGATCACGGAATGTTAGCATTTATCTTTAAGAGTCTAGGGTATGCCATATCTGAAAAACTTGATATTAGCATTAAAAGTTTTATTAATGCAAGAACATTTTTACAAGTACCTAATAATTTGAACAGCTCTCCAAAGTACCATGTGGATTATCCTAAACCCCATATGGTATTATTATATTACGTAAATGAATCTGACGGAAATACGTTGATACTAAAACAACGATATCCGTTTTCTTATTCTAAAATTAGTGGACTAACTGCGGGAGACGTCATTCAAGAAATAGAACCTAGAAAAGGTAGGGTAGTAATGTTTGATGGATCTTTATTCCATTCTAGTAGTGTTCCAACTAAAAATTTAAGATGTGTTATTAACTTAGATGTAGTATTATCGCACTCTGCGAACTAGTTGTACACTTTTACGCTTTACACGTTTCATAGTTAGATTCATTAAATTTACAACCGGACCAAAGATTATTCTGGTATCTTTACTATTAAATGTTTTTACAGAATAGTGAAATGGCTGTATTTGATCCCTGCAAAATATATTAATGGGATATTGTCGATTACTTTCCCACCACCAAATCTCGCCTATTTCTAGGAATATTGTTTTCTCTTCTGGAGTTTTGATAGCATTTAAATCATAGAAACTAGTAACGAACTGATCTTGATTAATGATGATGCCTACGTACTCTTCCGTGCCATAGTTTATCACACTGATAAACGGTAGATTTTGTTCTATATTGTCTCTTAGTTTTGCCATAAATACTATTAAAGGTCCTTGCCAAATGCAAAAAATTCAAAGTTATTTATACCCC
>Ga0114960_10004023_pt1 | contig 11118 bp, 10 predicted proteins | sample C_130625_MF_Meta_FD_92637 | JGI IMG/M metagenome (GOLD analysis project Ga0114960, IMG submission 92637) | Freshwater microbial communities from Lake Croche, Canada to study carbon cycling - C_130625_MF_MetaG | ecosystem: Environmental > Aquatic > Freshwater > Lake | place: Lake Croche, Canada...
ATTGATTAAATTCTAAACACAAACATTTAATAAGATTATAAATGATTACAAACGTATGAGTTTCAAACATATCATCCGATATATATGGATATATACGTGGTATTATTAATTTACCATTTATTAATTCATTCGTCAATTTAAATAGTGACACCCCAAATATCCGATAACATGCTGCATGTCCATAATAAGTATCAAACACAAATTTAATATCTGTTTTTTTACGTAATTTAGTAATATTATCTAGTATTTCATTAATAGATAAATCTTGTTCTGACCTACAAAAAGGAACATAAACACCTAATTGAGTCAAATGATTATAAATTTTAGCCATTTTGCTTTTAAATTCTTTATCAGTTGAGGTTTCAAAATGTTCCATATAAATTTTAAATAACTTATCATTGTCTTTCGTTTCAAATAATTCATCTATTAATAAATATAATTTGGGGTCACCTCCTTTCATTTTATGTTGTTTTTTATTTTTAGACCCTCCACTTGGTAATCTTAAAAATTCAGATTTATGTACACGTTCTGGAATGTCATACACTTCTTTATCCTCAGGATTATCTAATGTAAACTTATATGTTTGTGTATCACTATCAAAATCTGAAATTGTACCTTTGACCACCCCCCCCCCATCGAGATCTACTGAAACACTTATTTTCTTTGCCTTTAATGATTCTGCTCCTTCTGGCTGTACTTCATCCTTTTTTTCTTCCGCGGCTGCTGGCCCTGGAGATGGTGGAAGTGCCGGTGGTGTTGAGTCTACTACTTCTTCTTCAACATGTTGTATGCGAATGTTATATTCAGTTGTTTCTTCTTGTAATCTAGGTATGCCTCCAGCATTTTCGGGTATCATATGTAACAAATTGGCTAAAAGAGACAATTGTGTTTCCATTGATATAGGCGTACGTTTCTCTTCAATCCCACCTGATGTACCTTCACTATATTTATCTACATATTTTAATAAATACAATTGTATTTTATTCATAAGATTAAATATTAGTTCATGTAATTTTGCATCTTTCATAGCAGTTATATATCCTATAAACTGACCACGTATGTTGTCTAAATTAACTTCGTTTAAACGCGTTGGAGAAAATTTTCCAAATTGACTGAAAAATGCACGTTCAAATGTGATTTTTTCTTCATAGTTAAATGAACCATAATAAAATTCTAAATCATCTAAACGTAAAAATTTATCTGCATGTATAGCAGGATTAATAATAGTTTTAGCTGTAACTATAAATGCCTGAATTGCGTCATCTAATATACTCATTATATCTGTATTTTTAGCCATCTCTAGAATTAATTTTTCATTTGTTTCTTCAAGTTGTTTTAATGTTGTATCATATTTAGTTTTATAATAATCATTTAACCTTTTTAATTCCTCATTTTCACTACGTGTTTTAAATAATAACATATATTTGTCTCTTGTAAGTAGTTCGACATGTTTACCTAGTTGTATGGATAGTTGTATTCCTGTATATACATGTTTACAATCTAATAAGATGTTAAGGTTTTTTTCTATTACTGAAATAGCTCTCATATTATCTTCAGTATAGGTTGGTATACCCTCAACTATAGTAGGTCCAGGATTTAGACAATTTAAATTTAAAAATTTAAATTTATTAAATAAAATTCTTTTACGTATATCTATATTAGAATCTTGATGTCTATCTTCATCTCTACATAAATATAAATATTTATTACAAGGAGATGACCTATCCTCGTGATTCACTTTACCATTTGAATATTTTGATATTATAATTAAATTATACATTGTTTGTGAAATATAACTATTTGGATTATATTCATCAAACCCCACAGTTGCAGGTAATATTTCAAGTAGATGTTCTTGTGCTATTTCTACCTGTAACTCTGCATTAGTAAATGATGTTATGTGTGGTGATGATGTTTCATATATTAGCGGAGGTTGTTTAGGAACATCAAACGACATAGATACAGGAAAACCATTAAATATATCTGCAAATATATAATCTGAAAGTTCTGTTTGTTGACCAGATTTGAATTTTTGATTAGGAACACCTCTAGGAGTTTTACCACTCCATAAAGCTTTAACTAATAAACATTGTTCACGAACACTATTTGCTCTTATATTATTAGCACTTCGTATATTATACATAGCAATTTGTTGTCCTATATTTAGAGGAGTCATTGTAGTAACTTTATCTAAATAAGCTTCTATATAATTAAATCTTTCTATATGTATTACAAATTTACCTCTGTTAGATGATTCTAAATACAAAAATGCACGATAAAGACCTCCATCTTTAACTGAATGAGGACGTAGTTGTTGTGTTTCAAATAATCTTTCAAAGTCAGCATTTAATGCATCTGGGCGTGGATTTATATTATACTCAATAGGACCATATAAAACACTACATTTAGATAATAAGTATATAAAATCTTTGACAGATTTAAACATATTTTGAATATTATATGTATTATCTATCTGTTTATTTAATTGTTGTATCATAACTAGCATAAACCGTTCAGCAAGCAAAGGATGATAATCATTAGCCATTGTTCTAATAATACTTAATGCTACTGATTGTTCAACATCTTCTTCATTTATTGGGACTCTACCTTGTATATATGCTGCAAGACCATATTGCTCTAATGGTACTAATTGTTTCTTATATTTATTAATTTCAGCTTCTATTACTGCTATTTCTGCCATTATTTTATCTTTTTTATTTTTATATTTAGCTGGAGTATCCTGCTTATCTATTATCTCATTTAATTTATCTATATTACTTTTAATTGGTTCTATAGTAGATTCAAGATATTTTATATTAGTAAGAGCAGATACAAAATCAATATCGTTTAATACTAAAATACCTTTTTTTTTGTTATATACGTATGTTACTATATCAACATATATAGATTGTATATTGCATTTAATTTTTGATATTTCTAGTTTGTTTACGTTCAATTTGTATATAGTTACTGCATATTCCTCTTCTTTTTTACTACTTTTAGATATACTGGGTAAATCTTTCAATGATTTTTTTAATTCCTCTGTTTCTTGTTTTAGTTTTTTAAAATTTGATAATATCTTTTCTCCTTCTTTTTTATTATTTACTACATATTTATATAAATTTTCTAACCTTTCAAGCTTATCACCAACATCACGTTCAATACAATTATCAGTAATATCAGGTTTTGTTAATTGATATTTATAATATGGTAAATTATATACGAATTGTTTACTTTTTAAAGTTTCAATATATGTATCTATTTGTTCATTGTTTTCTGGTATTTTAAAAATAGAAATATCACTATAACTAAAAATATTTGAAATTTTTGCTTGTTCTTCTGGAGTTAATTTGTCATATTCTTTTTCATCCTCATGAGGTCTTTCTTCTGCTGCCATTATACTTTACCACTATATAATAAAATAATTTAGTAATCCGTATTAAATACTTACCATTACGTATAGTATGACGTCTAGTAAATACTTTCAACCGTTATCCTTAGCTAGTTTCAGACATCCTGCTCCACCTTCGGATACCAATGATATTTCTTATATTAGTCATTCACAATTACATGATACGAAAGTATCACGTATTTATGCTAACCATTTACAGTCCATTGATTTTCCTGGCTACGTTCAATTTGAAGATACCATATCCAATACGTTGTACAACAAAGGTGAATTATATAAAGTGGTTTTCATTGAAGAAGACCATTTTATTATTGAAGGCCACATTTCTAGTAAAACCAACCAACACTTTGTATGGAAAAACGCTAAAGAACCTAAAGTGGAACCTAAAGTGGAACCTAAAGAAGCTTTTTATGAATCTGCATTAGAAAAAGAACATAAAGTGGAATCGTTTGTCTATGCTCGACCCGTTGTTGCTGAAAAATATTCCAAGAAACAAATCCCTAAAGCCGTTAAATCCCACATTTGGGACCATTACATTGGCCGGCATATAAATGAACATCGCTGTTTATGCTGCAAGAAAGCTTACATTCGAAATACAGATTTTGTGACTGGACATGTTATATCAGAAGCAAACGGCGGTACACTTGAAATCAACAATTTGCGACCGATTTGCGCCGTATGCAACAACGGAATGGGTCACATGAACATGGTAGATTATGTAAAAAAATATGGTTATTATATATAATGGGTTGAGTGCAAGTGTATCTTAAAATGTTTAATCAAATGAAATGCATTTTTTGAATTAAATTTTAAAATAAATTTTTGATATATTGATTCTGCAAGATTGTTCAATTCTTGTGGTGACATAGTTATGAATGATTTATATAATTCTCCAATTTGATTCAAATCCGTAAAAAAAACCATATCTTTATATAATTCTTCATCTTCATCATTTGTTTTTTCTGATATAATGATACATTTATGACTTAATAATTTATTTATTCTTATACTTGGTAATGTTTTTGTATCATATTTTGTCAAATTTAAATAGATAGATGCATGATTTATTATAAATAAATTATATTTTTGTTCTGTCCATAAATAATCAATACAATTTATGTTTACATATGATTCATTTATTATTTTTTCTTTATCAACTCTTCCACAGTTCATACTTCCAATAAAAGTTAACTCATTTATTTTATTCAAATAATTTGTTTTCGGTAATGATTCATCGTGAATAATAGGAATAAATTTTATTGTTTTTGATAAACATTTATGTTTTTCATACATATATAAAGAATAAGTCCAGGTTTCATCACTTCCGATATCTTCTACAACTGGTTCTAAATTAAAATGAACAGTATATATATTCTTTTTTTTTAACTCTTTAATCTCATGTATACCTGAAACTCCGACCCAAATGACTATATCTCCATCTATTATAGTTTCATTTGTAAACAGAATGGGAGTTTTATCATACATGAATGGTATTAAATGAAGCAATGAATATACTGCGGGGTAATACATGAATGTAAGATACTCATTATAAATTTGTTTAATATAAATATTCATATACTATTAGTATGATTTTGTTTAATATAATGGTGTGTAAATCTATTCTTTTTTAATCATAAAAAAACAATACAAGAACACTTACTTTATTTACGCCCGTTTTTCGAACCGCAGAGGCTGAATCGATGGGTCAAACGCCTCAACGCCCCATGTGCTGTTTACCTTGTATCCGGCCCGAGCTACTGAATTGCGAAGTTCTGCCTGTGACGGAGCTGGCGTTGGAGCCTGTGTTGGTACAGAAGAGCGTTCGACCCACTTGTAGATGACGAACTTGTTTCCCTGGTAGAATTTATCGCCAATCATATCGTTCAAACTCTCATAGCGCGATTCGGTTCCTTTCGTAACTAGAAGATTAAAGATGTGCGCGTTTTCGCCGTTGACACGTTCCATGCCGCGGTACTCGACACGAATACCAGGAAAGGCTTTGATAGCATCCTTGATAGCGAACATTTGAGAATCCTTTCCCTTTTCCTTGGAAGCGACGACGCGAGCGAAACGAGTGTAGGTAGCCATTATAGATGAGTTGTACAACTATTCAGAAGGTAAATTGATTTCAATTTTTTTATGAACAATGTGCATGACCTTATAAATATACTTTTCAAGGTGGTAAATAGGGCGATAGTTGTTGGTGTAATACTGTAAAAAGTCGATGGTAGCATAGACTACCTGCAAATGTTGAGCCTGCGTTAACTGAAGCATGGAAATGATTTTCCAAATACAATTTTCAACACCAATATCAAAAATTAAAATGGAATAAAGTTCTTCACGCAATTCCATATATTGATGGGTTGGTGTTTGAATCATATCGACTATTTTTTGGCATACTTGTTTTTGTATGTCTATTTCTGGAATGGAATGAATCACATTTTTAATGTTATGAATTGTATCCGGAATAGGTACTTTTAAACAAGCATGGTAGTGTTCTTTAGAAGGGCGTGCAATGTTGATGATGTCGCATTTGGATAAAATGTTGTTGGGTAAAAAAGAAATGGACTCCATTAAAAAAATGAATTTAATTTGAAGAGGAGAATGTAAATAACTATAAAAAATTTCAAGCACTTCATTGTTCACCAAATGAAAATTTTTGCAGACGATGAATCCAAATTTATCCGTATATTTGTTTCGTATAATGTCTAATATTTGCATGTAAATATCGTTCCAAATAGTTTTGGAATTACATCCTAACAAATCAATGTCCACTTCATAGTGTACGTCACTTATTTTCAAAATAAACATGGGGTCGGTAGTGGTTTGGATTTTCTTCTCGAATTTAAGCCGGTTTGCACTATGTGGTCGAACAATACGCAACATTTGAGTGTATTTTCCAACACCGGAAGGACCGTACAAAATAACATGGTTCGGGATAGAAGTAATATTTAATTCGGGATGTAAATTTGCCTGGTCGGACAAAGATAAATAATCCTCGAATTTTTCCATATCTATGTAGTTGGTTACTCTTTATTATAAAACAGAAACTGTTTAAACTAATGTAATTATTGTATAGTATGGAACGTATTCTTGTATGGGGATATAATTTGTACCAAAAATTGAATAAATGGTATTATACAAAGGAATCAGTAACTTATTATATGATAACGGAAAAAGGAAAGAAAATACCTATTTTTCAAGATTGTCATGAACCTATCTGGGGATTTTTGACCGAGTACAACAATAATTACGACTATAAATATAAATTTACTCCCAATTTTGTAATCGACGAATTAAGTGTACCTACGTATAAATGGATGGGGTTGCAAATAAAAGTACACAATAAATATTATATGCTAAATGTAAATGAATTTTTAGTGGTTCCCAGCATTTTATTTACGAATCCAATGAAATTATGGTTGTGTCATAAATTACAAGTAGAACCTACGACAGAAATGATTATCACTCTTGTAGACGAAAATGTCAACGTATCTACAGTTCAAAGTATGGAATTATATAAAGATAAATATTTTGAACAAGCTTAAACCGATGCAACGAATTCTTGTATATGAACATGAACCCTTTAAAAACAAAATGGGTGTTATGGGGACATTTACAACATGATACAAATTGGAATATGGATAGTTATACCCAAATTTGCACCACAACGTATGTTGAAGATTTAGTAGAGTTGCTTGACAAATTGCCAGAAAAGATGTTGACCAATTATATGTTGTTTATGATGCGTGAGGGAATTAACCCTGTATGGGAAGATGAACAAAATAAACAAGGCGGATGTTTTTCTTATAAAGTAGACAATAAATATGTAAAAGATATTTGGTCAGATTTGTGTTGTTATATTTTAGGAAATACGATATCTACAGAACCGGTAAACAATACGATTACAGGAATATCTATTTCTCCTAAAAAGAGTTTTTGTATTATTAAAATTTGGATGTCATCGTGCAAATTTCAAGATGCGTCCATTATGAATATTAAACAATTAAAATTGAATAATTGTTTATTCAAAAAACATTAAAATCTAAGTATAGAGTATGAGAAACTATTCGCGTAAATTTAGGAGAAATTATCGAGGAGGTCTTTGGCCATTTAATACGCCTCAACAAGATGTTGACACTGCTAAAGCCAACGTAGAAAATGCTAACAAAAAATTAGCAGAAGCTCAAGCTAAATTAGCTGTGGCTCCACTTGAGGTACAAGAAAATGTTTCTATGACAGATAAATTAAAGGAGATGTCACCATTTGGAGGAGGTTCTCTTATGGGAAAAAATAATAAAGTAACCAAATCTGTAAAATCTGGTGTAGCTAAAAATCAGTTTAAAAATAAAAAACAAAGCAAAAAAAATAGAAGACGTTAAAAATCATTTAGGGTATATTTTCGCTCTAATGATTTCTTCTTTAAAAATGTCGTACGAATTACAGCACGACATTTTTTGTATAAAAAATACATGGATTCCAATATTTTTCACGGTTTACCGATGATTTTAGTTCCCACATGTAACTTTTAATTTTAAGAGTAAAGTTGAACAACTTCAAATACGAGTGAATAATCATTATAATTCAAATCGATTACTTTACCAAACCGGTCTAGCAATCGAATGTTCATTTTTTCTAGTTTTACAGGTCCAAAATATTCGCGTTTGGTAAAGATACAATCTAGAGAATTATTGACTATGATAGAATTATATGGACCCGTAACAGGAATACGTGCCATAATATTATTTCCTAAATAACTTGTACTGCCAATTTTTGAAGTGCGTACAACAGATACAAGTGCATCGGTAAGATGGTTGTTGTGAAAATCGTCTACATCAATAAAAAAATAATTGTTAAACGATGTTTTGTAAGTAGATTCTGCAATATATTGTTGTTCATCTGTATAAATGTCATGTTTGAATCCAAGTATCCATCCTAACGATAACCCTTCTGAAGATGTGCACGAAATCATTGTTCCTTGTTGTGTAAAATCAACAGTAAAAGATGCATTAGATACAAATACTATTCTATTTGCGACTGCATTATACACACATTGTACCGTTGGAATCGCAAGTAATTGTTCTTTAATTACGGTAACAATATCAGGGATGGACCCAGATGGATCTATAGTATAAGGAATCGTAGTATAATTTCCATCAGGAATTGTAATTACAGTCGGAGTTCCTCCAATGATAATTGAAAATTGATTATTTTTTCTATCACTAGAAATTGTATACCATGCATAAGGTATTTCAATACCTTTAATTTGCATTGAAACAACATTATTCATAGTTTCAGGAAAAGTATAAGTATAATCAGTTGCACTACTATTTGTATAATTACTTCTAAATAATGTATCAATCGATATTGTTTTTGTAACTAATCTTTTTTCAATAGGGTTAAATGTACCTTGAAAAAAATTACTTGGATTACTATAAATAAAAGGAGTATTTTGTTTTGTAATAATATTCATTTGATTTACTAAGACATCTTTGGCAGAATTTAAAAACATTAAAATATCGGTTTGTATTTGGGGATTTACATTGAATTGAATTAATCGGTCCAACAATACTTGTTTTTGTTGTTCTACTTCTAATATGGTACATGTAGATGAAACGCCAAATAATTTTTTCAAATCGTCGACGGAATAATTATTTAAATTTAAATCAATGTCCATATACTATTAACGTATATAAAACTATATTTTTATCGGCATAAAGATAAAGTTTTCAAACGTATATGGATATTATACGACTACTAGGGGTGATAGTAGTAGAATACCCCCGTTATTTATTATCTTCCAATTATGATGCTTCTATATTTTGGAAGAAATGTATTCGTATTAATACATTGTACACTAAAGTATTGCAATCCTTTGCAGTTCATTATATATCGGATACATTTTATTACCATTTAAACGATATACCGTATGAACACTCTGAAATTCCAGAAATTGAACATATTACACCTAAAAATATAATTGGGTCAGGTCTTATATCTATCGTCATGGAAGGAACCGATAAAATGGGTAACCTCTATATTGTGAAAGCAAAACGTAATGGGATTGATGATAAAATCATACAAGGCTTGCACCAAATAAAAAATATAGTTTATTGGTTGAATTATTTACCGTTTCAATTTCCAATTAACTTTATATTTTCACAATTTGAAACTATGATGCTTGAACAATTATCGTTTGAAACTGAAATACAAAATCACAAAAAATTCAAAAAAAATATTGCTTACAATACAAATATTATTGTTCCTGATATCATGGATGAATACTGCACCTCTACCCAAATTGTAATGACCAAAATAGAAGGAACCCATTATTCATGTTCATTCACAACCGAATTATGCACTACCTATGTACAGTACATTACAGAGTTGATAAGTAAGAATTTTATTTTAGATGGATTTATTCATTCTGATTTACATGCAGGTAACATATTGTTTACACCCGACTATAAAATTGGTATTATTGATTTTGGGTTAATGATACAATTGAATGTAAAAGAGCGACAATGTTTTTTTGATTTATTACATTATTTATCGGCACAAGATTTCAATAATGCAGTACAGGTTGTTGTTGCAGATTTGATTGAACCTGAACATATTAAAAAGTCATTGACGGATAAACAAAAATACGAATTAAAAGCTTCGTTGATTGAACTGTACATACAATGTTATTCAATAGAAAAAGCATTTACTGTAAAAGACATTTGTTGTATTATACGAATTGTTCACAACTACAATTTAACCATTTCTAATGTATTTTACAAATTAATGTTCTTTATTGTTTCTTCTGAATGTTTTATAAATAAATTATCTCCTCATTATTTACACATATTCATGAATACAATCAATACTATGTTTACTGAAGATGATGAACAAGAAGAATAAACCTAACCTTATAGTATGTTGTATATTGCAAGCAAAGTACTCGCAGAATCTTTATTAAGTTTGTATCCAGTATTTGTAAAACATATTGATTTACCAATAAAAACACAAATGTGGAGCCGATTTTTTACCTATACGGTTATTTCCTTTTTCTTCATTGACAAAACTATATTAAACCTACTTCCCTCTTTTTACGGTGTATTGTTGATGCTTGTTACGATGGTTCATGTATACACATCCTATAAAGGATTTTTATTGTTGGAAAGTGGAATATCCTACGCATTATTTTATACTTATCCACTTTTTATTTATTTAGGCAGTTATTTTTCATTGACTCCTTATTTTATTTTTCCAATTCTAGGTACATGGTTGTTGTTTTATGATAATAAATCACTCAATACATTTGGTGTTTTCATGATTTTATTAGCATCCATTACTGAAGCCATGATTTATTTCATCGTACGTAAATTAAAAACCTCTAACCCATGGAATCATGTATTTATTTCTTACGTATTAGGTGCAGTGTTTTTTACTAAATTTGCCACTACCGCAACCAACGTTTCTTGGTCGTTAGTGATTAATGCTATCATTGGATTAGCCGGTTATTTGTTGCGGTTTTTTTCCATGGCACATTTGTCACCTCTTTTATATTCTTTCTTGTCCTACGTTGGTATTGTCATGGCGTTTGTCTATGGCGTTATTTTTAACGGTGAATCATTAACGATGACCAAACTGTTTGCTACCATACTCATTTTGATTCCATCGATGCAACAAATCATACAGAACAAAAATAAATAAAAAACAAAAAA
>Ga0114960_10004026_pt1 | contig 11113 bp, 10 predicted proteins | sample C_130625_MF_Meta_FD_92637 | JGI IMG/M metagenome (GOLD analysis project Ga0114960, IMG submission 92637) | Freshwater microbial communities from Lake Croche, Canada to study carbon cycling - C_130625_MF_MetaG | ecosystem: Environmental > Aquatic > Freshwater > Lake | place: Lake Croche, Canada...
CGGGTCATGCCGTTACTGCACTTCATATTATTATCTCCTTTAAATGCAAGCAAATTTATGCCGAGGGATCATACCCTCACGCTCTATATATACTAACACAGGGTAAAATGCTTCCCGTGGGCTAGTATCCTGTCGCATAATAGCAGTGTGTAATGCAGCAGCATCACCAGTGGTATTAAACTCTTGCAGTATACCAGCGTTATATGCGACATCATCCCCGATCATACGCAGATAATCTACATCGGTGTCATCGCTGAGCCATTCCCCTAGCGATGCTATAATGGGCAACATAGTGCGGTTGATCTCTAGGGTTTGTTTTGCTGTAACTGTCATAGTGTGTTTCCTTTTTAGTGTATGTGCGTATTATACAGCCGAAAGCCCCTACTGTCAATAACTTATTTTTCGTAGGGTTATTTGTTGCACTATCGCAACATGTTGTATTCGAACAACGGTGGCCGGCACTCCGCCTTAAAGAAACCCTACGACTTATCAGGTCATAGGGCTCGTTAGCAGCTGACTCAGCAAGTTTCTGTTCCGCTGCCCGATCAGCTTGTTCCTGCATGTATTACACATACAGCCTTTACCACCGGCGGGTCTTGGTCGCTGACTCGCAGCTTGGAACGGCGTGTCTATGACATCATACCTCTATACAGTGTGGACGCTACCGAGCCGCCGGCCCCTAGTTCCCACACTGTATATACACTTCAGCTGCTACGGTTTAAACCTTGGTGGGACCTGTGTGATTCGAACACACCACCAATGGATTATGAGTCCACTGCTCTAACCGAATGAGCTAAGGTCCCACTCACTGTATACATGCTAGTATATACACAGTATACAGTACTTAGTATACACTCAAATCCCCGGCCAGTCAATAGGATTCCAGTGTGGTTTCACGGTGGACTACGGGTGGGATATGGTGCCAAACGGTGTGGAATGGTGCAATTCTGTGCAGATTTGTGCAGATTTCGTGGGGCTTGGGGTGGGGATTCTGGGGGCAGGGTGTGAATAGATTGGTGACACCGACGACAGGCTATGCTCAAATGGTCTACCGTGCATTTCCAATCTTTCTTCAACCTTTCACTACGTAGATTCATACCGACCTAACCTATCCCACGGATACCCCCACCGTTACAGCGGGGTTTTCACGTATAGGCCCCTGGGCTACAGCGGGGTTTTCTATAGTGTGTGTATAGCGAGTATGCATGTGTGCTAGTCTATATATCAGTGCATACTGTAGTCGCTACAGCGGGGTATTTGCTGTTTAGAATCTTATACGTGCTTGGTCCTGATGTCGTATAGTGGCCAATGCTTGGAATGATGCCACTTCAAACACACACCATTTACCTTTAGGAATGCCTTTTGGTTCACAATAGCCTATACTCCTATCCAATGCAATCTCTACTTGAGCCCTGCCTCTATAAGCATTGTAAGGTATAGCAAAGAAGTGGAATTCTCCAGTTTCTTTACTCAAACACATGGCACGTATGAGTCCTGTTTTGTTCTTTAGATTAGTAATAGCAAAACTATTAGTCCACGCATCACGTAGTATATCGTTATTACGAAAGTTGCTGGTTGCCTTTTTAGCATCGCTGCCATCACTACAGTCCGCATGATCTTCTGCTATACGTGTATATTTCCCCTGACTAGCCACAACCAGGGTATTTTCCAGCAGAGTTTCAATTTGGATTTCGCCGTAGGCCACTAGTTCTCTGTACAAGGCTATTTCTGCTGCGGTTTTATCAGGCCAGCGATAGGGTGCTAGGAAGTCGAAGAATTTAAAATCTTCAGGGGTTGCCAAGTGTGTGCTCATATATACCTAACCTTTCTCTGTGTGTTAGGATTATTATATAGCCAAAACCTGCTGTCGTCAAGGTCTTCTAGGGAATAAATACCTATATGACTATCAACACTACAGGACCCATCACACTCAGTTCAGTTAACACCGAAGTAGGTGCTGCCACTACAGCTTCAATAAGTTTGGGCGGTGCCAATGCTAGATTGCTAGCTGGCATAGCAAGTCCTGGCGCCATACGCATGAGCGATCTGCGTGGTAAGAACCTACGTAGTGCAGAGTATTTCACTGCCACTACATCATATACAGTGGCATCAGGAGTGACATTTCTGCGCTTCATTGTTGTGGGCGCTGGCGGCGCTGCTGGCGCAGTCGCGGGTTCAGGGGGAGGTGGGGGAGGACAGGTTGTTACCACTTCGAGTTTTTCAGTACAGGGCGGGGATGTTGTTGCCATATCAGTGGGCTTGGGCACCACTACTAGGGGTGGTAATAGTTCAGTCGCCAACTCACGCACGGGTGTTACAGTCACTGCTCGCGGTGGATATGCTGGCAGTAGACCCACTTGTGTTGCTGGTGGATCGGGTGGCATCAGCTTTAACTCACTGAATGGCACGCAGTATGGCGGGGCTGGCGCTGCTGGACCCATAGGTGGAGGGGGTGCTGGACCAGCTGGCTTGGGATCATCAGCTGGTGGATCTACTCCTGGCGCGGGTGCAGCTGCCTTGTTTGTGCAGATCAATAGCACTCAGACAGTGTATCTATCGCCCGGGGGTGCGGGGCTAGGTGCTGCAGGCACATTCACTGCCACATCCCGTCTATACGGTGCTGGATCGAGTGAACTGGCGGGTGTGGGTGGTGCGGGTGTGGTGATTCTTTACTAGAGGTGGAAGAAGTATATGCCGGGTAGAATGATATGTATATGCACCAGCGGTGTCACAGCCAATGGAGATCAGCAAAAAATCATAGCACTCAATGGGGTCAATGGTGCTCGACCTCTAGACGGGGTGGGACCTGCTCCTGAATTCTACGATCATCACAGCATAGCACAGGAAGCAGCGGGCTATGCCAACCTCAATCGTCCCTATACCAATGCTGAATGGACCAGCGGTGGACTGACCTACGGCGGAGCCAGCATAGGCTATACCGATGAATGGAATATCAACCTTGCGGCCAATAGGGCATTGGCGGGCGGCAACTACGCCAGTGCCAATAGTGCCATAGACTTTGGGGCATTTAGAAACGGCCTGTACACACTGGTCAACAACTACACAGTATCCCCTGGCACCACTGTCAATGAGGGTGTGACCGTGACCTTTGGCAATCTCAACACACTGAATATACCCAATGGCAGGCTTGTCTACTGGACCGTGGACAATCCCATAGGCGCTGGGGCCAATCTAAGTAGTCCCTCGCAAGGCACGCTCTTGGTGACCAGCAACAACAGTTTGGGCTTTTTTCCCGGCACCATGCCCAACTTTTCCATCACCACTGCACTGGACAACACCACAGAGGGCAATGGCAGCTATGTTGTGAATTTTCGCCAGGGTGGCTACACTGGCATCCCGTTTTTCACTACCCCACCCATCAGCATCAACGACACCAGCAAGTACCCCTACTTTGGCAGCTATGCCAACAATGTCAACGAGGGTGCGTCCCTGAGTCTACCAGTGATCGGCTATGATATCTCCGCCTCTACTACCTACTACTGGACTATAGACACCAATGCTGCCCAATTTGCTGTGGCCAGCGGCACAGTGAATATCGCCAACAATGCCGGCAGCTTCTCAGTCACTCCCATAGCAGACAATACCACTGAAGGTGGCACCACTACCTTTACTGTCAGTCTAAGATTGACTAGTACATCAGGTCTTATCATAGCCACTACCAGTCCTATCACCATCAATGATACCAGCAAGTACCCCCGCTTTGGCACTGTACCCACCAGTATCAACGAGGGTTCAGCTGGTACATTCAACCTAGTGGCTGACGACATCGGAGCAGGGGGTGCTACCTATTATTGGACCATTAACAGCCAAACAGCTAGATTTGGCACCACCAGCGGTAGTGTGAATATCGCCAACAATAGCGGCAGCTTCTCAGTCACTCCTTTGGCTAACCTAGTCACGGATGGGGCGACTACCTTCACAGTGTCTCTGAGACTGAATTCGATCTCAGGTACAGTCATATCCACCACCGGTGCCATCACCATAAACGACTCTAGCCAGACTCCGGCCTTCACCTCTCCCTCTGGTGCGGTGTCAATCAGCGAAGGATCTGCCCAAAGTTTCTCAGTATCAGGCTATACTGCTGGAGCCAATGTCACCATGTACTGGTATATCAGTCACATCACTACAGTAGCCGCTGATTTTTCGGGCAGCGTGACTGACGGCAGCTTCACGATAAACAATGGCGGCAGCTTTTCTATCACCCCCTTAGCTGACTCGCTGAGTGAAGGTGCAGTATCTGGCAACAGGCTTTTTGCCTCTAATGAAACGTTCACCGTAAGCATAGCCAGGACCAACCGTGGTACAGCTATAGCTACCAGCCCCATTATCACCATCAATGATACCAGTTTGACAGCCCCTGCCACTATAACTTGGACATTTTCCAGTGTGAGTAGTGGTGTACAAACTATTAACCTCGATAATCCAAACACTCAGGGATCGGCAACACGCGCCGGTGGTCCGTATGTAGTGGGGCAAAGTGGCAACATCATGAACATTGTAATTCCTCTGAATGTATGGGTTCACGGTGGATTGATTATAACGGGGGGTGCGTCCTCTGATGTGGTTAATGTAATAGTAAACGGCACCCTTACAGGCTTGGGAGGATACAGCGGTAGTACATCAGGTACTGGTGGGTCAGGTACAACTGCATTGGATTTTTCAACAATGGTGCCGACAGTATTAAATCTATCTGGTAGTGGTACTGTAGCTGGCGGCGGCGGCGCCGGCGGTGGTGGCATTAACTGGCCTGTATGTGTAGGTGGCGGTGCAGGTGAAGCTTCTAATGCCGATGTTCACGGCAGTCCACAGACTTGTAACGGATTCGGTTGCACATATAGCGGTTCCATTGGATTTGGAAGACGGGTGCGCTACAGCGGCTCCGGCGGCTCAAAAATAGTCACTGGCAAAGCCAACAATGCATATGTTGGTATTGGTGCTCGACAGACAGCTTCATCCGGTCAGCTACTTGGTAGATGCTTCTCCTCGATTCTGAATAGGGGTATGGGCGGCGCTCAAGGAGGGGGTGGTGGGTTAAATTATGTCTGTGGGCTGGGTGACTCATTCCTTGGAAAAGGTGGAACTGGGGGTGTGGGTACCGCAGGTGGTGGCGCCGCAGTATCTGGCCCAAGAAGTAATCCTAACCAAATAAATCAGAGTGCGGGCGGTGGCGGCGGTGGATGGGGAGCCGCCGGCGGGAATGGGTTTTGTGGGACCGCCAACGCGGCCACGGCAGGCGGCGCCGGTGGCCTTGCTGTTAAAACTGGTGGCAAGACGTTGAACAGCAGTGTCACTAACCGTTGGGGGAGTGTTGGCACATAATGGCCTACTATAAAATACCCAGTCAGGTGCCTCTAGGTTGTGATTATGTAGTACCCTACGAATCTTACAGAGAATTGCTGTCTAAAAGTTCTTATACACTTTCTGTGATTGTGGGCGATCAGACCAAAGCTGATAAGATATTAGCTAGAAATCGGGCGGCCTTCTTAGAGCAGGAACGGGGTCGATTTCATGCCTATAGGCTTGAAATCTGGAGGACCAGGGAGTATAGGACGCCCTGCGATTTAGACACTGAACCAGACAGTGATACGATGATTTACGGTGTATATGATGTCATGAAGAACGAGACTATAGAAGTTGTGGGATTGACCTCTGCTTTAGCCGAGCGTAAACGAATTCAGGATGAGTTTCTAACCAATATCAAGTTGGATGGCTATGAGACATTGACTTATATTCCCTTGGACTAATTTTAAACGGTAAATATACATTATGGCAACATCAAGCGGATCATATACAGTAATGCAAAGCAGCGGGAAGATCAGCTTCCTGGATATTCACAATGTGTTTGGTGGCCCTGCTGTGGCCACAACTAACGTGGGTGTCAAAGCCTATACTAGCCCGGGTGTATATAGTTACGTGGTACCCAGCTCGGCGGCCACTGTACAGGTATTGGTCATCGGCGGGGGTGGCGGCGGCGCTGCCGGTACGGCACAAGAAACCAACTACTCTGGAGTAGGTGGTGGCGGCGGGGGTGGCGGAGGCGGGGGTCAAGTATCTTCCAATGCCACATTCGCGGTCACTGGGGGTACAAACCTATCAGTCACAGTGGGTGCAGCTGGCGCAGGGGGATTCGTTGGGGGATCAAGTCCTACAGCAGGCGGTGCTACCAGCATCACAGGCGGCGCAGGGGGTGCAAGCATATCAGCAGCAGGCGGATCTGCTGCTGGATCTAATGGTACGGGTGGGGCCAGTGGTAGTGGCAATGCTGGGGGGTCGGTCATACAGATAACCACAGCCACAGCAGCACTATCTATCCATGGGGGTAGTGGTGGCGGCGGCAATAGTGCTGGCGGTAGTTCTAGCAGCAGCACCGGGGGTGGGGCTGGCGGCTCCGGATCAAATGGTTCCATATCAGGATGTACTATTCCTGCAGCCGCTGGCGGCGGGGGTGGTGCCCCATACTTGTCATGGGCATCATCCACTGCTGGTGCTGGTGGTAGTCCCGGCGGTGGCGCAGGTGGGCTAGCTGGCAGCTGCGGCAGAGATTCGACGTCTGTCGGTTCAGGTGGAGGAGGTGGCGGCGCCGGATATACCACCTACACCTATTCTCCAGCAGTGACCACTTCTACATTTTACGGTTATGTTTCCAGCAGCACTCTATATGTGACTACTGCGACACCTGGGCCCGTGGCTGTGGGGTTAACCATAAGCGCTGGCCAAAGTGCCCCAGTCACACCTACCACAGCCTACGTATTGGTAATAGGAGAGGAAAACATTGCCAACTATGGCCCTAGCATTGACACGTATTCACCTGCGGGCAGCGTCCAGCGCATGACTATCAATGGCGGGTGGGAAGTTGCAGGATCTCCAGGAACGACTGATAGACTGGCCACTGGTTACAACTATAACACGGGTGCCCAAGTGGTTGCTCCGTATGGTATTTCGGGTGGCAACATGGATGGTAGGCTGGGTGATGCATTGATTGCCACTGGGTTATACAATGCTGTCAAGATTGTTAATGTATCAGTACGCGGTGCCAGCATAGCCATGTGGTCCAGTACCGCAACATCTTCTACATATAATAGCGGGACTCCACTAGGGGAAGACAATTTTGCGTATCAGAACAATAAACTCTATGAGAGAATACAATTTGCAGTGACCAGTGCCACCATGCAGAGTTTTGCATTCACTCATGTTATATACCAAGGCGGTGAGACTGATTCCACATCTCCCAACTGGACTTCCTATAATTCCTACCTAACTCGATTTGCTCAATTTAGAAATGACTTGAGAAACTTGGGAATTACGGCACCTATTATCATCAGTAAAACTTCACAGTCAATTTATGCAGGCGGCGTCACCACCAACAGCACCGTGACCAATGCACAGCAGACCATTGCCGATACTTATGCCGATGTTTGGCCCGGCCCGGTTACTGATTTCTATGGTGGAAGCTATAGATGGGATTCACCGCCCTACCATTTTAATGGAGCCGGTTTTACGGCCATTGCCTTAGATTGGGCCAATGCAGCAACACAATCCTATGTGGGTTACACCGCCACTTACTTTGTATCGGGCAGCGCCAGTGTGAAACCATTCAACACACTGACTACAACGGTCATAACGGCCAATGTGAGCGGCAGCGGCAATGGCAGCACTTGGAGACTGGATAAGTCATTCTATGTAGGGTCAGTAAATTCAGCAGCTATATTTAATGGAACCCTTACTACATACGTGACCACTACCAATGTAATAGTTCCCGGCGGTGGTGGCGCGGGTACAGAAGGAGCCGCATATCTATACTCGCCTGCTGTATCTGGATCATGCTATTCTCCTTTCTACTGCTACTACAGGGGCGGCACTTATGTTCCAAACATACCAGCTAATAATAATATACCACCCATATCATGTAGGCCACCTGCTGGAAATAAAACACGCATAAAAATCAGCGACTTTTATGGATCATCGAATTCGTTCTGCTATACCTATACATTGAATGCCGGTGATTATGACATCGACTTTAATCTATTGAATCGAGCGATAGCTGCCGGATTCCTCAACAATGCCGCATATTTGAAAGCGCATGTCAATATCAACGGTGTTCTAGGAGCCAGTAGATCCTATAACAATCCTGCATATAACTGTGGCAGTGGATATGCAACGGCCCCATCTGTTGAACTCACAGTGGGTGCGACAGGGGTGATATCTGGATTTGGAGGATCTTTCAATGGATCTGGAAATCCGCACCCAGGCGGCGATGCTGTACAGCTTCTTAACCCTGTGAAGTTAACAAACAATGGAATCATACAGGGCGGCGGCGGCGCCGGCAGTTCTTTACGTGAGACACAGCAGGGCAATTTTTGGTATGGCGCGGGCGGCGGTGCTGGATATCTAGTGGGGGTAGGTGGCGGTGGCAATGGCGGCCGCGGCGAACACCCTGATGGAACTTTATTCAGTGGCGGAACTCCGCAGTTGTCATCGATAGGGGTTCCCTACGGATGGAGTTGCAGTTACACCGGTATATATATTACACTGGGATATAACAACTACTATACCTGGGGTGGTGCAGGTGGTGGATGGGTAGCCAATTCATATAGTCCTAGTATAGATGGATATGGCAAGTCGGCATACGCCTATGGCAGTCCAAACGCACGGGGCGGTGAGCCATATCCGGGTGAGTGCAGTCCCGGTGGCTACGGTCCTGGACACTCAGTTGTAAACTACTATACTTACGCCAGTGCTAGATATACAGGAACAGGAATATTCCGAGGCAGTAAAACATAAAATAAATACCACGAGGAACAAAATGAAATATCAAATTATATCATACGATGACGTTTGGCACATAGCCACAGTCAAGGCAGCTGAAGACGACGCCGGATTGGAAAATGGAATGATCATTCCAGTTAGTTTGGTCAACATATCAGGAGTTACTGACTTTGAGCGCCGAGTGTATCAAGCATACATGGGCAGTCGTCCTCCATCTATTGATTTAGTCAACAGCGACGTCATGGCGCACGTGACCAGTAATGTCTCAACAACCTTACCGTTGCCTGACACTTTCCCTTCGACTAGACCCGAAACAGAGGAAGATGTTCTAAGTAATCCTTGGAGCATACATTCAGACTCTACCATCACCCAAACGCGCACTGTAATCCCAGATGAGGTAATTTAAAATGTCAGTAAAATATGCTATTCCAAAGTCTTACAGGAACTTGAAAATGTTCACGACGCTGACCATGTTTGAATATGCCGGAGATACTTTGAGATATTCATTTGATAAAATAGACTCTGATCCTCTAGTGAATGCTGACAAGTATTTTAATAGGCATACTGTGATCAAAGGTAGTTTCACTGGTGAACTGGCAGGCATGGCACCTAGGTCAGTGTCCACTGGATTTATATGGCCCGACGATGGTATTGACTATCATATAGACAGTGCAGGGTTTCTAGTAACTGCTGACGAAGATGATACTCAGTTGCATTGTGTGCATCCCTATCCTGGATGCAAAATTGAAATCAATCGGGTACCGTTGGCAGCAGGTGAAACACATACCATCAGTCAAGGCACCATATCTCTAATATTTGGAACTAATTTCACAGTTAACGGAAATGTATCCACTGACAATCCTAAGATACTGGTATGTCAGAATGGTAGTGCTGACATCGTGGCATCAGCTGAGTGCGAAATAATCAAATTTACTGCTGTTGAAGAATAGCCACATGGCTTTTCTCTTCTACAATAGTGCTGCCAGTTAGAGAATTGATCTGACGTTTGATACCAGCACGTAAATCATTCTTTAGATAAACTTGTCTAGCTGCTTGTACAAACTCTTCCCCAAAGTTTTGATCCCGCTCACATGCACGTTTGAAGTCTTCGATGTGCCAAAGTTCTTGATTGACATCATATAAACGATTCCTAAGTTCAGTCAGTCCATCATCTTCATTTAGGTTGTTGCCAATATTATCGGCAAACACCTGCATGAGTTGAGTAAATTCTTCCGATACATTTTTTAGTTTGTCAGTGTCTTTGATCATCTTCATCTTGATTTGCAAGATAGTGAGCTTGTCGATTAGTTCGCCAATGCTGATTGGTGCTAGTATCATCATTGTATTCCAAATAGTTGACTCTTACCATCTAAACGAGGATTAGGTATCCACGTCCAATGATTGCCTTGTACTGGAGTCAATCCAATATGGCTTCTAGGTATAAAGTATCGATCATCACCTATATTCATTTGGTCAACCATATTAGAGAATACAGAGTCTACTAGTATAACAGATTGTGCTTTTTCCAAAATCATAAGCCAATCAAACACACTAGATGCTATATTATCTGTAATCTCAATAGTTTGCCAATCTGTAGGTATAATACTGCGATCAAAGTCTGCACAATGATCGCTACCGTTTAGATGCACTACTACATAGTTAGGATTAGTTACTATGCGATCATATAATTCTTGTTCGCATTGTGCATCGCGTTGTATACATTCGGTTAGATTCCATTTTTCTTTAAATGGCACACCTGCTCGAATATACTTGTATTGATCAAACTTAGTATGTTGGAAGTAAACTTCATTATGGAAATCCTGCCCAGTCAATGCTTGATATAGACAAATGATCTCATCACATTTGAAGTTCTTTAGACGTTGCATGGGAACATCATAGAAGAATGGACCTGAATCAATTGTGATAGGAATCCATTTGACCCAAGGTGCAGAACGAGCCATCATCTCTGCCCAGGGTTCTGCAATGGGCCAAAGTACTTCCCATCCTTGTCTCCTGTAATAATTGGCAATGGGCAAACCAATGATGATATCACCCAATCCTCTTGATTGTATAAGTCCTAATTTTTTACCCATGATTAAAATACATCTCCGTTAGTATGTTGTTTGAAATAGCTTTCGTTACGATCGATCGGCAAGTCGTGTCTAGCTTCAAAGGCATAGGGCACACGAAGTCCTTGTGCGATGCTGAGTGCTACACTTTGATTACCTAAAAATTGATCACAACCTGCTATGACCTCAGCTAGTTCTAACATGGTACGGGTAGGATAGTAATCCAAGTTCCAACCTGTTAGTTTTTTAAATTCTTC
>Ga0114960_10004029_pt1 | contig 11113 bp, 12 predicted proteins | sample C_130625_MF_Meta_FD_92637 | JGI IMG/M metagenome (GOLD analysis project Ga0114960, IMG submission 92637) | Freshwater microbial communities from Lake Croche, Canada to study carbon cycling - C_130625_MF_MetaG | ecosystem: Environmental > Aquatic > Freshwater > Lake | place: Lake Croche, Canada...
GCGAGGCTGATGACAGCGTTGGCATGCCGTTGACGATTGGCCCCTGGACTGGGTACTGCCCAATGAACCGAACCGCGGCCGCGGTTGGGCTGATCACCACGATGATGATTGCCTGGATGCCGTGCAAAAATACAAGTGCCCGGTTCCAATTAAAGAGCTGCTTCGCTCGAGCGGCCGGAATGGCGGCAAACGACGTTGCGACCCCCGAACTCGAGGCGGCCGCGCGCTTTGGCGCGGACTTCTTGGCTGTTGCCATGAAGGATCCTCCCTATTTGATTCTGCAAGCTGGATTTCAGCCTGGTGACCAAGAGGGTAGCGGCGCGCCGATGTTTTGCTCAAATCGTGCGTGAAATCGGCCCAAAGTTGCGCTATCTGAACCAAATTCGTGCTTAGGCTGCGGTAGGATGAGGCGATCGCGGAAACCCCGCGACGGCCGGGCTACGTGCCCGGGCCAAACTCGCCATCGAAGGAGAACACATGAAGAACCTACGGATTGGTGCCATTCTTGGCGCCCTTCTCATGGTCGCTGCGGCGTGCTCGAGCACCCCTTCAGCGAAAGAGGGCGGAACCCTCATCGTCGCCCTACCAGGCGACATCGTACGAACCGACACTGCGCTCACGGACGACAGCAACTCGTCGTACGTGATTCAACAGGTCGTTGAAGGCCTCGTCGGCCTTGAGCCGGGGTCGACCTCAAAGGTCGTTCCAGTGCTCGCAAAGAGCTATACGATGAGTGCTGACGCTCTGACCTATACGTTCACGCTGCGCAGCGGTGTGAAGTTCCATGACGGCACCGACTTTGATGCTGATGCAGTTGTGTACAACTACAACCGCTTCATCACCATCCCTACCGAACTTCAGGACTACACCTATTACATTGGTGCCGTCTTTGGTGGCTACGGTGCGAACAGCAACCTTGAATCCGCTGTTGCTATCGATGCAACAACGGTCGCAATCAAGTTGAAGAAGCCAAGCTCAAACTTCATCTTGACCCAGACCCTTCCGGTCTTCGGGATCCAGTCGCCAACGGCGCTGGCCTTGGGTAAGGGTGACAACACCGAGCCTGATGTGACCAAGATCACTGGCGCCCAGGGTGGCGATGGCGCGATGGTCGGCACCGGCCCCTTCAAGTTTGTGAAGTGGACCGTTGGCGACAGCGTTGAGATCGAGAAGAACCCAACGTATTGGGACACGGCGCACATTGCGCACGTTGACGCGATCGTCTTCAAGGCCGTTGCCGAAGAGGCACAGCGCTTGAACGGTCTCGCCGCGGGTGAAATTGACCTTGCCCAGACGATCGCTCCAGTTGATGCGGCAACCATTTCGGCCAACGCAAAGCTGCAGCTGATCGATCGCGGTTCGTCGTTTAACACGTTCCAGATCTCGATGAACCAGAAGTTCACGCCAATGAACAACCAGAAGATTCGCGAAGCGATCGCCTATGCGATCGATTACGAGTATTTGATCAAGACCTTCTATGCCGGCGCGGCGGTGAAGGCGACAAACTGGATGCCTGCTGGCGTGCTGTACGCCAAGGATCTCGCCCTTCCAACGTATGACGTTGCGAAGGCGAAGGCCCTGATCGCAGAGTCGGGTGAAACTGACCTCACGATTGACTTCTGGTATCCAAACGACGTGACCCGCCCGTATATGCCTGATCCAAAGGGCATCTTCGAAGCGATCACGGCGAATCTCGAGGCCGTTGGCTTCACCATTGTTCCTAACAACGCCCCGTGGCGCGGTGGGTACCTTGATGATGAGTACGCCGGCGTACGAGATGTGGCTGCTCGGATGGACCGGCGACTGGGCCGGACCGGACAACTTCTTGAAGACTGCCTTCTTCGGGTATGTCAATGGAGCTCCGTCAACCGAGTTCGCCTACAAGAACGATGCACTTGAAGCCGCGATGAACGCCGCACTTGCGGCGAGCACCGAGGCTGATGCGAAGACACAGTGGGAGCTGGCGCAGGATCTGATCCGCGCTGACATGCCAACCGTGCCTGTCGCGAACTCGAAGCCGCAGGCTGCCGCCTCGATCGACCTGAAGGGCTTCATCGGCTCTGCAGGGTTGAACGAGCCGCTCAACCTGGTCTGGCTCGATCGTCCGTAACTGAGTAAGGCGTCGCCCTCGGGCGACGCCCACTCGCTCGATCGCGAGCACCTGTCGCCGCTCCCTTGGCCGTGAGGCTGAGGGGGCGGCGATGGCATTTCGCCCCTAGAATGCCCCGATGGGGAGATACATCGTTCGCCGTTTAATCGCCGCTCTCCCTGTGCTGATCGGGCTCTCCATTCTGCTCTTCGCCTACATCCGAATCCTGCCAGGCGACCCGTGCGTGGCCATTCTTGGGCAGCACCGCACCCCTGCCGCCTGCGCCGCGTTGCGTGAGCATCTCGGCCTCGATCTGCCGCTCTGGCAGCAGTACATCTCGTACCTACTAAAGACGCTCTCTGGCGATCTTGGTTCCAGCGTCGTGAACTCACAGCCATTCCTGGGTGAGTTTTTGACGCGGTTCCCCGGCACCATTGAGCTCACGATTGGCGCACTCATCTTCTCGATCGGTGTTGGGATCCCGCTTGGGCGGCTCGCTGCTCGCAAGGTTGGTGGTTGGGTTGATGGACTCATTACGGGGGTCAGTCTCTTCGGCGTGAGCATTCCAGTCTTCGTGCTTGGCCTCGCGCTCGTCGTGATCTTCGGCGTAATCTTAGGGTGGCTCCCTACACAGGGTCGCATTGACGCTCGGGCACGCTTTGACGCCACTTCGGGAATCTTGCTCATTGACACGCTCTTTGCGGGGCGACTCGACCTCTTCGTTGACGTGGTGCGGCACCTGATCCTGCCGTCGATCGCGCTTGGATCGATTCCACTTGCGATCATTGCCCGCATCACGCGCGCCTCGGTGATTGAGGTGGCCAATGAAGACTACGTGCGCACCGCACGATCCAAGGGCTTGAAGGAGAAAACGGTCGATAGCCGACATATCATGCGAAATGCCTGGCTTCCCGTTACTACTGTCGTTGGGCTCCAGGTGGGTGGTCTCCTTGGCGGCGCGGTGCTTACGGAGACGGTTTTCGTGTGGAATGGCGTCGGCCGTTGGGTTGTAGATGCAATTGAGAACCACGATTATCCAATCGTCCAGTCGACAATCCTTGTGTTTGCCCTGATCTTTCTCGTCGTTAACCTAATTGTTGATGTGGGGTACGCCCTACTCAATCCGAAGATTCGATATCAATGATGTTTCGAGCCGCTCTTGTAGATCCGCAGATCGCGCGATCCTCGCGTGGGCTCTGGGGCGACGCCGCCCGTCGTCTGCGCCGTAACAGGCCCGCGCTCGTTGGCCTCTTCTGCATCGCCCTCTTCGCCCTTGCTGCAATCCTTGCACCGATCATTTCGCCGTTTGATCCGTATGCCATGAACGGGAGCAGCCTTGATGCCCCATCGCTAACCCACCTCTTCGGCACGGACCTGCTTGGGCGCGACATCTTTTCGCGCGTTCTCTACGGAGCGCAGATCAGTCTCTTCGTTGGCGTTGGTGCCGTGGTGCTCGCGCTGGCGATCGGCGGCGTACTCGGAGCCATTGCCGGCGGATTTGGCGGACGTATTGATGGTGTGATCATGCGCGCCACCGATGTATTTCTTTCGATCCCAAGCATTCTGCTCGCTATCGGTATTGTCACGGCCCTCGGTCGCGGCATGGTGCAGCTCATGTTCGCAATTGCCGTGAGCTATGCGCCGACCTTCGCGCGGCTCTTGCGCGGGTCGCTGCTCGCCCTGCGTGAGGCGGACTATGTGGTAGCAGCACGCACGATTGGTGCTTCGCGTATGCGTATTCTCGTGCGCCACATGCTGCCGAATGCCCTCACCCCGCTGATTGTTCAGGCGACACTGGTGCTCGCCACGGCGATCATTGACATCGCTGGTCTCGGCTTCCTGGGCCTTGGGCCAGCCGATCCACGAACGCCAGAGTGGGGAACGATGCTGGTTGACGCGCGTCGATTCATGCAGACCGCTCCGCACATCGTGGTCTTTATTGGTGGCGCAATCGTGATTTCGGCAATCGGATTCAACCTTCTAGGAGACGGGCTGCGCGAGTCGCTTGACCCGAAGCTGAAGCGATGAGCGATCAGCATCTGTTGGAGGTTCGTGACCTGGTGGTGCGCTTCCGCACGCACGATGGTGCGGTGCACGCCGTGAACGGCGTCTCGTTCGATCTTGCAGCGGGTGAGACGCTCGGTGTGGCGGGCGAGTCGGGCTGCGGAAAGAGCGTGACCAATCTTGCGATCGTTGGACTCCTGCCGAAGCCTGCCGGCCGCGTGGAGGGGGGCAGCGTGAAATTGCAGGGGCGCGAGCTCACCACCCTTAAAGAGGAGGAGTTGCGTCAGGTTCGCGGCAGTGAGATCGCCATGATCTTCCAAGATCCGATGACCTCGCTCAACCCGGTACTGCGCATTGAGGAGCAGCTGGTCGAGACGATCCAGGCGCACCGTGAGGTGAGCAAGGAGGCGGCGCGAGCGCGCGCCATTGAGCTGCTCGTTGCGGTTGGCGTGGCTAATCCAGAGTCGCGCCTCCGCAGCTACCCGCACGAGTTCTCTGGCGGCATGCGCCAGCGCGTGATGATTGCCATGGCCCTTGCCCTTGAGCCACGCGTGCTCATCGCCGATGAGCCGACCACGGCGCTCGACGTCACCATTCAGGCGCAGGTGCTTGACCTACTCCGCCGGCTCACAGAGGAGCGCGGCACAGCGACCATCCTCGTCACACACGATCTTGGCGTACTCGCCGGCATGGCTGACCGCATCAACGTGATGTATGCCGGCGCAGTGATTGAGTCGGGCACCACCGACGATCTCTTCGCCAACCCGCGCCATCCATACACGGTTGGCCTGCTTCGCTCTATTCCGCGACTCGACGGTGAGACTGGCGGCAAGCTGGTGCCAATTGAGGGTCGACCACCCGATCTCATTCAGGCGCCGGTTGGCTGCTCGTTCTACGCGCGCTGCGCCTGGCGCACCGATCGCTGCGCTACGGAGACGCCAGCTCTCTTGCCGATTGATGGCGGGAGAGGCCCGGTTGTGACGAGCGGAGCAGCCGCAACGCATGTGGCGGCATGCTTTAACCCAGTCGCCCCCGCAGAGGTTGCCGAGGGGCGCCCACTGCCACGCGCCGGAGGAGCCACCCGATGAGCCGCGAACCACTGCTGACGGTAAAAGATCTCGCCGTTCGATTCCCGATTCGCGAAGGGCTGGTGCGCGAGCGAACCGTGGCCGAAGTCCGTGCGGTGGATGGCGTTTCATTTGAGGTAGCGAAGGGCGAAATCCTCGGCCTCGTTGGTGAGTCTGGCTGCGGCAAGAGCACCGTGGCACGCGCGATCACCCGTGTTGTGAAGCCGAACGCCGGAACGATCGACTTTGACGGCCACAATCTCGCTACCGCCGAGGGGAGCGAGCTGCACGAGCTTCGTCGCCGCGTGCAGATGATCTTCCAGGATCCGTATGCCTCACTGAACCCACGTATGACCGTTGGCGCGATCCTGCGCGAGCCGGCAGATATTTATAACGTTGGAAGCGGTGCCGAACGGAGCAGCCGCGTGTCAGAGTTGCTTGAACTTGTCGGACTTGATCCACGCTTCGCTGAGCGCTACCCCCATGAATTCTCTGGCGGACAGCGCCAGCGCATCGGTGTGGCACGTGCGCTCGCCCTCAACCCCGACCTGGTGGTGGCCGACGAGCCAGTGAGCGCGCTCGATGTGAGCGTGCAGGCCCAGATCCTGAACCTGCTCGGAGAGCTTCGCCAGCGCCTTGGACTCGCCTATCTCTTCATTGCGCATGACCTCTCAGTAGTTCGCCACATCAGCGACCGAACTGCGGTGATGTATCTGGGGAAGATCGTCGAAGTTGCACCTTCGGCCGAGCTGAATAGTTCACCCGTGCATCCGTACTCAATCGCACTGCTGTCAGCGGTACCAATTCCTGATCCGGCGATCGAGAAGAAGCGCAAGCGGATTATTCTGAAGGGCGACGTGCCGTCGCCAACGAATCCACCGAGCGGCTGCGCCTTTCAGACGCGCTGCTGGTTGAAAGAGAAGCTCGGCAACCCAGAGCGCTGCAGCACCGAGTCTCCAGCGCTCGTGCAGATTTCAACCGGCCACCAGGTCGCCTGCCACTTCCCAGAGAAGGTCTAGGCCCAAAAACAACGAGGGCCTGGCCAGCTTTCGCCGACCAGACCCTCGCGGCCTGTAAGGACACCAGGTCGCTATGCGGCGACGGTATCCCCCGAGGCGAACCAGCGGCGGATGCCGGCTGGAAGGCGTCCACCGAGGCCCGCGTCAAGACCGTAGTAGTTCCCCGCTCCGATGACGCCCAGCCCGAACGTCACGACGGCGTACGTGAGGTGTTGATTCACGATGCCGTAGGCGAAGTCCCATGCGGCGAAGAAGAAGAAGAGCATCATCAGCGACCCCATCGCTGAGGCGAAGCGCGTTGCAATCCCCAGGATCAGCGCGATGCCGATGGAGATCTGACCGAACTGAACCAGGAAATTCACAACGCTCATCAGCCCGTCGCTCTTCGAAAGATCAACCCAGAGCTGATGCGTTGGATTGAAGATGGTCCCCTCGACCACGGCACCAGTAACGAATGGCCAGCCGAGCGTGCCGCCCGTACCAAATGCTAGGAAGCCCTTGGCGGTGAAGGCGCCAGCCCCACCGATGAACTTCTCGAGTCCCGCCCACAGGAAGATGACGCCGATGACAACTCGCCCGATGGCGACCGCCTTCGGATACCAGATAGGTGATGCAGTCGTACGCATATGTCCCACCTCCAGCTTTCGGCCTGGATCGTCGATCCGAAAACGAATCGATGCGATTCAAGCCGCTAAGGCGAGTCTGCTCCTCGGTCAGGAAAACCGGTAATCCAGACGGGCGCGCTATGCCATAGCGCAGTGGTAAGGATTAGCTAGCGGTTGCGCTCGCTGCGAACGAAGAGGAAGGTCCGACGGAGAGCATGACGACCGTCGCGATGGCAATGACCCCAACCGTCCATGTCGGATCACCGAGCACCGCAGGATTCGGATACCCGTAATACGCGCCACGAATGAGGTCAACGGCGTAGCGGAGTGGTGCGATGTGACTGACGATGTCGAGGTACCACGGCAGGTTACGGATCGGGTTGAAGGCGCCAGCGAGGAAGAACTGCGGCAGGAAGATAAACGGGAAGAGCAGGTTCGCCGAGCGCTGGTTTGGCAACAGGCTAACGATGAGCGCACCGAACGAGGCACCAAAGATGGCGACCAAGATGAGTGCAGGGATGATCGCGAATACCTGCGCCAAGGTGAGCGGGATGCCGAGCACGATGCCGAAGGCCATGACGGTGAAGGCCTGCGGGAAGGCGACCAGTGACTCGCCGAGGATCTTGCCGGCGAGGATCGTGCGTCGCCCGATCGGCGCGACGAAGATCTCTTGGCTGAAGTCGTTCTCGCGGTCCTCAAGAATGGAGACGAGCCCGAGCGCCGATGACTGCCAGACACCCTGCGCGAGCTGCCCTGCAAAGATGAACGGGAGTAGATCAATGCCAGGGGACTGGAAGTTTGAGGCGAATGCTCCACCAAGAACGCCGATGAAGAGGGCGGGGAAGACCAGTCCGCCAACGAGGCGAATTGGGTCACGCAGCAGCTTCGTGACGTCACGTGCAGCAATGGCCGCCGCCGCGGCCGCTTCCCGTCGAAGGCTAAATCGTGTTGAGGCGCTGTGGGTTGTTGGTGCGCTCATCGGCGGAACCCCCGTCGCGGCGCATCATCGAGCGGCGACTCTTCGCGGTCATCCGCCGTGGCGGCGACGATCTTTAGGTACGCATCTTCGAGGCTTGGGCTCCGCACTTCAAAGCGGGTGAGTGGTGTCTTCAGGTCGCGCATCAGAGTGTGCGCTGGCTCCGCACCCTTCACCTCAACGGCAAATCCGGCAGAGATCACCTGCGGGGTGTGACCGAGTCGTTCGATCTCTGCGCCGAGGGCAACACGATCCGCCGCCTCAAGCTCAACGCGGGTAACACCAGTGCCAACACGCAACTCAGCGGGTGTACCGTTCGCCACGATCTTGCCGCGATCAATGATGCAGACCCGATCGGCGATCTCCACCTCGTCGAGGTAGTGCGTGGTGAGGACCATCGTCGTCCCTTCGCTGCGGCGAATGGCGTCGAGATACCCGGCGACCGAGCGACGCGACTCGGGGTCGAGGCCAACCGTCGGCTCATCGAGGAAGAGGACCTGTGGTTTGTGAAGCAATGATCGTGCGATCTCAAGTTTTCGACGCATGCCACCCGAATACTTGGAGATCTTCTTGAAGAGATCGTCGCGATCAAGGCCCACGAGCGCGCCAAGTTCAACGACGCGATCGCGGTACTCCTGTGGCATGAGCGAGAACGATGGTCGATACGCGTAGGCGCCGTAGAGGGCGGCATGGAAGCGGCAGTTCTCCTCACCCGTGAGGGCGCGGTCGAGCGACGGCTTCTGGAAGATGATGCCGACGCGGCGGCGCACCTCCGACTGATCCTGCGCTAAGTCGGCACCGGCGATCTGCACGCTCCCCGAGGTTGCAGCGAGTGTGGTGGTCAGGATGCTGATCGTGGTGGTCTTCCCCGCGCCGTTTGGCCCAAGGTGCGTGAAGAGGGAGCCGTGCACCACCGAGAAGGAGACGCCATCAACGGCGTTACGGTCAGCGCCTTTGTAGCGCTTGACGAGGTCGGTTACGACGATTGCAGGGTTTCCAGACATGGTCGCAATCCTACTCCTCTCGGGGTAGGCTCGCTGTATGACAAATGTCCCAGCGCTGATCCGCCTCGCGCACCCACTCCCCACGGCCCTGAATGCGGCCGTCGCGGCGGGCCTTACCGTCGCAGCCGGTGGGACCTCTGAGCAAGCGCTGCTTGCAGCAGTAACGATGCTGGGCATACATACCTCGATCGGCGCGCTCAATGATCTGCTCGATCGCCGCACCGATCTCGGGCGAGTAGAGAAGCCACTGGCAACGGGCGAGGTGAGTGAGGGAACAGCGCGAACGGTGATCGCAACAGGTGCCGCAATCGGTCTGGGCGCCGCAAGCATGCTGGGGCCGATTAGCCTCCAGATTGCTGCACTGGGCGCGACGCTGGGATACGTCTACGACGCGGGCATGAAGCGAACGTGGGCCTCGTTCTTGCCATTCGCGTGCGGTGTTGCACTGATTCCACTTTTTTCGTGGAGCGCCGCAGGTCTTCAACCACCTCTCCACATTCTGCTGTTGAGTGTTGCGGCGATTCCAGGAGGCAGTGCCTTAGCTCTACAAAATGCGCTTGCTGATTTCAGCCTTGACGCCGCGGTTGGCATGCGAGGCGTTGTGGTGCGCATTGGCGAGCGATCGGCACGTGTGGCAGCTGTGGCGCTGCATCTTGTCGCGTGGTTGATCGTTGGGGGTAGCGGGGCGGCGCCCCTGCCAGCACAGGTGATTGGCGCAGCGCTTCTTGTGACAGGTCTTGCGCTGGGCTGGAGTCCAACGCCACAGACCCGTCGGCGTGGTTGGGAGATCAGCGCGCTCGGTCTCGCCTGCTGTGCCTTCGGGCTCGCGCTTTCCCAGTAACAAATGCTGCCTCACATTTAACCCAACTGCGTGTCAGGATGCACCCATGGGATTCCGCCTCTTCCGTCGCATACGCATCGCCCCTGGCCTAAGCGTCAACCTTAGTAAGGGCGGCCTCTCGCTCTCCGGTGGCGTTCGAGGCGCCCGCGTCACCGTTGGCCGCCGTGGGGTTCGCGGCACGGTTGGCGCTCCAGGCACAGGCGTCTCCTACACCGAGACGTCTGGTGGCGGCGGTGGAGGCTCCAGCACGCCAACACAGGGTCGGGGGATTGGCTGCGGCACGATCTTCGTAGCGCTCATCGTCCTTGGCCTCGTTGTGAATCAGTGCTCGCCGAGCAAGGGCAGTTGGCGGCAGTCGGCGGGTGCAACTTCGGAGTCAACCCCCAGCGCGTCGCCAACGTTCACCTCGCGAGCGGCGGATACCAGCGCACCGATCGGGCTCTCGGTCGCAGCGCTGCCAGAAGTGAAACGCGGTGGTGTCGTCAATCTTGCAATTAGTGCCGCGTACGGATCAACGTGCGAGGTGGGCGTGCCGCTTGCCGCACGCACAGGCGACGAGCCTGCCGTGGTCGAGCTTCCTGAGAGTGGCACCGCTGCGGTCGCGTGGAAGGCTGGCGCGAAGGCGGCGAGTTCCGTGATCACGGTGGTATGCACGCTCGGTGAGCAGCGGGAGGCAATTGAGATGACACTGGTGGTCAGGTAGCGCGACTAGCCCCAGAGAGCGCATACTGCGGGTAGACATCCTCCAAGGGGGGGTAGCTCAGTTGGTTAGAGCTCCGAGCTTATATCTCGGCGGTCCCTGGTTCGATTCCAGGCCCCCCTACCAAACGAGGTTCCGCGCCTAGTTGCGCGCGCGCTTCGCAGTGCGGGTTCGACTTGTGCGCCGTGTTGGCGTTTTTGGCGCCTGCCCACCAATAACGCTGACCTCGCCGTCGGCCTCAAGAATCGCCAACTTGATCTGCGCAAGTTCGCCAATACCAACTCGTCGTGCTGCGAGGGCCAGATCACTAGCACTCATGTTCGCGAGGGCGAGACCCCTACGCAATAGATGTCCATTCCGGGCCAAGAGGATCGGCTCACCTTCAATGCCTTGACGGAGTCGTGGAAAGCGCATCTCAACGATGTGCAAGAGGCGCGCCACGATCAGGAGCGTGGCTGCGGCGACGATGCCCCCGAGCAAACTGGTGTCCGCGCCAACCATGGCGTTCTGCAACGAATTCGCCAACACCAGCAGCAACACAAGGTCAATGGTGCGAAGCTGCGCCGCCTCGCCGCGACCAAGGAGGCGCAAGCCGACGAGCAAGAAGAGGTAGACCGCCACGGTGCGTAGAACGATCCCCAGCAGAAGTTCCATGGTCTGAGCATACTCCCCTTATGGCACGACCAATCGCCCTCATTACAGGAGCCTCGTCAGGCATTGGCGAGCGCATCGCCCTCCGCCTGGCATCGAGTGGCCACGACCTTGTGCTAGTAGCGCGACGTGGTGACGAGCTTACCCGCGTCGCCGC
>Ga0114960_10004033_pt1 | contig 11106 bp, 14 predicted proteins | sample C_130625_MF_Meta_FD_92637 | JGI IMG/M metagenome (GOLD analysis project Ga0114960, IMG submission 92637) | Freshwater microbial communities from Lake Croche, Canada to study carbon cycling - C_130625_MF_MetaG | ecosystem: Environmental > Aquatic > Freshwater > Lake | place: Lake Croche, Canada...
CGTTCAATTAACACTTGCCTCGTATGAACATACTGAAAATAACACTGATGATGTACTTTCTAATGCTGAACAAAAAGTTGAACAAGGTTTAGATCCTTTGAATCGTGGAATGACTTATCGTGCTGTTCCAATTGATAATACCTATCCAGAATATATTCTTAAAAATATCAATAAGTATGTAGAATTTATTAAGCCATGGAATTAATTGAAGGAATAGCGCTTTCAAATTTATGTGATTATTCTTTTGGAGATCAGTCTGGTCAGTGGGCAAACATTTATACATCATATATGAAGTCTCCTAGTCTTACTAATACCGAATTTGTTTCAAAATTATTTGAAGTAAAGAAAACTCGTGATTATATGACTTTGTTTATTGATAATATTCGTTTATATAAAAGGAAAATTGAAGAGTGTAATGCAGAAGATTGGAACTATGTTCAATCCCTTTGGAATGAGGGAGATTTATTATCTCTTTGTTCCGAATTTGCCGATATGAAATTTATTATTTTTACAAATTTGGAAGACACCCCTATTGATGAATATATTTTTAATATTATTCCAGATAATGTTTTATCCATAATTGCAGTTAATGCTATTGCTAATTGTGGAAAAGTAATTCCTGCGCCTTATGGTATTCAAAGAAAAATGCATCCAAATGATAATAGGAGTGAATATTTAAAATTAGCAATGAAACATTCGTATCCGCATCACGCACAAAAACTTTTGTATGTGAGCCATAATGAAAATTCTCATCTGGAGAGAAAAGGAACCAAGGAAATGTTTTTTGATAAATCGTGGGCAACAGTTGATATTGAAAGAGCAAATTACGATGATTTTCTTTTTAATTTGAGAAATCATATGTTTGTATTGTGTCCAAGAGGAAATGCTGTTGACTGTCATAGAAACTGGGAAGTTCTTTACATGCGTAGAGTTCCTGTTATGAAAAAAAATTTTTATCTTGAAAAACTTTATAATGATTTTCCTGTTTTGTTTGTAAATGAGTATTCGGAAGTTACTGAAGATTTATTGCACAATAACGAAGAACTTTTCATCAAAGCCCAATCAATGGATTTAATTTATTTGAGCCTTCCTCATTGGTTTGAAAAGATGTGCCTTGAAGCAAGATTTGGTAAAGTGGATAACTCACATCATTATATGGAAGAAGATTGGGAAGAATGGGAAGAATGAATTTTTTTTGTATTTCTAATTACAATAATAATTTGGATTGGATTTCTGAATATCCAAATCCTCATTTAATTTATGATAAAACCTGGGCAGGAGGAGTCTCTGATAACAATAACTCAGAAATTCTTCCACCATCAAATTTAAAAAAACACTATCCAAATTATAATATCATAAATGGAGATCCAAATGGATACAATATTAGTGATTATATGACTTTTATTATTAGTCATTATGATAACCTACCGGATATAGTATGTTTCCTCAAAGGAAATACCATTGGCAGGCATGTTAGTAAAAAATATTTTGACAAAATAATAAACAATAAATGCTTCACTTGCTTGGAAGATTGGAAAGAACATGATATAAATCAAACATCTTTGCAGAATGGATACGCAATGTTTTCTTGTGAAGGTGGATGGATGGAAACAAATGATAGTTGGTATTTGAATCATTCAAAACATCCAACAAAATATTTTAAAAATTATAATGATTTTCTTGATTTTTGTTTCGTAGATGCTGTACATCCAAGATATGTTAGATTTCCCCCTGGAGCAAACTTTGTTGTTCCCAAAGAATATATTATAAAGTATGATAAAATATTCTATGAGAATTTACGAACCTTTACTAGGCATACGCGAGTATCTGGTGAGGGGCAAATGATTGAGAGAGCACTTTATACGATTTGGATGTGCAATTATGAAGTATCTGAAAGGATGAAAGAACGTGTTAGCCACTGAATTTATTCATGGACAAGGATTGGGCAATCAATTATTTGTTTATGTAACAACTAGAATATTGTCTTATAAACTTGGATATGATTTTGGTATTAATGGACTTCATAATGCTGGAGATTCGAGAGTAAATAAAAAGGGATTTTACTTTATGAATCTTGATTATGGCAAAGAGGTTCCAAACAATCTAACAAGATATGATGAATATCGCCATGGCGAGCTTACCGATTCTTGGTTAAGAACTGATATTCGATTAACTGATAAAAAATTATTATCAATACCGGATAATACTATAATTTATGGAAATCTGCAGTCCGAAGAATATTTTGGAGATAATCTCAATATTGTGAAGAATTGGTTAAAAGTTCTTGATGAATATGAGCATACTGATACAAGTGGAAAAAATATTTGTATTTTAAATTTCCGTGGAGGAGATATTGTTGGAAATTCTGGTTGTTGGTTGCCAAGATCTTATTGGTTAAAAGCAATTGATAATATGGTACAGTACAATCCAAAAATGGAATTTGCGATTGTAACTGATGATGTAAAAGCAGCAAATCAAATGTTACCAGAATACCCTGCATATCATGATGAAATTGCTTGGGATTATGTCGCAATTAAAAATGCAAGAAATGTGATTTGTTCAACTTCCACTTTTGCATGTTTTCCTTTATGGACAAGTGAAACTTTGGAATATTGTATTGCTCCAAAATATTGGTTCCACCATAATCTATCTCAAGGATGGTGGAGTCTTGGTTGTAGTATATATAGTTTTCCAACACACTACATGGATAGGGAAGGTAACCTCTTTACACCCGAAGAATGTGTGGTAGAATGGGAAGAGTATAAGAAAGAATCTAACATTTATGGAGGTGATTTATGATTGAACTGCCTGAAGTAACTCTAATTTCTATTGATACCACAGATGATATTTCTGGTACTTTAAATGGAATATATACAAGTATGGAAGGCATCAATTTTGGTGCCACCAAGTTAATTACAACAAAAAAGCAAATAAAAAATAATATTTTTCTTAAAGCGGATGGTATTATCCTTGAAGAGCCTGTTGTAGATATTAAAGGATATAATGATTATAATCATTACGTAGTTTACAATCTTTGTGAACATGTAAACACATCTCATTGTCTTTTAGTTCAACCTGACGGGTTTGTTTTGTTTCCGGATAAATGGGATAATTCGTGGTTGGAATATGATTATATTGGAGCTCCTTGGGCATATGTTGAGAATGCATATATTGATCCTTTTGGCAATCATCATCGAGTGGGAAATGGTGGGTTTTCTTTAAGAAGTAAAAAATTCTTAGATATTCCTAGTAAAGTTGAAGTTCCTTGGGAAACAAACAATAGCGATTTTTATTGGATGCCAGAAGGAGTTATCAATTATCATGAGGATGGTAATGTCTGCGTTCACAATAGACATATTTTTGTCGAACAGGGTTGCAAATATGCACCTGTTGAAGTTGCAGTTCGGTTCTCGCAAGAAACAAGAGTTCCTGAATGTGAAGGAATTACGCCATTTGGATTTCATTATAGGTTACCACCAGGAGTTACATTAGAGCAATGATAGGACACAATCACTTAGGAAAGAATGGGAGATTTGGTAATCAAATGTTCCAGTATGCAGCAACTAGAGGTATTGCTGCTGCTCGCAAATATGAATGGTGCATTCCATCAGGACCTGTTTCCGATGATGAGTTTCATGATGAAGAAAATCAGCATAAACTTTTCATGGCATTTAAATTATCTAGTGTCAAGAATGTCAGTCTTTTAAATGCACCATATAAGCAAGAAAGTTCTTTTACATACGATAAAGAGTTGGTGAAGAATTGTCCTGATGATGTAAATCTATATGGATACTTTCAGTCAGAAAAATATTTCAAACACATTGAGCAAGAAATTCGTGAAGATTTTATTTGGCGAGATGATGTGTGGAATATATGTAAAGAAATTTTTAATGGAATTGTTACTGATGGAAAATCAATTTCACTTCACATTCGCAGAACAGATCATCTTACTAAACCAACCTATCATCCTGTCTTGCCATTAAGTTATTATGAAAAAGCACTTTCTAAGTTTGATAGCACCCTTCCAGTTCTAGTTTTTTCTGATGATCCTAAGTGGTGCAATGAACAAGAGTTCTTTAGTGACGATAGGTTTTTAGTTTCTGAAGGTGGTGATAATATTACCGATATGTGCATGATGAGCATGTGTCAATATCAAATTATGGCAAATTCTACATTTTCTTGGTGGGGTGCATGGTTATCTGAATCTAAGAATGTTATTGCACCTAAACTTTGGTTTGGGTCAGATGGAGAAGATCCTAGGGATATCTATGTTGATCGTTGGGAATACTTGGATGTCTGAGATTTCAGTATGTATTCCAACCTATGAGTTTAAAGGAGAGGGGGTTAAATTTCTCTCAGAACTTTTTAATTCTTTGGAAAAACAAACATTTCAAGACTTTGATATTGTAATTTCCGATCACAGCAAAGACGATAGGATATATGATTTCTGTAAAGATAGTAGTGAAAAATTTCAAATAATTTATGTTAGAAATGAAAATGGTAGGGGATATCAATCGTCTAATACTAACTGTGCCTTACAAAATGCAGAAGGTAGAATTTTAAAATTGATATATCAGGATGATTTGTTCGTTGACGAACAAGCATTGAAAAAGATTAAAAATACATTTGATGTATCTAATTGTAAATGGTTGTTTCACGGATTTACTCACACCACGGATGGTGTAGAAACTCATAGAGACTGTGTTCCAAAATGGACAGAAATGATGCTCGAAGGCAATAATCATTTGGGTAGTCCTTCTTGTGTTGCATTTTTGAATGAATATGTAATGGATATGGATGAAAATCTTAAGCTATTGATTGATACCGAGTTATATCATAGAATGAGAATGGAATATGGTATTCCGGGATTTGTCTCTGATATTCTTATTGCAAATCGTGAACATACCAATAGAGTTAGTGTTGGTGGCGTTAATTACAATGCAGTACTGCAAAGTTCTGATGGAAAACAATGGATGGTAAATAGTGAAGAACTTCAACACATTTACAAAAAACATAAAGAATTTTTTATATTGAAAAAGTATCCAGATGAAAATTGATTTATCAGAGGCAACATTTATTGTTCCAATTCGTATTGAGTCTCCCGATAGACTTCGTAATGTAATTACAACAACCGCATTTCTTTTGGAAAACTTTGATACTAATATTATTATTAAAGAAGTTGATTCTGAGTCTGTATTTGAACGAGATGCTCTTCCCATTTTAAAAGATATTCTCGAAGAAGAAGTAAATATAAATCACATTTTTGAAAAAAGTAATGAATCATCATTTCATCGCCAAAGAGTTTTGAATGAAATGATTGCGGAAGCAGATACGGAAATTGTAGTCAATTATGATTGCGATGTTTTGCTTCCGGTGGATTCATATCATGAGGCATATAGTTCAATTCTTCATCATACTCACGATGTAATTTATCCATATGGACAAGGAATGTATCAGAAACAAGTTCTGGCAACTGATCAAATAGTTTCTGAATTCTTAGAAACTGGAGATTTTTCTATTCTTGATTCAAATTCAAATATTCATACTTCAGATTATGGATGGGCTCAATTCTTTAATCGTCAAGTTTACATTAATGGTGGAATGGAAAATGAAAACTTTGTTGCATATTCTCCAGAAGATAAAGAAAGATTTTACAGATTTACTACTTTGGGTTATAATGTTGGTAGAATAAATGATTATGTCTATCATTTGGAACATGTGAGAGGACAAAACTCTTGGTTTGATAATCCATATATGAATTCCAATAATAATGAATGGGAAAAAATCCAAAATATGAATTGTGAACAACTGATAGAATATTATTCAAAACAAGATTATCTTAAAAAGTATGTTAGCATTTAATCAAATTGGAAGCCTTGGTAGACTTGGAAATCAAATGTTTGAATATGCAGCGGTAAGAGGAATTGCTGCAAAACATGGTTATGAGTGGTGTATTCCACCTTTCTATAAAACTGGTATTGAAAATTATAGTCTTCACAAATGCTTTAAGTTGGACTCTGTAAAGCAAGAGAATCTAAACCTTATTGAACACTTTCAATATGCTCAGGAAAGATTTTTTCATTTCGATGAGGAGTTTTTTAATCTGTGCCCAGATAATGTAAGTCTTCATGGGTTCTTTCAGTCTGAAAAATATTTCAAACATATTTCTGATGAGATACACCAAGACTTTACTTTTCACAATGAGCATCTGGAACCATGTAAAGAGATGATGGAAACATTTGCCGGGCAAGAACCTATTATGCTTCATGTTCGTCGAGGTGATCCAAATCTTGTGGATCCTCGTGGATTCAAATGGGCATATGTTAATTGCTCTGATCAGCATCCTGTTCAACCAATAGAATACTATGAAAAAGCACTTGCAGAGTTTGATGATAATCAACCTATCGTTGTATTTTCTGATTCTCCTGAATGGGTAAAGGAACAAGAATTCTTTTCTGGGAATAGGTTTTTTGTTTCTGAACCTGTAGACAAATATCCAGATGGTTCTTATACACCATATGCTGATTTATGCTTGATGTCTTTGTGTTCTCATGCTATAATTGCTAATAGTAGTATGAGTTGGTGGGGTGCTTGGTTAATCAATAATCCCAACAAAAAAGTGATAGCACCACAAATGTGGTTTGGACCTGCATATGCAGATAAAAATACTAAAGATCTTTATGTAGAAAATTGGATTGTACTATGAATCGCATTACAAATTACGAAGAATTAAAAAAAAGAATTGTTGATTGGATTAAAGGTTATGCCATTACAAATGGTATTAAATCTCTAGTTGTTGGTATTTCTGGTGGGATTGATTCCTCTGTTGTATCATCTCTTTGTGCTGAGACTGGATTTCCAACATATGTCATGTCTATGCCATTAAATCAAATTCATGAACAATCACATCTTTCTGATGTACACCGTGAATTTCTTTCTGAGAAATATGATAATATTATTCCTTTGAAAATTGATTTGTCCTCCACCTATGAACAGTTTGTAACTGCTTCTGGATCTTGGTTGGGTGATGAGTATGTTTCAAATAAACTTACTCTTGCTAATACAAAATCACGAATTCGTATGGTAACTTTATATCAAGTTGCTGGTTCTGTTGGTGGAATTGTTGTCGGTACTGGAAACAAAGTTGAAGATTATGGTGTTGGATTTTATACTAAATATGGTGACGGTGGCGTTGATATTGCCCCTATTGCAGATTTGTATAAAACTGAAGTATGGGAACTTGGAAAGCATCTTGGTGTAAATCAACTTATTATTGATGCACAACCTACTGATGGGCTCTGGGAGGATGGACGTACTGATGAAGATCAGATTGGCACATCCTATGAAATGCTTGAATGGGCAATGGAAACGGGTATTCGAACCTCAGCAGAACGTCTTAGTCATCTGAGTGAAGATGAAGTGACTGCAATATCAGTTCTATCCAAATTTAATACCCAGAACAAACATAAAATGACATCTATCCCCACATTTAAACTATGAAAATTGGAGTTATTGGAGCAGGCAGACTTGGTATTTGTTTTGCTCTTCTTTTGGAACAATCTGGTTATGAAATAATTGCTTCTGACATCCGTGAGGATTACGTAAATAATCTAAACAAAAGAAATATAATTACAAACGAGCCTGGAGTTCAAGAACTTCTTTCTAAAGCAACTAAGTTTACTGCAACCACGGATAACTTTAAAGTTATTATGGACTGTGATATTATCTACACTCTTGTTGCAACACCATCACTTCCCGATGGAAGTTATGATGTAAGTTCTGTTTGGCAGGTGGTAAAGGATATTCAGAATGCAGATTTTTCAGTAAATGGTAAAACTCTTGTTGTTGGATGTACCACAAATCCTGGAGATTGTAATGAGTTTCAAAATCAATTAGAAGACTATGGCGTAGATGTTTTCTATAATCCAGAGTTTATTGCACAAGGATCTATCATCAAAGATTTAAAAAATGCTGATATGGTTTTGATTGGTGGCAAAAGAAATGGTGTTTATGATGAACTTTGTGAACTTTATAATAAAATTCAAGATATTGCTCCCAAAATTAGCATCATGTCTACGACTTCTGCAGAACTTGTTAAACTTGCAGTTAATTGTTATCTTACAACTAAAATAAGTTACGCTAATATGGTTGGTGAGGTAATGACTCTTGCTGGGCTTCAAAATGAAATTACAACTGTTCTTGATGCGATTGGGGATGACAGTAGAGTTGGTAAAAAATATTTAAATTATGGATATGGATTTGGCGGGCCCTGTTTACCAAGAGACAATCGTTCTTTTGCTGCTTATGCAAAGAAACTTGGATTGCAATATAATTTGGGATCAACCACAGATGACTTTAATAAAGAACACGCCAAGTTTTTGTTTAATCAGGTTGTAAAAGATAACGCAAAAAATCTTCCTTTTTATTTTGATTACATCACGTATAAAAAGGGAACTGATATGATAGTTGAAAGTCAACAATATAATCTTTGCTTAAGTCTTCTAGATGCTGGTTATATGGTTTATATTGATGATATTGATGTAGTTATTGCTCAGATTAAAGATTATCTTTATGAAAAGTATTATACTAGAGTGAAATTTGGTTCCCCAAAAGAAGAAGTTTATAAAATTAAATTATGAATAAACTTTTAGATAAAAATAAATCTGCTTATAAACTCAAAGGTATTGGTTCAATCTATTACTTAAATCTTGATGAGCAACCTGAGAGACGCCAGTATATGGAGGATCAATTTAAATATTGGGGAATTGAAAATTATACTCGTATCTCTGCCTATGATGGTAGAAATGATGATTTGAGTGACATTCTTACTGGACGTTATCCAGATATGATGTCATCTAGTGAAATTGGTTGTACTACATCTCATCTAAAGGCAATCAAACACTGGATGGAAACCTCTGATAGTCCTTATACAATCATTATGGAAGATGATTGTAATTTGGATTTAATTAGATTTTGGAATTTTAATTGGGAAGATTTTTATGCTCATATTCCTTATGATTGGGATGTAGTTCAAATTGCCATCATTTGTACTGGTGATATTCACGTTAAGCTTCATAAGAGATTTGTAAATGATTTTTCTACTGCTTGCTATTTGATTAATCGTCATCATGCGGAGAAACTTCTTAAGTTTCATATAAGAGGTGACAAGTATAAACTTGATAATGGATGCAAACCACGTCCTGTCGCAGATGATTTGATTTATAATACTGGCAATACATATTCAATTCCATTACTTCTTTATAAAATTGAATTGGGTTCTTCAATTCACCAGGATCATATTGATGCTTTTCATAAAGCAAACTATGAGGCACTATCAAATTTTTGGGCACAGAATGGTGCAAATATTGATATAAAAGATTATATGGATTATGATCCTTATCTTGGGCGGATAACCGAAAATTCTTCCGCGCAACAGCAAAGTTCCTAGTCAAATTTTATATAAAAAATGAACTTTCCTCTTCTCAATCAATTTTATGTTAAAGATAATATTTTAAAATTCTTTGAAGATAAATTGGAGCAATATAAAAATAATTCATATTACTGGGTAGATATAAAGACTACATGCACTAAAAATGGAATTCAAACAAAAAATTTATTAACAATAAATGACGAAGAACTTTTGTCAAATCTCGATGAATTGAGGCGATATCTTGAAAAAAAATTTGAGTTTAAATTAAAATATTATTGGGTTCATATGATTGAATATGAATATGGTGGAAAACAAGATATACATAATCACGAAAAAAAGGAAGATTTTTCTGTTATTTTATATTTAAATGATTGTGTTGATGGAAACACATGTTTTATTTTAAATAATATTAGGAAAGTGATGGTTTCCATAACCCCACAAAAAAATAAAGGGGTAATTTTTTCTTCATTGATAAAGCATTATGCGGAAAAATGTTCCAACAATAAAAAAGTTCTTGTTTGTGGATTTAGATTATATTAAATCGTCCATTGACATCAAAGATTATATGGATTATGATCCTTATCTTGGGCGGATAACCGAAAATTCTGCCGCACAATCCCAACAAGATAGTTGACATTCGCATTTCAGTATGTTATACTAAATAGGTTCTTGAGATACCTAAAACAGTCTCTCTTAACATTTCACTAAACTAAAATTTATGATTACTCGTTCAATTCTTGCTGGTGTTGCTGTTATTGCAACCTCTGCTCCTGTACTTGCTGCTCCTGCTACCTATTCGGATCTGCAACCTACCGACTGGGCATATCAGGCAATTCAAAATCTTAACTCACGCTATGGATGTCTTGCTGGTTATCCTAACGGCACTCTTAAGCCTGGTGCTGATGCAACTCGTGATGAAGTTTTTGCTTTAACAAATCATTGCCTTGACAACATCACTGCATTCTATACCGAAGCAGATGCCAAGTTGGGTGCTGCTCTTCGTGCTCAAATCGGTGCTGTGAGCAAGCGTGTAACCAAGTTGGAAGTTGCTGCCGTGACTGCCACTCAACGTCGTGAACTCGGTGTTGGTAACTATGGTGGTATTGCCTTTGCAGGTAATGCTGCTAACTATCCTGGTATTACTCCTCTTGCTTCCCGTGCTTATGAGTCAGGTATCACTCTTCAAGGTCGTGTAAAGGCATTTGATCTTGGTAGTCAGTATGCAGTGTCTGCTCGTCCTTATGTGACTCTCACCTCTACTCCCAACTATGTAAGTGGTGGTGTATTCGGTGGTGGACTTGCTACTCTTGATATTCCCGTTGCCCGTCGCACTCTTGCTGATGGTAGCAAGGTATCTACTGCTAACATCTATCTTGGTGCTGGTGGACAGGTTGGTGGTAATCAGGGTGCTGGTATCGGTGTCGCAGGCGCGGAAGTATCCGTAGCAAAGAACATTGTTCTGTTTGCCGATGCCAAGATTCCTTTCAGCAACACTGGTGCCGAAACCTTTGGATCTGTCAGGGCTGGTAGGGCTACCTACAACTACGGCAGTGGTCAAGGTTATAATGTAACCGGCACTGTCGGACTTGGTTTCAAGTTCTGATAATTTAATTTCAAGAGAGGGTTGACACCCTCTCTTTTTTTCTATATAATATTGTTGTAAAACTTCATAAAGC
>Ga0114960_10004037_pt1 | contig 11095 bp, 26 predicted proteins | sample C_130625_MF_Meta_FD_92637 | JGI IMG/M metagenome (GOLD analysis project Ga0114960, IMG submission 92637) | Freshwater microbial communities from Lake Croche, Canada to study carbon cycling - C_130625_MF_MetaG | ecosystem: Environmental > Aquatic > Freshwater > Lake | place: Lake Croche, Canada...
ATATAGGTTTGTCTCATGCTTCACCTCTGGCTCTGATGGCCTTTGGTAAACCCAACATCCATTTATACATCTTGTCTTTTCCAAAAAGGCTTATCCACTTTTCAAGGCGAGAATCACACATTTGTGCGCAAACTTCACGTTCTTTGACGGCTACCAATTTGGCAAAAGCTATAAAACTTAATCGTTCTTCTTTTTTTATAAGACCGCCAAATGCTTGACAAGCCATTTCAATGATTTCATCTTGTGTCATTTTTTCAATCCTTGTATGTAAATCACAAAACTACTGATAGTGTCTTTGCCAAATCCTTGCATCTTTTGAATTTCGATTGTTACTTCATCAATCACATTATTCCGCAAATAATCATAAAATTCCTGTGGACTTTTAAAAAGCGGTGGTTCAGTTGGTTTATTAAATTCACTCATAGCAAGCCCCATCCCAATAAAAACCAAAAAGAAAGAACTTTTGCAAGCAAGCCAGCAAAAAAACTCCACCAAACAATCCATGCGCCATTAATTAAATATTTCATCGTGTTACACCATCTTTCAAAGCCCGATGTGCAGTGCGGTATTCAAACAAATTTGAATAAGCAGGATTCAAAATAGCAAATAGTCGAGCAAGGTATGGGCTGATGTTATTGTTAATCTTCCAGCCGCCATCACCGCGTTCAGACAACGCGGAATGATGACGCAATACATGAATGATGGTTCGGGCTGAATAATGCTTAAAACCAGCGTGTATGACCTTAAATGCTTCATGCTCAAAGGCAACCCAAACATGGGCATTTTCAGGAATCCAGCGCAAGAATTCATCGCTGAATTGTTCTTTGTGTTCATGTGCAATATCTTCAATATTCATTTGATTTACTCCAAAACTTTATAACCACGACCGTGCAAGCAAGTCTTAACAATCGCTTGTCGGCGTTGATAAGTTGAATATGCACCTGAACCGCTACCGACAACTGCGCCAGATGCAAGACCAGCACGGGCGGCAACTTTGACGCTTGTGTTTGTTTTGCTTGCAATGTATGCCATCAGCAACGCAGAAGCAAAACCTTGCAATGCAGATGATTTAGCAATTTCAGTTGAATATTGAACATCTTCAGAAATTCTTTCACATTCCATAGTGTCAAGATAAATGTTGCCGGGTGTGGTGCTAGCCTTTGGGTCAATGATTAATTTGCTTGCACAACCTGTTAATAAAAGCAAAAACAATATTTTCAACATTTTCAATTCCTTTGGCGACTTACTGGTTATCCATGCGCCTGTTTAGTTAAAAGGGGATGTCGTCATCCATTGGTTCGGCACGGCGACCGGGGCGTGGTTCTGATTTAGGTTTTTCCTTGTCATATGGTTCATTGATGTAAGCGTACCCATTCCATTCAAGCGGGATAACGTCTAGCTTCAACATCGGGCCATGCTTGCTTTCAATGATTGCACCAATCTTTTGATACTTTTTCTTTGTCTCGCCTTGCGCGTTGACGTATTCGCCCATTACGGCAGTAACTTCTTTATGTGACATTTTTTGATTCCTTTGCTAATTCAGCTTGTTTTTTTATTGCACTGCGGACTTTGCTATCTAACTTTGACCACAATGCAATTTTTTCATCACCATCTTCAATGCCTGTGTATTGCTCATAAGCACCGTGCATATCGTCTGCCGCCACTCTTTCCAAAATGGCATCCAGCACATCTTGCACAATCGCTTGGCGGTCAGGCTTTAGCCCATCCCATGCGCCTTGTGTGGCTGAAATCTTTGGCACTGACTTACTAGCGGCATTGCCATCGTCATCTTCTGGCGCAAGCCCTGTGGCGGCTAACAGCGAATATCTACGGGCATAAGTCGCGCAACTGCCAATGCCTTGTGCATCCAGCTTGACTGCTGGCACAAACAAACGACCTCCGCTAAGTTGTTCGCCTGACTCATGAATAAACAGCGTTTCAACAATCACGCCTTTGTCGCATTCGTGAAACTGTTGCATCAAAGCAATACCGTTGTCGTTAAGTGCGTCAATGACTGCTTCAACGCAAGCTGACAGGTCAGCATACTTACTGCGGAAATGCGGGTTGGTGCTGGATTTAAGTGCTTTGCCAAATGCTTTTTGCGCTTTGACCAGCGCGGCTGATACTTTTTGCATTTCAATTATCCTTTTCAATTAGTTGTCGAGTTAAATTTAAAATTTCTTCTTCATTGTTTTGCTGAATTTCTTTTGCAATAGTTAATTCAGTACCAAGCATTTTTAAATAACCTTGAAGCATTCCACGTTCAAAAGCAACGCGAATTAACTTGTCTATCGGCTCATTGCCCGGGTAAAGTTTTACGGCCTCTGCTTCAGCATGAGCAATCATTTCGTCTGCTGTCATTTCAACCCCATTAAATTTTTAATTAAGAAAATCAATCCAATGATGTATACAAACATAGGCAAATTGGATTTGGGTTTGATGCCAAGCAATATGCCCTGCCAATATTCCTCATCGCGGCTTATAACCGCTTTGTTAGGCGGTGTGTAGTACGCACCAATCTTTAGACCAGTGCGCGTGGTGTAGGGTAAGCTAGTCAAGCTGGCTTTCCCATCTGGATATGTCGGCTTCACGGCGTTCATCTTCGCAGTGCTTTCGCCAACGATATGCAACTTCGGTTTCGATTTTTGCTTTGTCTTTTTGGCTAATGTCATTTGTAACCTCCAAACCATCAAGATAAATTTCAATTTCAAATTCGGCTTTTAAACCTACAGTTACATCTTCGTCAACAAATTCATAAACAACTATGGCATCTGCTTCATTGGAAAGCTGATATGTAAAGCTAGCAGTCATTTCAGCAACTCTTTAACAATTTCAATCAGAAACGGCACTGACAAAATCAAGCCAACTGTTGTTGCTTGGAAAAGTTCTGTAATTTTCATTTGTAGACCTTTTAATATTGTTTAACCAAAGCATCGTAAGTTTCTTCAAGTTCAGACCGGTACTTGCTGTCGGAGATTGTTAAATGGCAGTCAGTTTTTATTTTGTGCCAATTATTTGGACGGTCTAAATCAAGATGAAAAATTCTTACAGAAACGCATCTTGCGGCAATGCTTAATTGCTGCGGTGTTAAGTAAATTGGCTTAGTCATGTTCAATCCTTTTAAATTTGCCCCCGAAGGGGCGGTTTAATTAAGCAAGCAACATTTCTTCGGCTTGTGACTTCATGCGGTTGCCATTGCCAAACCATGCGTTGTTCATGCGAGTATCGACATTGTGTCCACGTTCATGGTCAACGTACTGGGTAACAGCGTTCAGCAAGCCCCATTTAGTGCCGTACACGCCATAATTATTTGCCCCTATACCAGCACCGTCAAACAGTTCAATGACGCGCTTAAAGCCGCGGGATTCTTTGAACGTATTGGTCTGGTGGTTGTAAGCGGCAGGGAATAATGTATTACTGAATTCCTTAACATATTCGCTGGATACGCCTTGACGGGCAAGTTTGCGATAGTTATCCATCATGCCCTCAAAACCGCTAACCACAATTCCAAGTTTGTCACGCATAAGGCTTTGGTCAAATTCTGTACCATGAGTTAAAACAACGCGACTTGGTGCTTGTTCTTGGTCAGCCATTGATAACGTGTTATTACATACAACGCGAATGCTGGTGAATTGACCGATAGTTGCGGCTGTACCATCAAACGATGTGCTTAACAACAAGTATCCGCGAACTGCATCATCCTGCAACACAACGGCTTCACGATTGACGTTTGCTAATGCCCAGATACGTTTGCCGCCTTTAATTGCACCAGCAACTTCTAAAGTAAACCCTGCTGATTGCACAAGCGTGTTGAAGAATTCAAGCACTTCGGCTGGCTGATGCACTTTGTAGCGGTTGGTGACTACGCCAAGGGGTTGATTTGTGTCATTGCGATAGATGACTTTTTGGTTTTCAATTTCAGAATAGTTTTGACCATCCCAAGTGAACATAATGGGTGACAATTTTGCCTCCCAATCAAGCCCTGCTTCTTTGCGCCACACATCAATGTGCGCGTCTTGCGTTAACTGCTGACCAAGACCGTGCCAAGGTGTTGAATTAACAAAAGCAATTTCTGCTTTGCCTGTGATTGCGTTGTTTTCGATTAAGTGAGCCATTTTCAATTTCCTTTGATTTGGTTAAGTTACACAAGACCCTATCGCTAGGGTTTCGGCGCATTACGCCTCGTCAGTTGTGTTAATTTTGGGAAAAGTCGTATTCAAGGCGTTCAGAAAAAGATGGTGAATCCATGTTTTCAAGCGCATCAGATTTTGCCCAACGCACAACAAACTGAGTTGCTGTCAAATTGCGGGGGTCTGATATTTCGCATTTATTTGCGTCTTCCGTAATTTCAGAAATTTCTGCTGGTGTTAAGTCAATGCCATAATTATCGTAAATTTTTTGAGTTTCAATTGTTGTAATCATTTTCAATCCTTTTAATTTGTTACACAAGACCCATTCACATGGGTTTCGCCGATTAACGGCTCGTCAGTTGTGTTAAGCGATTTGTTTTGCTTCGCGTAGCAACGAAATGTCAATCCACCCGGCGCTGACAGAACCCATGCGAGTAACATAAATTACGTGGGCTTCGAAACCCTCAATGCAATCAATTTCGTAAACAGTGGCATCAGGCGAATCATTGGCAACAACTTGCATACCGAGTTGAGCATCAATTTTTTTCATTTTCAATTCCTTCAAATTTGGTTAAGTTTTTTATCGGTTTGTTAAGCCGATGAAGGAATTATGCCCCAAAACTTAACGAAAATCCGCCTCCATAAAAAAAAGTTAAGTTTTTTTTTAAAATACAAAAAAATTGTAAAAATACAACAAATGTTAATACTTGTGTTTTAGGATTTATTACTGGACAAAGCTGTTAACTCGCTGGTATCATTGTTAACATGAACAAACAAACTGCAATTCAACTCGCTGGCTCGAAAGCCAAACTTGCTCGTCTGTTAGGCGTAAGCCGTGCGGCGGTTACACAGTATCACGCAGTGTTGCCTCCAAAACGTGTAGACCGTTTGCGTCAGGCGCATCCTGAATGGTTTACAGAAACGCCAGCACCAACAGTAGAAATTAAGTTAACAGAAGCAGTGTTAACACCAGTGTAAAAAAAGTTTATAATCGAGGCACGGCTACCTTTAGCGGGGGAAAAGGCGATTCATCACCGTCCTGCCGATGTTTCTTTTTGTGATGTTGACCGAATGATGTGAGGTTCGTATGTTTTACTATTCTTTTCATGTGGGTGATTACATCCACGACACTGCACATTTAAGCAATGAGGAAGATTTGGCATTTCGCCGACTTCTCGACCTGTACTACACGCAGGAACAACCAATCCCAAACAAAACCCAAGAGGTTGCCAGACGCATACGCATGGCTTCCAATTTAGATGCTGTAAAGATTGTGTTGTCGGAGTTTTTTACATTCGATGACGATTACGATTGCTGGCGACACAAGCGATGCGATGACACGATTGCCGCATATCAGGCGAAAGCCGAACGCAACCGACAGGTAGGAAAACTTGGTGGCAGACCGAAAGCAAACCCAGTAGCTAACCCTGAAGAAACCCAGACGGTTACCAAACATATCCCTAACCATAAACCAATAACCAATAACCAACTTAATATATCTATGTGTTCATCTAGCGATGAACTTTTAGAAAATGCTGAAATAAAATTACCAGAATGCAACCATCAAGCAGTCATTGATCTTTATCACAAACATTTGCCAACTTTGCGGAAGATTGAAGTTTGGAACAAAACCCGCGCTGGCTACTTAAAACAACGCTGGCGAGAGGTGGCGGTTGAGTTGTCTCAGGGAAAAATAATTGCAAGCGAAATAATTTTAAATTGGTGGATAGAATTTTTTCAGCATATTGGCAAATCTAAGTTTTTAACGGGTAAAGTTAACAGCAAAGATGGTCGGGCTTTTGTAGCCGATCTTGAATGGATTTTAAAACCAAGCAATTTTGCAAAAATAATTGAAGGGAAATATCATGGCACTTAACAATTTTAAAACAAGCGAGGACAATTACGACAACGATGTTCAGCGATTGATGTGTACAACACCGGGTTGCAAAAACAGATGGTCGGTAAAAATTGATGCACCAAAATGTTCTTTTCATCAATGGGGCAATGTCAAGGAATTTGGCGTAAAAAGTCAATTACCTAAACTGGAGTCACCGCCAGACGTTGAAGCATGGTGGCAAAAATGACGCAGGAACAAGCAAACCAATTATTAGATAAAGTAAAAGATGGAAACAGAATTGCAAACATCATTGAAATCACAAAAGCCCTCTGGCAAACAGGCGACCTCCGAATATCAGAAAACCTTACATCATTTGATTTGGATGGCATCAATGCCCGGCGCGAAAAAATACGCATGGGACAGGGCAAAGAAACTTGATGCTGACTCAACACGGTTGTGGGCTGGCATTGCTGATGACTTAACGAAAGCAATGAATGAGAAAAGCAGCAAAGATTGATGACAATCAAAAAGCGATTGTTAACGTATTGCGGCAAATAGGGGCAAGCGTTCAATCATTGGCGGCAACAGGGAAAGGCGTTCCTGATTTGCTGATTGGCTATCGTGGCATCAATTACCTGATGGAAATTAAAGATGGCAATAAAGTGCCAAGCGCACAAAAGTTAACCATTGACCAAGAACATTGGCATAGTCTTTGGCGCGGTTCAGTTCACATTGTTAATTCAATTGATCAAGCATTAAAAATTTTGAATGTTAAATAATGATTTACAAACTTGAAAACAGCAAACAAGCTCACGCATTGATCTTGACAATGTGGGAAAAAATGAAAACGGCTTTGGATTCTGGCAAATGTTTAACAATGGAAATCAAAGCTGAAAGCAAAACCCGCGATCAAGAGGAAAAATATCATGCCATGATTGCTGACATTGCAAAGCAAGCACAGCATCAAGGTGCGCGGTGGTCTGCTGAAGATTGGAAACGCTTGTTGTTGCATGAATTTGCCAAACAAGCCAATTTGCCGCAGGGCAGAATCGTTGCAAGTCTTGACGGCACAGGGATTGTTCAGCTTGGATTGCAAAGCAGAAAATTAACAAAAGAGCAAGGCAGTGAATTTATTGAATTCTTGTTTGCATGGGCGGCACAAAATGGAGTTACTTTGACATGAGAAAACAATGCCGCAGGAAAATATGGAACAAAGTTAATCCAATTGAATATGCTATGACAGGCGCGGCAATCACCGCTGAAGACAAGCTGGATAGGCTTAGATTGGGCGAATTAAGCGCAATTGAATCAATGGTCAAGGGTAATGCCACAACAGGCGATTGGCGCGTTCTGGTGGATATGCTAAACATTGCAGAAACGATGGCAACAAATGGCATTGGCATTGAAGTGTTATCAGTTTGTGAAGTTGTACAAAAGGAAATGGAATCAGCAGCGCACAGATACGAAAAAACGCGCAAGATGGGTTTAACAGGCACAGGTATTAAATTTATTAAAGAACTTTATGCGTGGCACGACCTCCAACGAACAAGCATTAGTCGATCAGAATATGAACGCATGATAGAAAAAACCATTAATTACATTCGTTCTAATAATCATCGTGTTGCGCATATTACATGAGACAGAAATTTCAATACTGGCGCAGTAAAAAGCATTTAAAGAACGTAGCATCATTGCCTTGTCAGCATTGCGGCTTAGAGGGGCAAACGCAAGCCGCGCATAGCAATATGGCAACGCATGGGAAAGGGCGGTCTATCAAAGCATCTGACCACTTCTGTGCGGCTTTATGCTTTGCTTGCCATCATGATTTAGATGCTGGACATGGCTTAACAAAAGATGAAAAGCAATTAATGTTTAGAAATGCTTTGCGTAAAACATGGGCTGAACTGCTTACGCGTGATTTAATTCTTATTGACACACCTGACCCGCTATTGGACAATTAACAAAAGGGGATTACGATGGTTAATTTTGTCGCCAGCATAGAAGCTAAAGCAGACCCAGTTATGGATTTTGTTTGTTGTTTGCTTAACAGCGTTACAACAGCACACATTTTGCATTTGTCTAGCCGCAGCTACAGTCAGCACAAAGCATTGCAAAAGTTTTATGAAAACATTGGTGATCGTGCTGATGATTTTATCGAAGCATTCCAAGGCAAATATGGTTTGTTAACAAAATATCCAGCAACGGCTGATTTGTTTGCAGACCAAGACCCAATTGTTTACTTAACATACGTAAGTGACAACGTAGCAACTTTACGCAAAGCTAATGGATTTCCGCAAGACAGCGAATTGCAAAATATTACAGATGAAATTGTGCAATTAATTGATTCAACGCTTTATAGGTTAAAGTATTTGGCTTAACAAAAGGATATCACATGACAGCACCGCCCAAATTAAAAATTGTTTATCGACCGCTTAAAGATTTGATTCCTTATGCCAGAAACAGCCGAACACACAGCAATAGCCAGATAGCACAAATTGCATCAAGCATTAAAGAATTCGGTTGGACACAGCCAATATTGTTAGATGGCACAAACGGCATCATCGCTGGTCATGGACGTTTTGAAGCGGCATTTCTTTTACAAATTCAAGATGTACCAACCATCGACCTCGCTTACTTAACAGAAGCGCAAAAACGAGCATACATTATCGCTGACAACAAAATTGCGCTTAACAGCGGATGGGACGAGCAGATGCTTGCGCTGGAAATCAGTGATTTGCGTGAGGCAGGATTCGACATTGACCTTTTGGCGTTTGACCCGTCCGAATTAAAAGATGGCGCGGTTGATTATTCCGTGTTGGACGATGAAGAAATTGATGCTCAATTAGACGACATGGCGCGAGGTGTTCGCAAAGCCATACAAATAGAATTTGAACCAGAACATTATGAAGAAGCGCAGGATTTGGTTAAGTTTTGGAGAGATGAAAAAGCCTATGTAGGCATGATGTTAATAAATTATTTAAAAAACGAAAAAAATAAATTGTGAAAGTTTTCACTTTTTTTTACAATAGATACGAAACGGCAACGACTTCGCGTGCTCTGTTCGAAAACAATATAAATCATTATGTAATGATGCACAAAGACATTGATTATGAAAAATTTAAAAAAGGCGGCACTGTTTATGGCAAAACAATAATCACGGATAATGAAAAGGGATTAGCGCACCAAAGAAATTCTGCTTTAAAAATGATGGAAAAAGGAGAATGGGCGGTTTTTACTAGCGATGATTTTCAAAAAATTTATAGTTTTTCAGCACAACATATTTTTAGTAAAACATTATCATTAAATATAAATGACAGCAATCAACAAATGATGCGTTTGAAAAAAAAGAATCAAATAAATTTGTCTGAGATGTTTCAATTTTTTCCTAAATTGATAGAAATTGCTGAATTAAATAATATTCATTTAATTGGTTTCGGTTTACATGATAATCCGCGCAATCTTAAAAATAAATTTACTAATAGAGGTTTAGCTGATGGTAGATTTTGGCTCGTTAAAAAATCTAGTTATGAGTTCGACATTAACGCCCAATCTATTGATGATTATGCTTGGACAGCAGAAAATTTAGTACGACACAAAAATGTTTTAGTGCTTAATTGGTGTGTGCCTTATTTCGCAAGATACAGCGCCGGTGGTTACGGAACAGAACAAGAACGAGAAGAAAAAAAACAAAAAGAATGCCAATATTTAGTTAATAAATATAGCCCATTGATCAGATTTGCGGATAAATGGCAAAAAAACGATGGTTTTGCGCACATAAAATTATGGGCAAGCGATAGCAATATTGCTGTGCTTAGAAAAAAATATGGTTTATTATGAAACAACTTGAATTAAAGCAAATATCACACAATGTGAAAATAGGTGATGTATGTGGTGATATTGAGCCAAACATTACCGAAGACACGTTGTTCATGTCTGATGGCAAAGCAGTAGGGTTTTACATTAAAGAATTAACTGGCAAAATAAAACAACTTGCCGATGTTGCTAATGCTGAATTGTTAAGCAATAGAGTGCCGAAAAGCGAGATGCGGCGGTCAAGTGGATTGCACGATAGCGAGTTTGAAGTAAAGCAATACAGCACCATACTTGGCAGTTGCCCACCCAAGCCGCACATGAAACGCCCATATCCAGCAATTTCAAGCGTTCATCAAGTTAAGTCAGCACAGACATTCATTAAAGCAATGTTGTTGTTGTGCAAGGAATCAGAAAAGTTAATAGAGCAAATAACACCTGAAATATACGACACGCAAAAGCGCATCATCATTGAAAAAGTGCCACCTAAGTTTAGGTTTAGTGAACTATTCACATCCAGCATTAGCAATTTCAACATTTCAGCACCATTCCACAGGGATGCAGGCAATTTAGAGGGATGCGTTAACATAATCATCGCTAAGAAAGAAAACGCAAGAGGCGGCAATACAACTGTGCCTGACTATGGCGCAACTGTCGACAGCCGAGACAACTCTATGTTGGTTTATCCTGCTTGGCGCAATGTTCATGGTGTAACGCCCATAAGACCGACAGCCGAGGGCGGTTACAGGAATAGTTTGGTGTTCTATCCGCTAAAGGCTTTCAACAATCATTGGGATTAACAATGCCATACGCACCATATAACAAAGTATGCCGTGAGTTAGGCTGCAAGAACAGCAGAAGCAAGCTAAACAGCTTTTGTAGTGAGCATGGTGGCTTAGAACACATGAATGACGGCAAGGATAATGCATACAGTAATCCAGCATGGCGCACCATAAGACGCGCACAGTTAAGCAAACAGCCGCTTTGCCAATCATGCTTAACACGCGGACAGGTTAACAGTGCAGCCCATGTTGACCATGTATTCCCTTGGCGACACATAGGCGAACACGCATTCATACACAACATCTGGCAATCATTATGTACAAACTGCCATAGCCATAAGACAGGGCAAGAACGTAAAGGCATATACGAACACTACACCCAACAGGGCACACAGTCATTAAGCAGGGCTGACTACGGTTACATGATGGCGCAGTGGAATAAAACTACCACCTGACCGACCGTCAACCCACAACCCCAAACCAGCGGCGTTGCATTTCGTTTTAAGAAACTTAAATATTTGTCATTGTTAAGGAAG
>Ga0114960_10004038_pt1 | contig 11095 bp, 9 predicted proteins | sample C_130625_MF_Meta_FD_92637 | JGI IMG/M metagenome (GOLD analysis project Ga0114960, IMG submission 92637) | Freshwater microbial communities from Lake Croche, Canada to study carbon cycling - C_130625_MF_MetaG | ecosystem: Environmental > Aquatic > Freshwater > Lake | place: Lake Croche, Canada...
CCTGACTTCTCAAGTAGATGAGCACAATGAAGAACTGGTCGAAATCGTCACCTTGAAAGCAAGTGCAGGATATGTGCATGGATATGCAGATCCAGAGTACATCAATGAGCTGGCAACCTTAAGCATTCCATTTTTATCAAAAAATAAAAAACATCGAACTTTTCCAATTATGGGAGATTCTATGCCACCAGTCGTAAATGGTTCGTATGTTATTGCATCCTTTGTTCAAGATTGGACCACCATTAAATCAGGATTGCCCTACATAGTCATTACCAAAGAAGAAGGAATTGTTTTTAAAATGTTATACAATCATTTGGAAGAAAGCCGTAGTTTTTTATTGGAATCTACCAATACTTTTTACAAACCTTATGAGCTTAAAATGGATGATATATTGGAGATTTGGTCTTTTGTAAGTTATATTTCTAGCGCTCTTCCTGCAGTACAAATGGATGAAAATGAAATGGGAGAATCTATTCGATCTATTCAGAAAGATATGCACTTGCTTTTAAATAGATATAAAGCATAGTGATTTCTGGCTATTTCTCTTCTGATTTCAAGGTAATTCACTATCTTTGCCATCAAAATTTATTGAATGATTCAAGTTTCTCTACCCGATGGTTCTGTTCGTGAATATCCGCAAGGGTCTTCTGCAATGGATGTGGCTTTAAGTATTTCTGAAGGATTAGCACGAAATGTCTTGGCTGCTAAGGTGAATGGAGAAGTTAAAGATGCAGTGCTTTCTTTGCCCAACCCATGTGAATTACAATTGTTGACATGGAATGATGCTGAGGGAAAATCTACCATGTGGCATTCATCAGCGCATCTTATGGCTGAAGCCTTAGAGTTTTTCTTTCCAGGTATAAAATTAGCTATTGGTCCGCCCATAGCGAACGGCTTTTATTACGACATTGATTTAGGGGAATATACCATTTCTGAAAAAGATTTGGAAAAAATAGAGCAAAAAATGAAGGAATTAGCGAAGGCTAAAAATCCATTCATTCGTAAAGAAATTTCAAAAGCAGATGCGATTGCCTATTTCACAGAAAAAGAAGATCCTTACAAATTAGAATTGCTTTCCAATTTGGAAGATGGCACCATTACATTTTATACGCAAGGAAATTTTACAGATTTATGTCGCGGACCACACCTTCCAGATACGGGCCCAATTAAGGCAATTAAATTGTTGTCCATTGCCGGTGCTTATTGGAGAGGAGATGAAAAGAATAAGCAATTAACACGAGTTTATGGGATTACCTTCCCGAAACAAGCTGAATTATTAGAACATTTAGAGAGATTAGAAGAAGCAAAACGTCGTGACCATAGAAGATTAGGCAAGGAAATGGAATTGTTTACTTTTTCTCAGAAGGTTGGACAAGGTTTGCCTATGTGGTTGCCGAAAGGAGCTGCTTTAAGGGAGCGCTTAGAAAATTTCTTGAAAAAAGCACAAAAGAAAGCAGGATATCAACAAGTAATTACCCCGCATATTGGAAATAAAGAATTGTATGTTTGTTCTGGTCATTATGAAAAGTATGGAGCAGATTCTTTTCAGCCTATCAAAACTCCAGATCCAAACGAAGAGTTTTATTTAAAACCAATGAATTGTCCACACCACTGTGAGATCTTCAAATCAAAACAAAGATCTTACAAGGAATTACCAGCGCGTTTTGCTGAATTTGGAACGGTTTATCGTTACGAACAATCAGGGGAATTGCATGGTTTGACAAGAGTTAGAGGCTTTACGCAAGATGATGCGCATATTTTTTGTACCGCAGAGCAAGTAAAAGATGAATTTAAAAATGTAATTGACATAGTTCTTTATGTTCTTAAAACACTTGATTTTCACAATTTTAAAGCACAAATTTCTTTAAGAGACAAAGAAAAAAGCACTAAATATATTGGATCTGATGAAAATTGGTTGCGTGCTGAAAATGCAATTATTGAAGCTGCAGCTGAAAAAAATCTTCCAACTGTTGTTGCCTATGGCGAGGCAGCGTTTTATGGACCTAAATTAGATTTTATGGTTCAAGATGCCTTGGGTAGAGAATGGCAATTAGGAACCATTCAAGTAGATTATAATTTACCTGAAAGGTTTGAATTAGAATATATTGGAGCTGATAATCAAAAACATAGACCGGTGATGATTCATAGAGCGCCTTTTGGTTCTTTGGAGCGATTTGTAGCGGTTTTGTTAGAACATTGCGCTGGTGATTTTCCATTATGGCTGACTGGAGACCAATTTATTATACTTCCAGTTTCAGAGAAATTCAATGGATACGCAGAAAAAGTTTCAGAATTCCTAAATAATTACGATATTCGCGGTCTTGTTGACGACCGTAATGAAAAAGTAGGTAAGAAAATACGAGATGCAGAGATTGCTAAAGTGCCATTTATGCTGATTGTAGGAGAGAAAGAAAATGAATCAAACACTGTGTCCGTAAGGCAAAGAGGTAAGGGAGATGTAGGTGAGTTAGACTTAGATGCATTTGTAAAAGTGGTTCAAACTGAAATTGAAAAGGAATTGTCAACAAAAAGTGAAATTAACGAATGAGAAGAAACCCAAGAGTTTTTGTAAAAAGAGAAGAAGAAGCGCAACATCGCATCAATGAAAAGATTTTTGCTACAGAAATCCGATTGATTATTGATGGGGAAGAGCCACAATTAATGTCCGTTTCCAAAGCAATTTCGATGGCTGAGGAACAAGAAATGGATTTGGTGGAAATTTCACCGAATGCTACACCACCGGTTTGTAAGATCATGGACTATAAAAAGTTCTTGTACAACCAAAAGAGAAAAAGTAAAGAGTTAAAAGCAAAACAGAGTAAAATTGTGGTTAAAGAAATTCGTTTCGGACCCAATACAGACGATCATGATTTTAACTTTAAATTGGCGCATGCTAGAAAGTTCTTAGAAGAAGGAAATAAAGTGAAAGCTTATGTTTTTTTTAGAGGTAGAACAATCGTATTTAAAGATAGAGGTGAAATTCTACTTTTGAAGTTTGCGACAGAATTGGCAGATGTTGGAGTAGTAGAGCAGTTGCCAAAATTAGAAGGAAAGAAAATGATCTTGATGATCAATTCAAAAAAGAAATAATAAAGAAGCTGATAATTGTTTAACAACTAAAAAGTTACGAAATGCCTAAAATGAAAACAAAATCTAGTGCTAAGAAGAGATTCACGATCACTGGAAGTGGAAAGATAAAGCGTAAGCACGCTTTTAAAAGCCACATATTGACAAAAATGTCTACTAAGCGTAAGCGTAATTTGACACATGCAGGATTGGTTAATAAAGCCGATCTTCCAAATATCAAATTACAATTGTGCATGAGATAATAAACATTGGTTTATTAATTGTTTAACCCGATAACGAGTAGAAAGCCTTCTGAGATAGTGAAGCACTTCTTATCAAAAAATTTAAAATTATGCCTAGATCAGTAAATCACGTAGCTTCAAGAGCGAAAAGAAAAAACTTGATGAAGTTAGCCAAAGGTTACTTTGGTAGAAGAAAAAATGTTTGGACAGTAGCGAAAAATGCTATTGAAAAAGGACTTGTTTATGCCTATATTGGTAGAAAACAAAAGAAAAGAAGTTACCGTTCATTGTGGATCACTAGAATTAACGCTGGTGCTAGACAATACGGAATGAGCTACTCTCAGTTTATGGGAAAAGTAAACAAAAGTGGTATCGCTTTGAATAGAAAAGTGTTGGCTGATTTAGCAATGAATCATCCTGATGCTTTTAAAGCAGTGGTAGATACAGTTAGTAAGTAAGATCAAAAGATTATCAGCAAAAGCCATTAGTTTTCTAATGGCTTTTTTAATTTTAACATATGCTGAAAATAGGAGTTTTAGGTGCTGGGCATCTTGGTAAAATACACATCCAGTTATTAAAAGAAAATAATAATATTTTTGATTTAATTGGTTTCTATGATCATAATGCTGAAACAGCTCAGTTGGTTTCAGAAAAATTTAATGTCCCCGCTTTTCCAGATGCTATTCAATTAATCCAAGCAGCTGATGCAGTTCTAATTGTTACACCTACCAATCAACACTTCGAAGCTGCCTTATCTGTTCTGCAAGAAGGCAAGCATCTGTTTTTGGAAAAACCAATGGTGGAATCCTCTGAAGAAGCTAAGCGTTTACTCGAAATTGTTCAAAATAAACTAGTGCATACTCAAGTTGGGTTTGTAGAAAGATTCAATCCTGCTTTTCTAGCTGCTTTGCCCCTAATTCAAAAAGTTGAGACTATTGATTCTGTCCGCCACGCAAAATTTAATCCGCGTGGTATGGATGTTTCTGTGGTGCTTGATTTAATGATTCACGATATTGATATTTGTCTATCGCTCATTCCGAGTAGAATTGTTCAAATCAAAGCCTCTGGTGCTGCTATAGTTGGAGAAACGATTGATACTGCAACAGCCGAACTTCTTTTTGAAAATGGAGCTCAAGCGCGTTTAAGTGTTTCTCGTGTACACGAAGAAAATAAGCGCTTAAGTTATTTTGCATCAAATGATTCAGTTGTAGTGGTTGATTTCTTAGGTAAAAAATGTAACACTTCTAATTTTTCTTCTAACCTTTATGCCGCATTAAATCCGAGTGAAATGGCAGGATTAATTCAAACATCAGAAATGGATTCAGTTTTAGTGAATCCGTCAAATGCGCTGCTGTCTGAATTGATTTCTTTTGAAGAATCGATTCGTACTAATCAACCAAGTCTTATGGGCCTTAGAGATGGCGCGAAAGCGCTAGAAGTGGCTGAAATGATTATGGCTGCAATAAAAAAGGAAAAATTGTTTGCTTAACAATAATTAACTTAGAAGTTCGTTTTAAATTTTAGTTTGAAATTATGGTAAAAATTTACTTTTTTCTTCCGCTCTTATTCTTGCTCACTACTTGTGGGAAAAATAATCCTGACCCATCTTGGTTGCAAATTAACGCTTGGACCCTCAATGCAAATCCTAATTATGGCGGTGCCGAAGGATCGTTAAATCATAACATTAGTGAAGCTTGGGTATATGTCAATGATGAAATTATGGGGGTTTTTCATTTGCCTTGTAAAATTCCCATCTTGAAAGCAGGAACCTTTAACATTAAAATCATGCCTGCAATTAAGAATAATGGTATCGCTTCCACAAAGAAAATTTATCCTTTTTTAGATACTTATATGACAACAGGGACATTGGTTCAGAATCAAACTCTTGTTTTATCACCGTTTACAAAATACAAAGACAATCTTTCTTTCACCATTGAAGATTTTGAGGATATTAACTCATCGCTAATTCCAGATCCAAATACATCAGCAACTACCTTCCAATTGTCTAACACCAATTTAGAATGGTTCAATGGGAATTATTATGCTAAAATAAATTTGAATGCTGTTGATTCTAGTTGGGTAGCCTATACCAATTGGACTTCCCATGTTACAAAAGGTAAGGAGGCTTATTTGGAAGTTGATTATCATACTACTAATATGATTACCACGGAACTCATAGAGATTTCTCCATCAGGAGTTGTTCCTCGAATTAATATTGGAATGAATGCGCAAGATCCAAGCGTGGTTACTTGGAAAAAAATATATATTGATTTAAGAGAACTCATTGCAGCAGGTGCAAGTGGGGCTTATTTTGAACAGGGATTTGTCGCAACACTTGATGCTGGTAAAACAGATACTGAAATTTGGATTGATAATATTAAACTGGTACATTTTTAAAATTAATAATGAAGGGAAAGGGTAAGTGGTTGTTTTTAATAGTTTTTTCTGATTGGTTGGTTTCAATTGTTGTCTGGTGTTTGTTTTTCTTTTTTCGTAAAACTTGGATGGAAGGAAAAGAATTTCACATAGATCAAAATTTCATTTCTGGTATTATCGTTGTTCCTTTAGTCTTGTTATTAATCTATTATCTGCAAGGCACTTATCTTCAATTAAGGAGAATGTATCGTGTAAAAATTCTTCAGTTAACTTTTATAGCTTCTTTAACAGGATCCTTATTAATTTTCTTCTCATTGCTATTAGATGACGAAGTGACCCATTATCAGATGTATTATCGTTCCTTTGCGCTCCTTTTTACACTGCATTTTTCTTTATTGTTTACCATTAGATTCACTTGGGTTACTTTATTGATTCACCATTTACGTAAGCCAGGACAAGGTTTTCGAACGGTTATTATCGGTGGCAGTGCTAAGGCAATTGATATCTATAATGAATTGTCCCAGCAAAAAAACTTAGTCAATCACCTCATTGGATATATTAATATCAATGGCGTCGACAGAAGTCTAGAACACTATTTACCTTACTTAGGACATTCTGATCAATTGGAACTTCTACTTGCCAACAATCAAGTCGAAGAGGTTGTTATTGCGATTGAAAGTTCCGATCACAGTAGAATTCAAAAAATAATTTCTAGGATTCAAGATGGTAAATTAAAAATAAATATTTTACCGGATATGTTTGAACTCTTGGCGGGTTCTTTGAAAATGACGAATATTTACGGGACTTTATTGCTAGAAATCATTAATGACGGTATGCCAGTTTGGCAAAGGGCCCTAAAGCGTTTTATGGACATTGTAATTTCATTAATTGCTTTTATAGCACTTATTCCCCTCTATATTGTTTGCGCTATCGCTGTTAAAGTTTCTTCTCCAGGGAGTATTCTCTTTCTTCAAACTAGAATTGGACAGAATGGCAAACCTTTTCAAATTATTAAGTTTAGAACAATGTTTGTCAATTCGGAATCAAAAGGTCCTCAACTTTCGTCCTCAAATGATCCAAGGATTACTAAAATTGGTCGTTTTATGCGCAAAACACGTTTAGATGAATTCCCTCAGTTTTTAAATGTTATTTTGGGTCACATGTCTCTTGTAGGCCCCCGTCCGGAAAGACAATTTTATATCGATCAGATTATTAAAATTGAACCTCAATATATTCATTTAACTAAAGTTCGACCAGGAATAACTTCTTGGGGTCAAGTTAAATATGGTTATGCGGAAAATGTAGAGCAAATGCTGGATCGTATGAAATTTGATTTGCTATATCTAAAAAATAGAAGCATTGCCCTTGATTTAAAAATAATGTTTTATACCTTGGCTATCGTAATAAAAGCTAAAGGAAAATAATGAATTCAAGGAGATCTTTTGTAAAATCAATTGGCATACTAGGTCTTGGATCTTTTTTGCTAGCGTCTTGCCAAAAACTGGGCTTACTGCGTCCTAGGAAATTTAAAGGAAAAGTCATCGTAATAGGAGGTGGGGCAGCTGGAGTTTATGCTACGTATCTTTTTAAACAGCAAGGTATAGATGTAATATTACTGGAAGCTTCTGATAAAATTGGCGGTAGATTGGGCAAACTTTTAGGTTTTGCTGATTATCCTATAGATTTAGGTGCTCAATGGATGCATGGTCGAACCAGTATCGTAGGAGAGATTGTGGCTAATGGTAATGTTCAGGTTACCATTGATAATACTGAATATTCCTACTGGTTTCAAAATCAAATGGTCACGAGCTTACCCAAGGATATTTTAATTAAGGACACTTCAATTTTTGAAGGGGAAGATTTACCAGATGTAAGTTTTGCGCAATATGCTACTGATCAAGGTTTTTCGGCTGATTATCAACCGATAGTTGAAAGTTTGGCGGGTGATTATGGTGCAGATGCTAGCGATTTATCTGTTAAAATGATGAATTTAGAAGAGTTGAATTGGTCGAGTGGAGACGATGATTATAAATTCAAAGAAACCTATTTTGATACCATTATTTCAAATTTTGGAAATCAAATTACTGCTTTAGTTAAAACGCAAAGTATTGTAAATAAAATTGATTATACACAGGATCAAGTTACAGTGACTTGTGCCAATGGACAAGTTTATGCTGCCGATAAGGTACTTATTACGGTTCCAATTACGGTGTTACAAAGTCCTGATATTCAATTTAATCCAATCTTGCCAAGTGATAAAACCACTGCCTTTTCAAAAATAGGAATGGGACCAGGGATGAAAGTGTTTTTTAAGTTCTCGAGTAAGTTTTTTGCAGATAATATTTATGGTGGATCCATTTGTGCAGCGTATTTCAATGATGATATTGGAAAAGTAACTCAGGATTTTATACTGATTGCTTTTGTAATGGGTCATCAAGCTGCTGCCTTATCTGCACTTCCTAATGATGCTGCTGTAGTTTCTGCTTTGATGGCAGAGTTGGATCTCATGTATAATGGACTTGCCACCTCTAATTTCTTGGATGCTTTTGTTCAAGATTATTCAAAAAACCCATTCATTCGTGGTGCATATTCTTATTCTAAATTAGGAATAGAAGAAACTTCACGTACCACTGCCGCAAAATCTATTGATAATAAACTATTTTTTGCTGGAGAAGCAATGAATTTAAATGGTCACCATCAAACGGTTCATGGTGCTATTGAAACTGGTTTTCGAGAATTTAGCAATATAATGGAATTGTCATGAGGGTAGTTTGTTGTTTCTTTTTCATTGTATTTTTTAATGCGTTTTCCTTTGGACAATATTGGAGTATGGGTTCGTCCTACGAATTTCTCTACAATAATGATTGGAATAAAGCAACTCAATTGTACAATACAGCAAGACCATTTCTAGAAAATAAGCAAAGACTTTTAGAGCATGGAGTTAATTTAAATGTGGCGCACTACGGAAAATTAAAGCATTCCGAGCGCAAGTTTATTTCCGCTAATTATTCTTTTTATGAAGTAAAAACAATCAATCCTTATCTGACAACTAGGGTAGCCATGCACATGCTTTTGTTAGATTACAATCTTAAAAGTTCAGATTTTTGGGGCGATCATCCACTTTATTTTAGTTATGGTGCTGGAATAAGAACCAATATTACCACACGAAACATACTGGACGATCCATCGACAGATGAAGCTTATCCCATTTATTCAGGTGGAATTGGGCTAGAAATGAATGTAGCTGCGTCGTATGATTTTAAGATTACATCTGGATTGTTTATTTCACCATTTCTCAAATGTTCTTTGTCTCCCTTATATTTTTCTCCAACTGCTGAAAAAACAATAGCCCTCACGCAAGGCATGTCCACTTCCAAATGGTCGAATATGTGCGTGTTCCAATTAGGAATGCAAGTTTCTTGGCCAGAAAAGAATTAAACCTAGCGAATAATTAAAGGTTTATTCCAAATTTTAGTTTCTCCTTGGATACTGAGTAAATAGGTTCCCGCCTTAGCTTGTCCTAAAAATAATTGAACCGTTCCTTCACCTTCTTCTTCCAAAATTAATTTTCCTTGTGCATCATAAAGTTTAATCTTTGCTCGCGGAATACTGCTAATCGTGATGTATCCTTCCTTACTGGCTGGATTGGGATAGACAACGATTTCAAAGGATTCTTTTTCTTGAATTCCTAATGGATCACTAAGATTAATATTATCGATAAAAAGGGAATTACCAAATCTACCTAGATTTCTAAAGGCTATTTGTAAGTTAGGAACCCCATTGTATGCAATCAAATTGATGCTGTCTGTGCGCCATTCTGTTCCGCTTGGCGTATAAAAACTCTGAATATCAGGCGCTGTAGCGAGGTCTGTCCCTCCTTTATAATACACCTGTTGATAGCTTTGGCCACAATCAGTTGAAACCATTACTGCCAAAGTATCGGAGTTTCCACTTCCCCAGCGGGCATAAGCGACATCAAAACTCAAGTAGGGATTAGTGCTGATATAATTGGCATCAAAATTTACAATTAAATCATCAGAGGAACCTTGAGAATCAATATTATAATTATCAAAAAGTGCCGATTGTGTGGAACTTCCATAGCCTCCAACGGTAGATGAAAGTGACCAGGATCCACCATTATCTTCGTTCGCTACCGACCAACCGGAGGGAATAAAGTTTCCTTGAAAATTTTCATTTATGTAAGAGGGTAAATTATAATTACTTACTTGAACATACAAACTATCGGTATCGGTATTTCCATTCGCATCTGTTATTTGCAACACCGCCAAATGACTTCCAACTTGATTGAACAGTACTACTGGATTTCTATTGCTTGAAGTAGAGGGTGACCCTGTAGGGAAAGTCCAATTCCATTGCGCGTTGGTATGATTTAAAAAAGAGTGGTCTTCAAAATAAAAGGAATCCAGTGCGCAAATGGAAACGAAACTTAATTTATCGACATTAATGCGAGCAATGGGCAAGAGGGGTGTTTGGTTTAAATTAGATTCCCAAATTCCTTTACCGTAAGAGGCCAATCTGATTTTATTGTCTCTATAAAATGGTCTTAATATATTTCCATTGGTAAATGTGGGCAAGCCTGCATTGTCAATGACCCAATTACTGGTGTTGTTTCGATAATAAACAGCTTTATTCGTAGCGGCATACAATCCTCCATCGGTTCCTGCAATATACACTAATGATTGAATCGATTCATTATTCAAAGCGGCATTGCTGTGATTGGTCCATGAGGTTCCGCCATTGGTTGTTTTAAAGACTTTTGAGCCATTTGATCCATCAGGATAAGCAATATACAATTCATCTGAATTCAAAGGGTTTAAAGCTAAAAGCATACGACGACTGTTTCCTGCTGGAAGGGTTAAACTTAACCAGGAGATACCGCCATCGATAGATTTCCACAATTTTCCTACATTTCCTGAGGCCGGTTGTTGATTTAAGTAGAGCATATTCGGATGATTAGATCCTTGTTCGATGTACTTCACTTGATCATTGATACTTGTTCCGAAGGTGTAAAGTAAATTGAAAGAGGCACCACCATCTGTAGTTTTCCAAATCGCATTATCTCTTCCTAGGTAACCAATATTATAACAATTCGGATGAAATTCAAATTCACTTGATTCTGCTGCGTAGTAGGATTCATTTGGGGCAGAACCAAAAGGAGCACCAAAAATCGGATCAGTCAATTGCGCAGGAATCATTTTGCCTCCTATATCTGAGTAATAGGTTTTTCTGTTGATCCCCGGATTTACATAACCTGTAGATGCTTCACCACCACCAAGTTCTAAAAAATTCCCATTGCCATAATTTTCATGATAGGCGAGGTTTCCATTGTGGTACAATCCACCGACCAATACATCTTCATTCCATCCACTGCCAAATCCCCAATAATCTGA
>Ga0114960_10004041_pt1 | contig 11092 bp, 9 predicted proteins | sample C_130625_MF_Meta_FD_92637 | JGI IMG/M metagenome (GOLD analysis project Ga0114960, IMG submission 92637) | Freshwater microbial communities from Lake Croche, Canada to study carbon cycling - C_130625_MF_MetaG | ecosystem: Environmental > Aquatic > Freshwater > Lake | place: Lake Croche, Canada...
AGTCTGGCCGGTCGGGCGTTGCGCGAGGGGCGCTGGTCGCTGGAGGCGATCGATATCCGCGGCTTCGCCACCGACCGCCATCGCACCGTGGACGACACGCCCTTCGGCGGCGGCGCCGGCATGGTCCTGCGCCCGGACGTGGTCGATGCGGCGCTGGCCGCCAACCAGGACGGCCGCCCGACAATCTTCCTGACGCCGCGCGGCCGGCCGCTGACCCAGGGCCTGGTGCGCAACCTGGCAGCCGGGCCGGGCGCGGTGCTGCTCTGCGGGCGCTATGAGGGGATCGATCAGCGGGTGATCGAGGCGCGCGGGCTGATCGAAGTCTCGATCGGCGATTATGTGCTTTCGGGCGGCGAACTGGCGGCGCTGGTGCTGCTTGATGCCTGCGTCCGGCTGCTGCCCGGCGTGATGGGCGCGGCCGAGAGCGCGGCCGAAGAAAGCTTTGCGGCAGGCGGCCAGGACCATCTGCTGGAGTACCCGCACTACACGCGGCCCGCCGAATGGCAGGGCCGCGCTGTTCCGGCCGTGTTGCTCTCCGGCCATCACGCCGAGGTGGCGCGCTGGCGGCGGGCGGAGGCGGAACGGATCACCAAGGAACGGCGCCCGGATCTCTGGGTGCGGCATTGCGCGGCGGCGGCGGCCATGGACGGCCGGCCGGTGCCCGCCTAAACGAACGAGCGGAAGGATACCGAGACGATGAACCTGTTGCAGCAGTTCGAAGCGGACCAGATGGGCCGCCTGAAGGCCGCCCGCGGCGTGCCCAACTTCGACCCCGGCGATACCCTGCGCGTGATGGTGAGGGTCGTCGAAGGCGAGCGCGTCCGCACCCAGGCCTATGAGGGCGTGGTCATCGCCCGCAGCAACCGCGGCGTGAACAGCAACTTCACCGTCCGGAAGCTGAGCTATGGCGAGGGCGTGGAGCGCGTCTTCCCGCTGTACTCGCCCTCAATCGCCGAGATCGTGGTGGTCCGGCGCGGCGATGTGCGCCGGGCGAAGCTCTATTACCTGCGCGGGCGCACCGGCAAGTCGGCCCGTATCGCCGAACGCAAGGTGGTGCAGGCGAGCGCCGAGGTCGTCGCCGCGGTCGCTGCGGCACCGCCGAGCGAGTAAGCGGGCCGCGGACCCGTGCCATGGCGCGGGTCCGCATCGGGAATCGAGGGCCGGCCCAGGCCCCAAGACTGGCGGGGGAACGTCATGGCTGCCGATAAGCCGCGCACGCTGTTCGATAAGATCTGGGACGCCCATGTGGTGGAGACGCTGCCCGACGGCACCGCGCTGCTCTACATCGACCTGCATCTGACGCATGAGGTGACGACGCCGCAGGCCTTCGAAGGGCTGCGCCAGGCCGGGCGCGGTATCCGTCGGCCGGACCTCACGCTCGGCGTCATCGACCATAACATCGCGACCGACGCCAGCCGCTACAGCGGCATCGTCGATCCCGAAAGCCGCCTGCAGGTCGAGACGCTGGAGCAGAACGCGGCCGCCTTTGGCATGCCGCTAATCCCGCTGCTCGACAAGCGCCAGGGCATCGTCCACGTCATCGGGCCGGAGCTGGGCCGCAGCCTGCCAGGCATGACCATCGTCTGTGGCGACAGTCATACCAGCACGCATGGCGCCATGGGGGCGCTGGCCTTCGGCATCGGCACCTCCGAGGTCGAGCACGTGTTGGCGACGCAGACGCTGCTGCAGAAGCCGGCCAAGAACATGCGGGTCCTGGTCGAAGGCACCCTGCCCTTCGGCTGCACCGGCAAGGACATCACGCTGGCAGTGATCGGGCGGATCGGCACTGCCGGCGGCACCGGCCATGTCATCGAATACGCCGGTGATACCATCCGCGCACTCGACATGGCCGGGCGCATGACGCTCTGCAACATGTCGATCGAAGGCGGCGCGCGGTCCGGCATGGTGGCCCCCGACGAGACCACCTTCGCCTATATCCGCGGCCGACCGATGGCCCCGAAGGGCGAGGCCTTAGAGCGCGCCATCGCCTATTGGCGCACGCTGCCGAGCGACCCCGGTGCGGTCTTCGACCGCGAAGTGAAGCTGGCCGCCAGTGACATCGCCCCGCAGGTCACCTGGGGCACCAGCCCGGAAGATGTGGCCGCCATCACCGGCACCGTGCCGGGGCTGGAGACGGCGGGCGACGAAGCGCGCCGCGCGCAGTTGCAGCGCAAGTACGAATATATGGGCCTGACGCCCGGCCAGCGGCTGCAGGAACTGGCGGTCGACGTGGTCTTCATCGGCAGTTGCACGAACAGCCGGATCGAGGATATTCGCGCCGCCGCCGCCATCGCCAAGGGCCGCAAGGTGGCAACCGGCGTCCGCGCCCTGGTGGTGCCGGGCTCCGGCCTGGTGAAGGAGCAGGCGGAGGCCGAAGGTCTGGACCGCATCCTGTCCGAGGCCGGCTTCGAATGGCGCGAGCCGGGCTGTTCCATGTGCCTCGGGATGAACCCGGACAAGCTGACGCCCGGCCAGCGTTCGGCCAGCACCAGCAACCGCAACTTCGAAGGCCGCCAAGGCCCGGGCGGGCGCACCCATCTGCTGAGCCCGGGGATGGCGGCGGCGGCGGCGATCGCCGGGCACCTGGCCGATGTCCGCGACTACCAGCCGAAGGAGACGCTGTGATGCAGGCCTTCACGACGCTGACCGGCATCGCCGCGCCGATGCCGCGCGCCAATGTCGATACCGACCAGATCATCCCCGCGCGGTTCCTGAAATCCATCGCGCGCACCGGCTTCGGCAAGAACCTCTTCGCCAATTTCCGCTACCGGCCGGACGGCACGGAGAACCCGGATTTCGTGCTGAACCAGGAACCCTACCGCAAGGCCGAGGTGCTGATTGCCTATGAGAATTTCGGCTGCGGCTCCTCACGCGAACACGCGCCCTGGGCGCTGACCGATTTTGGCATCCGCTGCGTCATCGCCCCTGATTTTGCCGACATCTTCCACAATAACAGCTTCAAGAATGGCCTGCTGCCGGTGAAGCTGCCGCGCGCGGTCTGCGAACAGCTGATCGAAGACGCGAAGCTGGGCGGCAATGCGCGGGTCACCGTCGATCTGGCGCGCCAGGTGGTGATCCGTCCCTCGGGCGAGGAAATCCCCTTCGAGGTTGATCCGCTGCGCAAGCACCTGCTGCTGAACGGGCTCGACGATATCGGCCAAACCCTTGAGCATGTCTCGGCAATCGACGGCTACGAGGCGAAGCAGAAATCGGCGCAACCCTGGCTCGGTGGGAACAGCCTCTGATGGCCGCCAACAAGAAATTGCTGGTGCTGGCCGGCGACGGCATCGGCCCCGAGGTGATGCGCGAAACCGGCCGGGTGCTGGAATGGCTGGGCCGCCGCCGCGCCATCCGCTTCGACATCGAGGAAGGGCTGGTCGGCGGCTGCGCCATCGACGCCGAGGGCACGCCCTGTTCCGACGCCACGCTGGCGCGCGCCAGGACGGCCGATGCGGTGCTGTTCGGCAGTGTCGGCGGGCCAAAATGGGACAGCTTGCCCTTCGAACAGCGTCCCGAGCTTGGCATCCTGCGGCTGCGCAAGGAGCTGGGTCTCTTCGCCAATCTGCGCCCGGCGGTGGTCTTCGACGCGCTGGCCGAGGCTTCCGCGCTGAAGACCGATATCGTCCGCGGCGTCGATATCATGGTGGTGCGGGAGACCACGAGCGGGGTCTATTTCGGCGAGCCACGCGGCATCACCAAGGATGCCGCCGGCAAGCGCCACGGCCTGGACAGCCAGGTCTATGCCGAGGACGAGATCGCCCGCGTGGCGCGCGTCGCCTTCGACCTGGCACGCAAGCGGCGCAACAAGGTGACCAGCGTCGAGAAGGCGAATGTCATGCAGACCGGCCGCCTGTGGCGCGCCGTGGTGGGCGAGATCCACAAGGCCGAGTTCGCCGATGTCGAGCTGGAGAACATGTACGCCGATAACTGCGCCATGCAGCTGTGCAGCCGGCCGAAACAGTTCGACGTGATCCTGGGCGATAACCTGTTCGGCGACATTCTGTCTGACCTGGCGGCAGCGCTGACCGGCTCGCTCGGCATGCTGCCTTCGGCAACGCTGGGGGCGATCGACCCCCTCACCGGCAAGCGGCATGCGCTGTACGAGCCGATCCACGGCTCGGCGCCCGATATCGCCGGCAAGGGAGTGGCCAATCCCTCCGCTCAGATTCTGTCCTTTGCCATGCTGCTGCGCTGGTCCTTCGGGCTGGAGGAGGAGGCGAAGCTGATCGAGCGCGCGGTGGAGAACGTGCTGACCGGCGGGCTGCGGACCGCCGATATCATGCAGGCCGGCCGCGCCCGCGTCGGCACCTCGGTGATGGGCGAGGCGATCGTGCGCGAGCTCGACAAGCTCGGCGGCTGATACCAAGCGAGCGAGGCGCGGATACCAGCGGTCAATTCCTTTCACCGCTGGATTTGGATTTTTCTGCTCCTCAATCGCCAGGCCGACACCTGCGGTTTCCTGGGCTGCGTGGCACTGGCCGCAGCGCTCGGCACTAGAGCATGCTGCGTTCACATGCGTTCACGCAGCCCGCTCTAGCATGTGTTGGATCGCGCGATTCAGCGCCTTCGGCGATTCCGCCTCAACGCATCGCGCTCTAGGCTTAGCGCCATACCGCTGGTGCCACTTCCTCAACGCATACAGTTGCCACGACGACGCGGCCGATGGCGGGGTCGTGCTCATCGCCACGGTGCGCCGCCGCGCCATTTAGCTGGGCCGCGGAGAGGCGACTGCACCGCTCCGCCGTGTCACTCTGCCGACCTGCCCGATCGGCGCAGGAAAGGGATGGGCATGCGGTTTCAGGACAAGGTGGCGATCGTTACAGGTGCGGCCTCCGGTATCGGCCGCGCCGTGGCGCTTGGCTTTGCGCGTGAAGGCGCCCGCCTGGCCCTGGTGGACCGGGATGTCGAAGGTTTGCGGGAGACCGCGATGGAGGCGGGAACGGCTCTGACTTTCGTCTCTGACGTCGGGGCACCTGGTACCGCCGAGGCTGATGCCGCCGCAGTGCTGACCACCTACGGGCAGATCGACATCCTCTATGCTGCGGCCGGCTTTTCGACCGGCGGCACGGTCCTGACCACGACGCCCGAGGATTGGGACGCGGTCATGCGGGTCCATGTGGGCGGCACCTGGCTCTGGGCTCGCGCAGTGATCCCGGCGATGCGGCGTCAGGGCGGCGGGGCCATCGTTACCACCGCCTCTCAACTCGCGATCGCCGGCGGTGCCGGTAACAGCGCCTATATCGCCGCCAAGGGTGCGATCCTCAGTTTGACACGGTGCATGGCGATGGATTTCGTGGCCGATGGCATTCGGGTGAACGCCGTGGTGCCTGGCGCGATCGAAACACCGCTGCTCCGCCGCAGCTTCGCCCGCCGCAGCGACCCGGACGCGGCGGAAGCCTCCTCCGTCGCTCGCCACGCAATGCGCCGTCTGGGCCGTGCCGAGGAAGTCGCCGAAGCGGTGCTTTATTTGGCGAGCGATGCGGCAAGCTTCACCACCGGCATTGCCTTGCCAGTCGATGGCGGTTGGCTGGCGGCCTGATTGCCGGCGATCGCGCCCTTTGCCATGCTGCCGGCGCGCCGCTTGCTTGACTGGCTCAATCTACCCATTCGGAGAACCGCGATGCCGCTCAGCCGCCGTGCCATCCTCGCCGGAACTGCCGCTATGCCGCTGGCCACCGGCCCGGCGATGGCACAAAGCCGCGCCGAGACACTCCGTCAGGTCACCGGGAACAGCGTCAATACGCTGGACCCCACGATGCCTGGCAGCACCCGGGAAGCCTTCGGAATCAGCGTCAATGTCTATGACCGGCTGGTTGGTTGCGGCCGCAAGCAAGGCAGCAATGGCGGCTGGGTCTTCGACCCCGATACCATCCATGGCGAGCTCGCCGAGAAGGTGGAAACCAGCCCGGACGGCCGGACGTTCACCTTCCACCTCAAGCGGGATACGAAATTCCACGACGGCACGCCCGTAACGGCCGAGGACGTCAAATGGTCACTTGACCGTCACGTCAGCGCCAAGTCGCTGGCCGCGGTGCAGATCCAGACCGGCGGCTGGACGAAGCCGGAGCAGTTCCAGATCCTCGATCCCCACACCGTCCGGGCAACGGTGGAGAAACCGGATCGCCTCGCGCTACCCAATCTTTGCACGCTCTATTGCATCATCATCAACAGCAAGCTCGCCAAGCAGCACGCGACCGCCGAGGACCCCTGGGCGCAGGAGTGGCTGAAGACCAATACCGCCGGCTCCGGTGCCTATACGGTGGAAACCTTCAAGCCCGGCGAGCAGGTGATCCTGCGCCGCAACGATGCCTGGAAGGGCGGCCCCCTACCCTTTTTCCGCCGTGTTATCTGCCAGACCATCCCCGAAGCCGCGACACGGGCCAGCCTGATCGAGCGCGGCGATGCTGATCTCAGCATCGACCTGATGGCGAGCGACATCCCGACTCTCGCGCAGCGTGGCCGGGTGAAGCTGGTCTCCACGCCGCAATTCAATGCCTTCACGATGATCGCCTTCAATACCCAGATGGCCCCCTTCAACAACGTTAAGCTGCGCCAGGCAGTGGCGGCAGCCCTGCCGTATCAGGACATCTTCAAGGCAGCGCTGTTCGAACGCGGCGCACCGCTTTTCGGTGCCAGCTGGCAAGGCAGCCCGCCCAACGGAAAATTCCCACAGCCCCTGCCGCTGACACAGAATCTCGACCGGGCGCGGGCACTGCTGGCCGAGGCCGGCTATCCAAACGGCCTCGATACCACCTTCAGCTTCAACGTCGGCTCGGCCGCGACCTCCGAGCCTTTGGCGGCACTGCTCAAGGAAGCGCTCGGGCGGATCGGCGTGCGGGTTGAGATTCAGAAGCTGCCGGATGCGCAGATCAGCACCCTGGTCACGGAGAAGAAGCTGCCCTTCCTGACGGAGACCTCGATCGCCTGGCTGCCATCCACCGACTACTTCTTCCGCAACTTTTTCACCGGCAACCAACGCTGGAACTACAGCAGCTGGAACAATGCGGAGGTCAATGCCGTGGCAGAGAAGGCGCGGTATGAACAGGATCCGGCAGAATATGATCGCCTCTCCCGTCGGCTGATCGCGATCCTGGCGGAAGACGTCCCGATCATCATGCTGTGGCAGCCGAACCAGGATGCGGTGATGCCGCCAAATGTCGAAGGCTACACATACCAGTACCATCGCCAGGTGGATTACCGCGACCTGAAGCGTAGCTGAGCGATGCCGGCGCTTTTGCGCCGCGCCGGTTGGCGGCTGTTCGGCTCGCTGCCGGCGCTATTCGGCGTGGTCGTCTTCACCTTCCTGCTGATGCGGGTCTTGCCTGGCGACCCGGCGATCTTCTTCGCGTCGGGGCCCAATGCGGGGGAGGCCGAAATTCAGGCGATCCGTGAGCAGATGGGCCTCGACCGACCGATACCAGAGCAACTGGTCCGCTACCTGGGCGACATCGGCCGAGGCAGGCTCGGCCGTTCGATGGGCACGGGCCAACCGGTGGTCACCGATCTGGTGAACCGCCTGCCAGCCTCGCTGGAGTTAACCCTGACGGCTTTGCTACTAGCACTCTCCTGCGCTCTGCCGCTGGGAATCGTCGCCGCTCTCGCACCCAACTCCGCGGTCGATCATGGGGTTCGCCTGCTGTGCACCCTTGGCGTCTGCGTCCCCACCTTCGTCTCCGGCCTGCTCCTGATCTACGCTTTCTACTACCTGCTGGGCCTCGCGCCTGATCCGACCGGGCGGATCGATATCTTCGCCAGCCAACCACCGCGGGTGACTGGCTTCCTGCTGATCGACAGCGCCTTGGCGGGAGATTGGGAGGCCTGGCGCGCTGCGGCCACGCAGCTTGTGCTCCCGGCCACGACCATGGCGCTCTTCGTGCTCGCCCCGCTGGCGCGCATGACGCGGGCCGCCATGCTGGCCGTGCTCACCAGCGATTTCATCCGCACCGGCGACGCGTTGGGCCTCTCTCGGCGGCGGGTCGTGCTGGTCTATGCGTTGCGCAATGCGCTGCTGCCGGTGATCACCATCATGGGCATCGTCTTTTCGACCATGCTCGGGGCGAATGTTCTGGTCGAGAAGGTTTTCTCCTGGCCTGGCGTCGCTTCCTATGCGCTCGATGCCCTGCTGGCCTCGGATTACGCCCCGGTGCAGGGCTTCGTGCTGCTGATGGCAGCGATCTTTGTGCTGGTTAACCTGGTCGTTGATCTGCTCTACGGCCTCGCCGACCCCAGGGTCAGCATGGAATGAACGCGACGCTCCGCCACGCGGCCTGGGTGCTGCGCGGCAATCCGGTCACCCTGCTCGCTGGCCTCGGCACCTTTGTGCTGCTGCTGCTCGCCCTGATCGGCCCTGCGCTTTTGGCCTACGACCCAATCGCCTCCAATGTCCCCATGGCGCTGCAGCCTCCATCCGCCGCCCATTGGTTCGGCACCGATCAACTCGGTCGCGACGTATTCAGCCGGGTCATCGCCGCAACACGGCTCGATCTGGCGATCGCCGCCTCCGCGGTCGCACTCTCCTTCGCCCTCGGGGCAATGATAGGCGCCTTCTGCGGGTATATCGGCGGCCGGCTGGATCGCTGGGTCGGCCGCTTCGTCGATGTCCTGATGGCTTTTCCGCTCTTTGTCTTGGCGATGGCCCTGGTTGCCGCCCTCGGCAACCGCGTGGAGAACATCATCTACGCGACCGCAATCATCAACCTGCCGTTTTATATCCGCTTCGCCCGCGCAGAGGTGAATGTCAGACGCAACCTGGGATGGGTGGAGGCGGCACGCTGTTCAGGCCATGGACCGGTCGGGGTGGTGATGCGCTTCCTGCTGCCAAACATCCTGCCGGCGATGGCGGTACAGGTCTCGCTCAATCTCGGTTGGGCCATCCTGAATGCCGCTGGCCTCTCCTTCCTCGGGCTCGGCGTCCGCCCGCCCACACCCGAATGGGGCATCATGGTGGCCGAGGGCGCGCGCTTCATCACGAGCGGCAAATGGTGGCTGGTGGTCTGTCCCGGCGCCGCCCTGATGTTCGCCGTCCTCTGCTTCAACCTTTTGGGCGATGGGCTGCGTGACATCCTGGACCCAAGGCTCAGGACATGAGCGGCCTGCTTTCGGTTGCGGACCTGCATGTCAGCTTCACAACACGGCACGGCACGGTACCCGCGCTGCGTGGCGTCTCGCTAAGCCTCGCTGCGGGGGAAACGCTGGGCCTCGTGGGCGAAAGCGGCAGCGGCAAAAGCGTGACCGCGCTCGCGGTGATGCGGCTTCTGGACCGTGCGGCTCAGGTCACAGGGGGACGCATCACCTTCCGCGGCGAGGATATTACCCAAGCCGGGCGCGGCATCATGCAGCCCCTGCGCGGGGCGGCGATGTCCATGATCTTCCAGAACCCGCGCGCCGCTCTCAACCCCATTCGACCTGTCGGATTGCAGATCGCCGATGTGCTCCGCGCGCACCGCGCGCTTTCTGCCGCTGCGGCCCGAGACCAGGCGCTCGACCTGCTGCGCGCCGTACACATCCGGGAGCCGGAGCGCCGGCTGGGGGCCTATCCCCACGAGTTATCGGGGGGGATGTGCCAGCGGGTGATGATCGCCATGGCGATCTCCTGCGAACCGGCGCTGCTGATCGCCGATGAGCCAACCACCGGGCTCGACGTCACCACCCAGAAGGCGGTGATGGACCTGCTGGGCGAGATCATCGCCGGGCGGGGCATGGCGTTGCTGCTGATCACCCATGACCTCGGTCTCGCCGCACAGCAATGCGACCGCATTGCAGTGATGGAACGCGGTGAGGTGGTCGAGGAGGCGCCCCCCGCCGCGCTGTTCGGCGCGCCCCGGCATCCCTATACCCGCCGCCTCGTCGCCGCCTCACCCACCCCGCGCTCTGAAGTGCATACGCTGATCGGCTTACCGCCGCCGCTGGCGGTCCAGGCGCCGCCGCCCGGCCCACCGCTCCTGGAGGTTGAGGGGCTCGGCAAGCGCTTCGGCCCCGGCCCCCCTGCGGTGGACGATGTCAGCTTCCGTATAGCGCCCGGTGAGAGCCTTGGGCTGGTGGGCGAATCTGGCTCGGGCAAGAGCACCATTGCGCGCCTGGTATGCCGGCTGCTGGACCCGAGCGCAGGACAAATTCGCTTCTCCGGCGAGGCGATCGATGCTTTTCCAGCAGCACGCTTTCACGCCCATCCGCGCCGGCGGGACATCCAATTGGTCTTCCAGGACCCGGGCGATTCGTTGAATCCCCGCTTCTCCGCCTGCCAGAGCATCGCCGACCCCCTGCGCAAGCTGCTCGGCCTCAGCGATCCCGCTGAACTGAGACGCCGTGCCACCTTCCTCGCCGAACGCTGCGGGCTGGAAGGGTCACTCCTCGATCGCTTTCCGCACCAGCTCTCGGGCGGGCAGCGGGCGCGGGTGGGCATCGCCCGAGCCATCGCCTGCGAACCCAAGCTACTGGTGCTGGATGAGCCGACGGCGGCGCTGGATGTCAGCGTGCAGGCGGTGATCCTGAACCTGCTGGATCGCTTGCGGCGGGATACCGGGCTCGGCTTTTTGTTCGTGAGCCACGACCTCAACGTCGTCCGGATGATGTGCGAGCGGACCGTGGTGCTCCAGGCGGGACGGGTCGTCGAGACGGGACCAAGCGCGCGTCTCTTCAGCGCCCCGACGGCGCCCTATACGGCCGCGCTGCTGGCGGCGATCCCACATTTCAACCCGCCGGCCGCCCTCACCCCAGCGGCGCGGGCGTAATCCCGGCCAACAGGTGGGGGTTAGGTAGAAGCAGCACCTTGCCGCGTCGGCCCGGCCACGCCGCATGCGCCAGCGCCGACCGCACCTGTTCCATCGGGTAGGTCGCCTCGACCCGCCGGCCATCGGCGCTATCGACCTCGGTTGCGTCGTCCTCTCGCGCCGCGAGTTGGATGCCATTCCAGGCGGCGGTGGAGATTCGGCAGTCGTACCGCCCCGCCTGCGTACTAGAGCATGCTGCGTTCACATACGTTCACGCAGTCCGCTCTAGCCTGTGTTGGATCGCGCGATTCAGCGCCTTCGGCGATTCCGCCTCAACGCATCGCGCTCTAGTCATCGTGGCATAAAAAGCGCCCAGGGGAGAA
>Ga0114960_10004042_pt1 | contig 11090 bp, 12 predicted proteins | sample C_130625_MF_Meta_FD_92637 | JGI IMG/M metagenome (GOLD analysis project Ga0114960, IMG submission 92637) | Freshwater microbial communities from Lake Croche, Canada to study carbon cycling - C_130625_MF_MetaG | ecosystem: Environmental > Aquatic > Freshwater > Lake | place: Lake Croche, Canada...
AACATGCCCCCCCGAATGCCAGCAGCATACCACCCGGGCCTACGGATTCGACCCCGCGATCGCCGTTGACCTGCCCTCTCGGTAAACGGAACCACATCCAGAGAGAGAATCTGGGGCAAAATGCTTCGAAATCCCTGAAAAAACAGGGATATGGGCACCCGAGAATAAGCGAGTTTCCCGGTCACGCGGCGGTTTCTGAGCGATCCGCCGCGATCACTCAAGACACTCCTCGGCGATGAGCCTGAGGGCGAACCAGACGTTCAATCAGACGGCGGATAGAATCCAGCGGAGAGACAGAGCCAGTGGTCCGCCGCCGATCAACTTGGTCGGTCTCCCATATGGTAGACTAGAGATATTTTGGATCATCTTTCTCATACTCAAGCTGAAGGCCTCACATGAGCACGACTCCTTACACCGCTGTGATTCGTCGCGATGGGCGATGGTGGATCGGCTGGGTGGAGGAAGTGCCGGGCGTGAACTCGCAGGGCGAGACGCGTGAGGAGCTTCTTACCAACCTGCGCGAAGCACTTAATGAAGCTATCGAAATGAATCGTGAAGATGCCCGCAAGGCCGCCGGCGAGCAGTTTGAGGAAGTGGCGCTGCAGCCGTGAAGCGTCGCGATCTTGTTCGCCATATGGTGGATCATGGTTGCGAGTTGGTCCGCGAAGGTGGCAACCACTCTTGGTGGGGTAATGCAGTCATCAAGCAGCGGTCCGCAGTGCCACGGCATCGGGAGATTCCCGACTTCCTCGCGAAAAAGATCTGCCGCGATCTCGGGATCCCATCGCCGGGCGAGACCGATGAAGAGGGAGAGTCAGGGACTGGATCGGACGGCGGATCGGGTCCCGCGGAGTAACTAAGCCCTGGTCCGCCGCTGATGAGCTTTCCCGTTCCGCCGAAAGCCGATCCGCTTTCCTCGTCGTGGGTTTCGCTCCGTTTTGCAGCCCATGGGGACGCGGGAATCGGTGAGTGTCCCACTGTGGTGATCGGGCACGCGCAGCTCGACGTGAAGGCGCGGACGAAGCAACGGGATCGAGAAGTTGAGTGATCGGTCAGCTATCGTCGCCGCCAGCCGACTGTCAGCTACCAAGAGGAAGCAGCGGGGCTTCTTCAAGGCTGACACAGAGCAGGCTGCCGGGGCCGCGAACATAGATTGATCGGTCGGCAACGGCCGGATGGGCGTGGAGCGCAGGTAGGCGACCGCCAGGGCGATCCAGGCGATCGGCGTATCGCCTTGCCGGAATGCTTCGGCGTGCTGTTGCCTGAACCGCTGCTCGAAGTCGTCCGCCATGGTCGCGATCGTGGCGGCGTCGGCTGCTGGCACCGCGGGGGTGCCTGCCAGGTCCGGCCAGAGCCGTGCCTGGGTCTCGAGGTAGGTGCGGGCCAGGTCCATGAGCCCGGACCGCTCGGGCAGGCCGAAGTCAGTGCTACGGACCCGGCCGCGGCCAGACTGAGAGAGGGTAGGGGAGGAGGAATCGTCAAACGAAAACGAGCCGGCTCCGCCGGCGTTGAAAGTGATATCCATGCTGGGTGAATCCCGCGGGGCGAAGTACTGATTCGCAAACCGTTGGAGACACGGGCCGAAAGGAGGGCGCGCGAGGGCCATTGCGGGCCATCATGCGACCGTCCTTCCGGCGGCACCCTCGCCCACCAGCCGCAGCACTTCCTGCCCCTCGAATTCGAGGTATTCAGGGAAGATTGCGAGCGTGGCGATGTCGAAGGGGCCTCGGTTATACTTGGCCTGTCGGGTGTCGTTGAGACCGGACGATCGACGATGGGCCGAACCAAGCGATGCAGCAGAATCGCGATAGCGTCCTGCGGTGTGGATAATCCATTGGCTGCGATCTGCTGATCGCGCGCGTTCGGCGAGGTGTTAGACATGTCCTACTGTCCTCGAATAGTCGCGATTAGCTATTCCGTCCTCGCCCTATTCGCTCTCGGAGAGGCGATCGGCGTTGGGGCTGGGGTCGAGCCATCCGCTCATCTCACCCCGCTGCCGACAACAATAGACGCCAGTTGCAGGGAGCGATTCATGAAGGAGGCGTTGCCCGCATGGACTCAGTTGAATGAACGGCTGCGTGGCCTTGAACTCAAGCTCACATTTCTTGACCACCGCCCCGAGGACAAAGAACATGACGGGTCACAGTGGAGTTTCACGTACTGCCGTCGAGTAGATGGTGTCTCGCGACAACTCCATCGCGACGACAAAGTGGACGTCACGAACAGCCGGTACTCTTTTAAGGTCTCTCCATCTGATAACGGCTACTCCCTATCAGAGCGTGAGCTCTGGCAGCGAGGTGGATCACAACCGCTTGTTGGGTGGATTGAGGATATCGAATCGAAGCTCGCTGCTGGTTCAAGTATCTGGTACGTGCCACTCGCGACGGTGGTGGCGGATAAGGACTTTGTGATGACGGGTGCCGATCGTGCTGTGAACGATGCAGGCGATGAAGTCGTTAGGATTGTGTACCGTTACGCGGATAAAGCATCGGTTGACTACGCCCTTCAGCCAGACGGTGTTTACTGGGCCGAACTGCTTCCGAAGCGATTCTGGGCGGTATCGCGAAGCGGTGTGATCTCAAGCCCTACAAAGCATTACGACACTGACGTGCCATTCCGCGTTTCCGTAACGACACGCTTTCAGGAATGGGACGGCGTTCCCTTTCCCGAGGAGGTTCGCGACGAAGTTGTTGATATGAAGAGGAATGCGGTTGTCCGCGTTCACGTGACTAAACTTGGGACGCCGCGCGCATGCACGCGACCTATCGAGGAGTTCTTTCTCACCTTTTACGGCTTGTCGGACGATGCACTGCCCCCAATACCTGAGATCGGTACTCCGTAAGCGCGTCCGCATGGCATTCATAAACCATCGTCACAGCTTCCCGCTCATCGAGAGCCGAAGGGCAGTTGTATGCCGAACCAAGCGATGCAGCAGCCTCGCGTCGGCGTCCTTCGGCGTGGATAATCCTGTGGCTGCGGTCTGCTGATCGCGGGCGTTCGGCATTCTTGTCATGAGTATCGATAGCTACCTGCCATTGCAATCCGCACTGGAGGCCGGAGCGTTCATCGCCTTGGCTCTCGCAATCATCTTTCTCGTTACGGCAATCGCTGGTTGGCGGGGGCCTTTTCGGAAGAATCGCTTAATCAGATTTGCACTCTGCCTCGGCGTTGCTCCATTGTTCCCCCTTGTTCACGCGGCTCTGTTATATGGCGTTGTCTTTCCGTACGAGGCTCGCCAGGGAGACCGCCTCCGACAAGAACGTGTCGACGATGTGTCGTTCGTGAACATCGGTGACACAGCTCCTAGCTTCTCGATCACCGATACCAGTGGCACAAAGTTTGTTCTTGATGATCTGCGTGGGAAGGTAGTGCTGGTACATTTCTTCGCAACATGGTGCGGTCCGTGCCTACTGGAATTACCGCACATTCAGGAACTTTGGGACGATAATCGCGACAACGGTGACTTCACATTGATTGCCATCGGACTTGAAGAAACGAATGAATCGATAACTGCGTTTCAGTCGAAGCACGGTTACACATTTCCTATGGCCTCTGATCCCGAGCGTGCCTCATACTCACTTTTTGCAGCAGAACTTATTCCGCGTACGTACCTTGTGTCACGGGAGGGCACAATATGTTTCACTTCCACCGGATTCTATGAAGAAGATATGGCAACACTTCAAAGGGAACTAGCCAAACAACTTCGATCAACTCCGTAAGCCTGTTGCCATGGATGCACCCGAAAGAATGCCGAACAAGGGCATGCATCCGAGCGGAAACAAGCGTGCTGGAAATGGCCACGTCAACTTCCTACCAGCCGATGCTTGTCGTTCGGGGGCCAACGCAAGAAGGCTTGAAAGCTATGGGTCTTGCTCAAAACATATGACCATACACTGCTCGCAGCGTTGGTGGCCGGGGGAATGCATTGTTGTGGAGATCGTCGCAGGGAAGCTTCTTGACGGTCAATAATCTGAGAAAGGAAATTTCGTCGATGAAGTGCTGACCTGCCCCCCTTAAACGGCACCGCTTCCAGCGAGAGCATCTCGGGCCAAATGCTTCGAAATCCCTGGAAAAACAGGGATATGGGCACCCGAGAATAAGCGAGTTTCCCGTTCGGACAGTTCGGCTATTCCCGCCTGTTTGTGCCCACGAAAACAGCGGTGTTTTCGTCACCCGCAGTGGCGGCGGTTGAACTGACGGGCCTGGGCCTGCCGCGACGCGTGACTCTCCAGGAGATAGACGCCGCGACCGACGAGCCACTGGGCCAACGACATGCGGAGATGGCGAGCGCGGCCGCCGGGCCGCCGCTCGTAAAGCTTAAGGATGACCGTGCCGTCGGGCATGTATCGCACATGCCGCACGGGACGGTCGTTGAAAGTGGTGATTTTCACCATGGAACCTTCCGTAAAAAAAGAAGGCAGGGGCGGCACCCGAAGGCACCGCCCCTGCCGTGATGAACGTTGTTACGGCCGCCGGCTCAAATGCGCAGCGGCGCTTGCCGCCGCCATCTGGCGGGGCGAAGATAAGGACGTTAGGCGAGTTTGAAGTGCCGATGCATCGGTGAGTGAATGCCGACTCTTTACGTCAAAACGTCGATCGTCAGTTACCTTCGGGGCCGACCAAGCGGTCAGGTCGTCGATACGGCGCGGCAACGAACTTCCTGACTTTTTCCGAAGGTTTTTGACGTACTGGCTCATGCGGGACTCGCAAAGCCGATCATCTGTACCCCCGAGGAGCTATTGAGCGATGACACAGAAATCTCCTGATCGCGACACGACGATCGGAGATATTCACGCGACGCGGCAACGCATCGCCGAGAAGTTCGGGCACGATCTCGCGGCCATCATCGAGGACGCACAAAAGCGGCAAGCAGCGTCTGGCCGTGAAATCTGGCGGCCGAAACCGAAGGCACCGATCGCAAAGCCGGACTTGGATTAATCCATCCTCGCCACCGGGACATGCGGATAGGACAGAATCCGCCGATCCATAGTCACCAGTTCACTTCCATGATTCCGCGCGGTGGCGACAATGATCTGATCTGCCGGGTCGCTATGAAAATCACCCGGCAGACAACAGGCGTCGGCGGCAATATCTGGCGAGAGCTCGAGGAGCTTCACGCCTGGATATGCAAGGGCGGCGTGAAGCCATTGATCCGTCGGCATCGGCAGTTTGAGCCGACCTCGTTCCACCAATTTGGCCACTTCCCAGCAGGAGATGGCACTCACTCCGATGTGTCGAGTCTCATGTTGGGCGATGAAGGCTTTGGCTTTCGATGAAAGCCGATCATCCTGATGCACCCACCATACCCACACATGCGTGTCGAGAACGATCACTTCGTGGCTTCCCACTCATCTGCGGCAACGCTCTCGAACGGCTGTTCGTACTCAACCTTCAACCCGCTCAGTGAATACCGCCTCGGCTGGCCAGCAACCTGAGAACTGATCGGGCTGATGGTCACGTCCACCCGTTGGCCGGGCTCGTACGGCAGTTGGTCAAGCGTCACGGAGCCATGGGCACCAACGGTCGCTTGCACGTGCATTTGCTTTTCAGATGGATTCATGGCGCGTCGGCATAGTGGTTCGAGGACGTCCTTGGACAAGTATACGCTACCATCGAGATCTCCGGCATCACCGCCTTCGAGCCCCCTTCATGACGAAAGACAGCAGGGGCGGCCCCACAAGGCACCGCCCCTGCCGTACGCTCCTCAATAGCCGTCCCGGCTACGCCCCCTTGCGACGCTTCCCGCCGCCCTTACGCTCGCCCGCCTTCAGCCAGTGCTTGCTGCACCACTGCGGCACATGGTCGGGCTTCTCGGTCAGCCGTCTGTACGGCTCCGTGAGCCCTGCGGCTTCCATGAGCCGCACAATCGCGGCGCAGTTCTCCATGTGATACTCCGTCAGGTCCAGTTCCTTGGCGATCGCTTTGTAGGTCTTTCCCGCCAGCCGCTGCTCAACGATCACGCGGGCATGTTTCACCAGCTGCGGCTCGGCGAACGCATTGACCAGGAGCCGCCGTTTGAGCATGACGGACGGCGTACCAGATGGCGTGTCGCCTTCCGCCGCGGCCGCCTGGCGAAGCGGGCCCGCCACCACGGACGGTAGTGCCGCCACGAGGTTGATGGTGAACTCCAGCCGCGGCACCACTCGCTTGCCATCGATCCGCATGAAGGGCATTACCCGGATCGGCCCGTCGAGTATTTGCCGCAGGATCACGGCCGCTCGCCCCTCGTCGCCAAGCAACTGCCCCTTCACCGCCTCAAGATGCTCGAGCAGCTTTGCTGCGGTCGGCAGCTTGCCCTTACGACCGGCCTGTTCCTCGACATCCTGCCGGCGAGCCCGCACCATCGCCAGTTCCCGCTCCCGCTCGGCCAGCCGCGAGGTGAGCGACGCGAGAGCCCCGTCGCCGCTTTCCACGGCCGCGGAGAGCCGCTCGATCCCCGCCACGAGCCTCTTCTCCTCCGTGTCGAGCTTCTTGATTTCAGCGGCCACCGAGCCGCCCTTCTCATGGAGCTCCTTCACGCGGGCAAGCACCGCATCACCGACGCCGTCGAGCGACAGCACCTCGTTGACAACGGCCTTGAGCACGGCGGGATACACCCGCTCCCGCATGCAATAGCCGCGGTTCCAGCACTTGCCCGTCGCCGAGGCCGAACAACGAAAAGATCCGTCCGTCTTCCCGTAGGAATACATAGGCGACCCGCAGACGCCGCAGACGAATACGCCGGCAAGTAGGCCACGACGCTGCCGGGTCGTGCCGCGGAGCGGATGGCCCGCACCGCGAACAGGCTTTTGGAAAACGCGACGCTTGTCGACGACCTCGTTGGCCTTGTACCAGAGGTGATCCGACACGATCCGCAGGTGCGGGCTCTCCCGCGTCTGGATTTTGTCCTCGTCGTTCCAGACGGGCTCCGACTTGCCAGTACGGAGTTTTCGCTTCGCCACTTTTACGCGGTTGGTCTCGAAGCCCCGGTATTTGGTCCGCCGGATCACCGCGTTGACGTTGCCCGCCGTCCACTTCGCCTGCCGGGCCCACTTCGCCTTGGCGAACTTGATCGAATCAAGCCACTCAGCCACCTCCGCGGCCGTCTCGCCAGCCGCGATTCGCTCGAACACCTCTTCGATCACCGCCGCCGGCACGGGATCAACTTCGTCGTAGAACGGTCCCTTGGCAGGCTCGCTCTCCGTCGCCGGCACCGTGGGGCGGCGTTTGTAGCCGATGACTGTGTTGCCGACGACGGCCCCGCGGGCCCACAGCCCGTCGTGAGCCCGCCGGATCCGCTGGCGGGTGTAGAAGTTTGACCGGGAGTGCTGCATCTGGCACATGTGCAGCCGGTCAGGCCAGTCGTCGTCGGCCGTGTCGATATAGTCCGACGGGCAGATCACCCGAACATCGGCGTCCACCGCCGACTCGAAGAGCTCGCCCGCCTTCGTGTGGTGGCGGTAGAGGCGGCTCGACTCCTCTGCGATAATCACCTGCCACCGCTTGGCCTCGATGCCTGCCCACACCTTGTTGATTCCCGGTCGGTCAGCGATCTCGCCGCTGACCTCGGGCTCGGTGATGACGTCGATCTCGATCTGCTGCGGCGTCCAGCCCTTGGGCAGGTTTGATTCCAGGAACGTCCGGCAGGCGGCGACCTGGTCGTCGATGCTCGACTGCCGCTGCTCCTCGGTGGAGAAGCGGGCGTGGATAAGGGCACGGAGCGGCTGCCCGTTGGGCGGCAGCTGGATAGGCTGTCGGAGGTGCATCATCGCGCACCTCCCTTCCGGCAGTTGGCTTTCTTGGCCGTCTTGGCCTTCTTCACCTGCCCGCGGCGGCCGGCCCGTTTCGTGGTGCCGGATTTTGCGCCGCCTGACCCCCTGCCCTTACGTTTTTCCCGAGTGAAACCCGGTTTGTTCTCTCCCTGTCGAGGGTATTTGTTTTTTGGCGTTTCCGCGTTAACACGCCTAGAAATACGCCGCCCGCGCTGCATTGCACGCCCCATCGACCGATGACATTCATGTACGGCCGTCGGTCACTTCACCGCACGTCGAAATGCCGCGGGCGATCGCCGCACCGTATTGGGCCGCCACCGTCGGCAAGGCTGTGAAACCAGCGATGCCCAAGGGCGGCCAACTGGCCCTGTCCGAGGTGGTGTTGCAGGACCGGTTCGCGTGACGGGGCTGTTGCCAGCGGCGTTTGACGCGGGTGCGATCGTCAGGCGAATCCTCAACGGCCCAAGGACAGCGGCCGCAGCCGCGCCTCAGTGCCGCTGATGTGCTCAAGCCCCCAGTCGGCGATGGTTGAGAGCACCGGCAGCAGCGATCTCCCCTTGGCGGTGAGACGGTATCCCCCACGTCCGCTGCCGTGCTGCGGCACGAACGATTCTGTAAGACCACCGGCGACAAGTCGCTCAAGCCGATCAGCGAGGATGTTCGTCGCGATCCGCTCAGGCGAGGCGGAAAACTCCTTGAAGAGTGCTTTCCCGCACGCCATGTCGCGGATGAGCAGGAGCGTCCACTTGTCACCGAAGATGTCGAGCGCGCACGCCACCGGGCATATCGACCGCCGCCTGGCTCGTGTCATGGCTGTTCCCTCGGATGCAGCGGTTTCTCGGACCCGACTGTTGACTGTATCGCTATCACTTGCATAATGCAAGTGACAGCATGTGTCCCAAGTTGCGCCGATTCGCAAGTACAAGGAATCCCTTGATGGCAGCCCTCGACCAGCATCCGACCGTCGTCGCAGTGCGCAACCGGCCCGCGAGGCCAGCACCGGATCGCGTCTCCGCGTCGTGGTTGCGGGAGGTGTGCCTCGCTGCCGGGGCCGACGACGTGGGGTTCGTCGCGATCGACAGGACTGAGATCGCCGCTGAAAAAGCCGACATTCTCAAGACATTTCCTACGACGAAAACGCTCATTAGCATCGTCTGCCGGATGAACCGGGAGCCCGTCAGGAATCCGGCTCGGTCAGTTGCAAATCTGGAGTTCCACCGCACAGGCGATCACGTCAACGACGCCGCCCGTGAGATCGTCCGCGTGCTGGAGGACGAGGGCATCCGTGCGATGAATGCCCCGGTAGGCTTTCCGATGGAGGCCTCGAATTTTCCGGGCAAGATCTGGGTTGTCTCGCATAAGCCGGTCGCCGTCGCCGCAGGCCTCGGGCAGATGGGCATCCACCGCAACGTGATCCATCCCCGCTTCGGCTCGTTCATTCTGTTGGGGACCGTACTCCTCGCCGCCGAGGTGGACCAGGAATCGAAGCCAGTCGCGTACGATCCCTGCGTCAGCTGCAAACTGTGCGTCGCCGCGTGCCCAGTGGGCGCCATCAAGGCCGACGGCCGGTTCGACGCCAGCTCCTGCCTCACGCACAACTACCGCGAGTTCATGAACGGCTTCACCGACTGGGTGGAGACGGTCGCCGACAGCCACAACGCCCGCGATTATCGGAGCCGAGTGACCGACCAGGAGTCGGTTTCGATGTGGCAGAGCCTGAGCTTCGGGGCCAACTACAAAGCCTCCTACTGTCTGGCGGTCTGTCCGGCCGGCGAGGACGTCATCTCGCCTTTTCTCGACAACCGCAGCGAATTCCTGGATGAATTCGTGAAGCCTCTGCAGCAGAAGGATGAGATTATCTACGTCGTCGCCGACTCCGATGCCGAGGCGCACGTCACTCGAGCCTTCCCACACAAAACGCCGAAGCGAGTCACAGGCATCCGCCCATCGACAATCCACGGTTTCCTAGACGGCATGAAAGTCGTTTTCCAATCCGGAAAGGCGAAGGGAATCGACGCGGTCTATCACCTCGTCTTCACCGGTGCGGAAACGGCTGAGGCAACCGTCACTATTCGCAAGCAGTCACTCGACGTGCGTTCCGGGCTCGTCGGCACACCCGACTGCACGATTCGAGCCGACGCCGCGACCTGGCTCGGGTTCCTGCGGAAGGAACGCTCGATTCTCTGGGCGATCATCCGTGGAAAAGTCCGGGTCGCCGGTGGGCTGTCACGACTCAAGGATTTTGGCCGCTGCTTTCCCGGTTGATTCGCATCGCCAACCGCCCCCGAAGTCACCAGGCCCGGTCATGACGAATCGCGTTCACTGTTCGATCATCAGCCTGCTCGCCCTGTGTTTCGCTACGCCTGGCGTGGCCCTGGCATCGGAGGCCGCCGACGTGAAACATGCCCCGCGATTTCCAATGGTGAACGGGAAGGATCTCAATGGGAAACCCTGGAAGGTCCCTGCTGGCTTTCCGGCCGATCGCACGCTCGTCATCGTGGGGTTCGAGGAGGAGCAGCAAGCGGCGATCGACACCTGGACGGCCGGGATGGCACTGTCGCAGCCGGGAAACAAGCTGCCATGGATCGAGATGCCGGTGATCGATGAACCTGGAATGGTGATGCGCTGGATCATTGACACCGGCATGCAGCGAGGCATTCCCGGGAAGGATGCCAGAAGCCATGTGTGGACGGCCTACACTGACCGAAAAGCATTCCTGAGGTCATGCGGGATCGACTCGGTGAAAGACATCCATGTGCTGGTCGTGACTCGCGACGGCACGATCCTAGCCATGGAATCAGGCCGCCACACGGACGACGCTGCTGCACGGCTTCTGACAGTGCTGCGAGGTGAGTGATTGTGATACCGTCGCGTTCGAGATGTCGTGGCCTGCCTTGGAAATCCTGATCCAGTCGACATGAAGGTCTACTGCCCCACGGGCAAGGAGACTTTCGATGACGAGACGACGGAAGAAGCACCGCCCCGACGAGATCGTGGCGAAGCTGCGTGACGCGGACGCGATGCTCCACGCCGGCAAGGATCTGGCGGCAGTGCTACAGGCCTTGGAGGTGAGCGATTCGACGCTCGAACGGAGGCGTGCGCAGTACGACGAGACGACGGCGACCTCTGCCCGCTCAGTCCAGCGTTGCCCCGATCTTCACCCGCACCTGCCAGTGGGCGATCTTGCCGTCCTCGATGTGCCCTCTGGTTTCCAGCACCTCGAGCCAGCGCAGGTTTTTTTCATCGATGGCGGCCTTCGCCACGGCGTTCTTCACGGCTTCTTCAATGCCGACGTGGGACGACCCCACCAGCTCGATCATTTTGTAGGTGTGCTCGGAC
>Ga0114960_10004044_pt1 | contig 11082 bp, 10 predicted proteins | sample C_130625_MF_Meta_FD_92637 | JGI IMG/M metagenome (GOLD analysis project Ga0114960, IMG submission 92637) | Freshwater microbial communities from Lake Croche, Canada to study carbon cycling - C_130625_MF_MetaG | ecosystem: Environmental > Aquatic > Freshwater > Lake | place: Lake Croche, Canada...
GCACGAAAGGCCTGGCTGCGCCAGGACCAGCGTTGTTTGGGCGGGGACAAGGGTGCAGCGCTCATACGGGGCTTAGGGGGTCAAACATCATGCGCGAAGGCGGCGCGGCGATAGGAAAAGGGCAGCGCAACATGGTGTTGTCGCTGCCCTGGATCAGGCTCTGAACGTGCAGCCGCCAAGGGCTTGCGTCATTAGCGGATGGGCGGGGCGTACTGGATACCGCCTTTGTTCCACAAATTGTTCAGACCACGGGGCAATTGCAGTGCCGACTTGGGGCCTACATTGCGCTCAAAAATCTCGCCATAGTTGCCCGTGGCTTTGACCGCATTGGCCAGCCACTCTTTGTCCAGGCCGAGCAGTTTGCCGGTGTCCTCGGTGGTGCCCAAGATACGGCCGATGACCGGGTCTTTGCTGGTGGATTTGAGTTCGTCGACATTGGCGTGGGTGATACCATTTTCTTCGGCTTCGAGCAGACCGTAGACCGTCCATTTGACGATGGCTGTCCACTCGTCATCGCCACGGCGCACCATCGGGCCCAGGGGCTCTTTGGAGATCAGCTCGGGCAAGATCAGGTGGTCGGCTGGGTTTTTCGCTGACTTGTTACGCACCGAGGCCAGGCCCGAGGCGTCCGTCGTGTAAGCCACGCAGCGTCCCGAGAAGTACGCGCCCTCGACGGCGTCGAGCTTTTCAAACACCACCGGCTTGATCGCCAGACCATTGGCCTTGGAGTAATCGGTCAGGTTTTTCTCGGTCGTGGTGCCCGACTGGACGCAAACGGTTTGGCCCTTGAGCTGCTTGGCGCTCTTGATCTTGCTCTTGACCGGCACCATAAAGCCTTGTCCGTCGTAATAGACCACAGCGGTTTGGCTCAGGCCGATGGAGGCATCACGGGTCAGGGTAAAAGTGGTGTTGCGCGAAAGCACGTCCACTTCGCCGGACTGCACTGCCGCAAAACGCGCTTGGGCGGTCAGGGGCACATACTTCACTTTTTCGGCGTCGCCCAAGGTTGCAGCGGCTACGGCGCGGCAGATATCGACGTCGATGCCTGCCCACTTGCCATTGGAATCAGCGGCGCTAAAGCCAGCTAGTCCGGTGTGCACGCCACAGACGACTTGGCCGCGGGCCTTGACGGCATCAAGCGTTTTGCCGGCATGGGCAGGTGTCCAGGCGATGCTGCCAGCGACGGCCAGTGCAGCGGCGAGTGATTGGGTTCGGTTCAATTTCATGCTGTTTACTCCAAAAAAACGGGTTTGCGGCCTAGAAAAATCGGGGCCAGAAGCGATGCTGAGGCAGCGCATTGTGCCTGAGGGCCTATGTTAATGGCGCGAGGGCCTTTGTCGTATCGGGGTAAACGATGCATCCCGGTCACCGCTGAGACACGCAAAATCGCAGGGCCGCGTATGGTGCGGCCTCGTTTGTCGCTTGTTTTTGAAGGTTGCCCATGCCCGTCACTGCCCAAACCGCCCCGCGCCACCACCGTTTCTGGCCAGCGCGCCTGCCCAAAAGTATCAGCTTGCCGCAGACTTCCCTGTGGGACAACCTGCAAACTAGCGCCCGGCGTTTCCCCGATAAAACTGCCATGGTGTTTTTCGGCCGCCAGACCTCGTATGCGCAGTTGCAGGCGCAGGCCGAGCGCTTTGCCGCCTATCTGGTGCGCCTGGGCGTGCGCGCGGGCGACCGGGTGGTGCTCAATATGCAAAACTGCCCGCAGCTGGTGGTTGCGCACTTCGGCATCTTGCGGGCCAATGCCGTCGTGGTGCCGGTCAACCCCATGAACCGCGCTCAGGAGCTGCAGCACTACATCCTGGACCCGGAGGCCAAAGTCGCCATTACCAGCGCCGACTTGGCTGCGGACTTGGCCGCCGCCAGCGCCGCGCTACCGGCCGGGCAGGGGCTGGCGCATCTGGTGCTCACCCATTTCACCGACGCCTTTGACCCGCAAAGCGGCGACGACGCCCCGCCCGCCGCGTGGAGCGACTGGCTGCTCACGCGCCACCCCCTGCCCGCCTTGGCGGGCGGACAGGTGCACACCTGGGAACAGGCTATGGCCTGCGCCGATGCGCCGCCCGCGCTAACGGCCGGCCCCACCGACCTGGCCGTGCTGCCCTATACCAGCGGCACCACCGGCCTGCCCAAGGGCTGCATGCACCGGCATTCAAGCATCATGCACAACGCCATCGCCAGCGCCATGTGGGGCAATGGCAGCATGGAAAACGTCACGCTGATGGTGGTGCCCATGTTCCACATTACCGGCATGGTCAGCCTGATGCACACCAATATCTACTGCGGCGCCACCATGGTGCTCATGCCGCGTTGGGACCGCGAACTGGCCGCCAGCCTGATCGCCCAATGGCGGGTGACGCACTGGACCAATATCCCGACCATGGTCATCGACCTGCTGGGCAGCGCCAACGTGGACCGCTTTGACCTCTCCAGCCTGGTCTACATCGGCGGGGGCGGGGCGGCCATGCCCCAGGCGGTGGCGCAGCGCCTGCTGGAGCAATACGGCCTGCGCTACGCCGAAGGCTACGGCCTGACCGAGACCGCCGCGCCCTCGCACAGCAACCCGCCGGACGCGCCCAAGCAGCAATGCCTGGGCATCCCTTTTGTGGGTGTGCACGCCCGCGTGGTCGACCCGGACACGCTGGCCGATATGCCGCTGGGCGAGTCCGGCGAGATCGTGATGCGCGGCCCGCAGATTTTTGAGGGCTACTGGCGCCGCCCCGAGGCCAATGCGCAAGCCTTTGTCGAGATCGAGGGCGCGCGCTACTTCCGCTCGGGCGACATGGGTCGCATCGACGAGGACGGCTACTACTTCATGACCGACCGCCTCAAGCGCATGATCAACGCCTCGGGCTTCAAGGTCTGGCCGGCCGAAGTGGAGGCGCTGATGTTTCGCCACCCAGCCATCCAGGAGGCCTGCATCATCGCCACCCAAGACGCCTACCGGGGCGAGTCGGTCAAAGCCATGGTGGTGCTGCGCGCCACGCACAAGGGCGAGGTCAGCGCGCAAGACATCATCGCCTGGTGCCGCGACAACATGGCCGTCTACAAAGTGCCTCGCGAGGTGGAATTTTTGGACGCGCTACCCAAGAGTGGCGCCGGTAAGGTTATGTGGCGCTTGCTGCAAGAGCAAGAGCGTGATCGCAACTCGGGCGCCTGAGCTTTTTTCCTTGTTTCTCCTACTTTGTTATGCACTTAGCCACACCTTTACCGACCACCACACCCGCCGCCGCCCGCTTTGACCCTGCCCGCTGCACGCAGCTACTGCAGACACTGCAAGCCCAGGTGGATTTGGGCCGACTGCCAGGCGCAGTCTTGCTGATCGCCCGCCAGGGCCAAGTGCTGTTGCACGAGGCCATCGGCAGCCTGGACCCAGCCAGCGGCACGCCCATGCCGCTGGACGCGATTTTCCGGATCTACTCCATGACCAAACCGCTGGTCTCGGTTGCGACTATGCAACTGGTCGAGCGCGGCAAGCTGCAGCTGACCGATCCGGTGGCGCGCTACCTGCCGGCATTTGCCGATGTACAGCTAGGCCGCCTGGAGCAGGGCGCGCTGCACCTGCAGCGTCCGCGCGCCGCCATCACCGTCTACGACTTGCTGCGCCACACGGCGGGCATGACCTACGAATTTTTAGGCCAGTCGCCGATACAAAAAATGTACGAGGAGGCCGGCCTGCGCATCACCGCGCGCGGCCACAGCAATGCCGAATTTGCCGCGCTCCTGGCCCGCATGCCGCTGATGTTCGAGCCCGGCTCCATCTGGGAATACAGCCGCGCCACCGACGTGCTCGGCGCGCTCCTGGAGGTGGTCTCGGGCCAAAGCCTGGGCCAGTTGCTGCAAGAAAACGTGCTCGGGCCGCTGGGCATGGTGGACACCGCGTTTCATGTGCCACCGGCTCAGCAGCACCGCATTGCGCAGGCCTTTGCCCACGACCCGGACGGCGGCACGCCCATGCCCTTGATTGACCTGACCGAGGTGCCACGCCTGGAGTCCGGCGGTGGCGGTTTGGGTGGCACGGTGGCCGACTATGCCCGCTTTTGCCAGTGCATGCTCAATGGCGGCACGCTGGATGGGCGGCGTCTGCTGAGCCCGCACACCGTGCGCTTCATGACCGCCGACCACCTGGGCCGCATCGGCCAAAACCGCACCGAAAACGCCGGCAATATGCTGGCGCCGGGCACCGGTTTTGGTCTGGGCTTCTCGGTCCGCCTGGCAGCCGGCCTGGACACACTGCCCGGCAGCGTGGGCCTGTATTCCTGGGGCGGCATTGCCGGCACCACCTTTTGGGTCGACCCGCAGCAAGACATGTTCGCCATTCTGATGATTCAGGCGCCCAACCAGCGTGAGTTTTTCCGGCCCTTGTTTCGCAATATGGTCTACGCGGCCATGCTCGACTGAGCGGGGCGGGCAGCGGCTTTAGGCGCTTGCCACCTCGAGCACCAGTTTGCCAAAGTTCTCGCCGTTAAAGAGCTTGAGCAGCGCCTCGGGGAAGTGCTCCAGGCCCTGCACGACGTCCTCTTTGCTCTTCATGCGGCCGTCTTTGAGGTAGCCAGCCATTTCGGCCACGGCCAGGTGGTAGCGGTCGGCGTAGTCAAAGACCACGATGCCTTCCATGCGCGCGCGGTTGACCAAAAGGCTGAGGTAGTTTTTTGGGCCGGCCACCGCCGTGGTGGCGTTGTACTGGCTGATGGCGCCGCAAATGACGATGCGCGCCTTGCGGTTGATGCGGGCCAGCACGGTATCGAGGATGTCGCCGCCCACGTTGTCAAAGTAAATGTCCACGCCCTTTGGGCAATGGGCTTTGAGCCCCTCGCGCACCGCGCTGGGGCCGGCTTTGTAGTCGATGCAGGCGTCAAAACCCAGCTCCTGGACTACCCAGTCGCACTTGGCCTGGCCCCCGGCGATGCCGACGACGCGGCAGCCCTTGATCTTGGCCATCTGGCCCACAGTTTGGCCCACGGCACCTGCCGCGCCCGACACCACTACGGTCTCGCCCGCCTGGGGTTGGCCCACGTCCATCAGGCCGAAGTAACCGGTCATGCCCGGCATGCCCAGCACATTGAGCCACTGCGTGAGCGAGCCCATGCGCAGGTCGATTTTGAAAATTCCATTGCGCTTGAACTCGCCCGGCGCCAAGCGCAGGTACTGCTGCACGCCAAAACCGGCGCTCACCATATCGCCTACCGCAAACTGTGGGCTCTTGGAGGCAATCACCCGGCCTACGCCACCGGCGCGCATCACCTCGTCGATGGCCACGGGTGGGATGTAGCTGCGTCCCTCGTTCATCCAGCCGCGCATCGCCGGGTCTAACGACAAAGCCAGGGTTTGCAGCAGCACGCCGCCGTCCTCGGGTTCAGCCACCGCTTCGGTGGTGAAGTGCCAGTTCTCGCGCGTGGGCATGCCCACGGGGCGGGAGGCCAAGCGTACTTGGTGGTTAACGAGGCTGGACAGGACGGGAGCGGACATAGGGTTGGCCTTTCTGGGCATAGCAGTCAAGGATGACGATGCTAGCGCAGCCTGGTCAGCGGGCAGGTTGCCTAGGCGACTCAGGGAATAACTTATTTGGCGGCAACCGCATAAAAAACAGGGTGCAGGATCCTCGGATTGAGCGTTCCTTGTATTTTTCTTGATAATTTGGTGAAACTCCAAATCAGCCAGCGCGCAAGGCGACGCGGATAGTTGAGTAGGGGCGCGCCGATTTGATTTTCCATGCCATGAAATTCAATCAACTGGTACCCTGCTGCGTTAAGTACCTGATTTAAGCTGTGCTCGGTAAATCCCGCATAGTGCGTGAAATCTTGGTACATATGCAAGTTGGAATGATTGGCTTGCATATTTGGAACTTGAATAATCAATACCCCATCGTCGGTGAGCGCGTTTCTAAGCACTTTTAATAAATCGATCGTTTCATCCTTGGGTATGTGCTCAAGCACATCCAAAAGGGAAATGACCGAATACTCGCCTGGCCGCTGGCCCAGCCACTCTGCCGGATTTTCTACAAATAGGCAATTGAGTCCGAGTTTGGAGCAAAAGGCGATGGTCGAGCGTGAGATATCAATACCCAGGTGATTGGAAAACCCCCATTTTCCAAAGGAAGTCAGCATCTCGCCGCATCCTATGCCAATGTCGAGCATCTTGGCTTCTTTGCTGTATTTCGAAAAAAACCGGCCATAGTTATGTTCGATGTGCAGTAATTTTTTCTTATCCTGCCCGAGTTTGCCAAAGCTTACTTCGATATATTGGTCAAATATTTCTTCCATTCCAACGCCTTTGGATAGTCGGCGGTTGCATACCGCTCTAAACATCCATGCAATTACTTATTTCTACCCGGGATGGTTAGAAAAAAGATTTATCAGTTGGATCTATCCTAGCATTACTTTAGAAATCGAAGGCCTGCGCACCGTGTAGCGGACGCATCACCACGGCGCGCCAGCACGCGCGTGCCGAGGGAATGCGGCGATCAGCCCTGGCGTTCAAAAATAGCGGCGATACCTTGTCCGCCACCAATGCACATCGTCACCAGCGCATAGCGACCGTTGATGCGCTCTAACTCATACAAGGCTTTGACGGTGATCAGCGCGCCGGTTGCGCCAATCGGGTGGCCTAGCGAGATACCCGAGCCATTGGGGTTGACCTTAGCCGGGTCCAGGCCCAGGTCGCGCGTGACGGCGCAGGCTTGCGCGGCGAAGGCTTCGTTGGCTTCAATCACATCCAAATCATTGACCGTGAGGCCGGCTTTTTGCAGCGCCAATTTGCTGGCGGGCACCGGGCCGATGCCCATGTACTGCGGGTCCACGCCAGCATGCGCATAGGCTACCAAACGCGCCAGCGGCTTGAGCCCGCGCGCTTTGGCCACACTGGCTTCCATCAACACCACAGCCGCCGCCGCGTCGTTGATGCCCGAGGCATTGCCCGCGGTCACGGTGCCGTTTTCTTTTAAGAAAACAGGTTTTAATTTGGCCAATTCAGCGGCAGTGCAATTGGGGCGGAAATGCTCGTCGGTGGCGTAGGCCACATCGCCTTTGCGGCTTTTGAGGATGACGGGCATGATCTGGCTGCTGAAGTAACCGGCCTCGGTGGCGCGTTGCGCGCGGTTGTGGCTTTCAACGGCCAGCGCGTCTTGCTCGTCACGGCTGATGCCCCATTTGGCGGCGATGTTTTCGGCGGTCACGCCCATGTGGATGTTTTGAAAGGGGTCGTGCAGCGCGCCGACCATCATGTCGGTCATTTTGGCGTCGCCCATGCGTGCGCCCCAGCGCATATTGAGGGAGGCAAAAGGCGCGCGGCTCATGTTCTCTGCGCCGCCACCGATGGCGATGTCGGCGTCGCCTAACAAAATGCTTTGGCTGGCGTTGACGATGGCTTGTAGGCCCGAGCCGCACAAGCGGTTCACATTAAAGGCCGGCGTGCCCTGGCCGCAGCCGCCACCGATGGCCGCTACGCGTGAGAGGTACATATCTTTGGGCTCGGTGTTGACCACATGGCCAAAGACCACATGGCCCACGTCCTTGCCATCCACCTGCGCGCGGGACAGCGATTCGCGCACCACTTGCGAGGCCAGCTCGGTGGGTGCGATATCTTTGAGGCTACCGCCAAAAGTTCCAATAGCGGTACGCACCGCGCTGACTACAACTACTTCACGGGACATGGTTTTTCCTTGGTTTCAAAAATAAAAAGTGGGGGCTATTAGGTCTAAAGAAGACTGGATTTTCCCGGCCCATGCGTACAGGCGGCTTACGCCCTTGCCGGGCTCAGCCGCGCACGTCGGCCACCGGCTCGGCGCCAAAGTCGGCCCGCTCCAGGTAGGCCAGGATGCGCGCTGCGGCGTCCGCCGGACTGCTGAGCATGCCGCGCTCGTGCAGGGCTTGGAAGTTGCCAATGTCGGGAAAGGCTTGCGGGTCGGCGCTGCGCAATTGCACCTGCATATCGGTGGCGATGACGCCGGGCGCTAAAGAGCAGACTTTGGCGCCGTGGGCTTGCAGCACCTCTTCCATGGCCAGGCTGCGGCTGAAATGGTCCATTCCCGCTTTGGCTGCGCAATAGCTGGCCGAGGCGGCCATGGCGCGCCGGCCCAGGCCGGATGAAATATTGAGCACCTTGCGCGGCGCCGTCCAGTGCCGCGTAGCGCCCAAAAACGCGGCGCACAAAAGCAAAGGAGCTTCCAGCCCGACGCGCAAGGCATTGGCCAGGTCGGCAGACTGCCCATCGCGCAAAGGGGTGAGGGCGGAGATGACGCCTGCGTTATTGATCAGCGTGGCCGATTGCAGCGTGGCAGGGTCCAGCGCTTGCAGCCACGTGGACAGGCGCTGCGCCACCGGCGCCGCGTCTGCCAAATCAGCTTGCCATTGCTGCAATTGCGCACCTCGCTGCGCGGCCAAAGCCTCCAGCGCCGCATTGGATTGGCGTGAAATGCAAAGCAGCAGGGCGCCTGGCTGCAGCAGTTGCTCGGCCATAGCCAGGCCCATGCCGCGCGAGGCGCCGGTCAAAATCGTCAGGGATTGGGGCATGGGCGGTCTCCGAAGGGGTTGGACGGGCTGCCATTGTGGCAGGCGGGCAAGTAGGCGGGCAGGTGCGGCCGGTGCCTCGGTCACAATCGGCGCATGGCCCTCAAATCAACGATTTTCAAAGCAAACCTGCAAATTGCAGACATCGATAACAACTATTACGCCGACCACACGCTGACGCTGGCCCGCCATCCCAGCGAAACCGACGAACGCATGATGGTGCGCCTGTGCGCCCTGGCCTTGCAGGCGCACACCCTCAATAGCGTGTGCAATGGCGACGGCACCTTGGCTTTCGGAGCCGGTCTGTCGGACCCGGATGAGCCCGATGTTTGGCTGCGCGACTTCACCGGCCGCACCCGTGTCTGGATTGAAGTGGGTCAGCCGGAGGACAAGCCACTCATCAAAGCCTGCGGCAAGTCAGACCAGGTCTTGTTGTATTGCTTTAACCACGCTGCCGAAGTGTGGTGGCGCAGCATGGAAAGCAAACTCAGCCGCCCGCAAAACTTACGCGTGTATCGCGTGCCCACGCTCGCATCCCAAGCGCTGATTCCCCTGGCCCAGCGCAGCATGCAATTGCAAGCGACGGTACAAGAAGGCACTCTTACTTTGGGTGATGCCAGTACGACGGTGGATATTGAGCCGGTACGGTGGAAGTAGGGTCTGCCCCGGATTAGCCTGGGCGGCGTTCATAGGCCGGCAAGTCGTCCGGGATGTGGTGAAAAGGCTGCTTGTCGATGGTAAAAATAGCCACCGTTGGCTTGAACACCGAGGGGTCATCCAGCGTGCCCACCTTCACAATCATGGAGCCGGGCCGCTTGGGGCTTTGCGTGCCCAGCGAGGTGCCGCAATGGCTGCAAAAAAAGCGCGTCACCGGGCTTTCTAAATCGGTGCGTTTAAAGCTGCTGGGTTCTCCGCGCGTGAAGCGAAAGCCGTCTAACGGCAGCACCATCGCCACATTGGGGTTGCCCCCGGAAATGTATTGGCACTCGCGGCAATGGCATTGCAGCGACAACTGCGGCGCGCCCGTGGCTTCGTAGGCGATGGCTCCGCAATAACAACGACCGGTAATGGACATAGTGAATTCCTTTGTGTGCGATGCGCCGCAGCCCAGGCGCCTGGCGCTGCGGGCTACTGTAGCGCAAGGCGGTGGCACGCCCGCGTTTACATCGTGCGCAAGAGTCACCAAAGTCCATCTATCATGGTGCCATGACCGCTACCGTTTTTAGATTGATCGACCTACAAACCTACCCGCTAGACCAACCCAATTCGCAGACCTGGCTGGCGCTGGTGCAGCGCTGCCGTGCTGACTTGGACGCGTCGGGCATGTTTGAGTTGCCTGGTTTTCTTAAAGCCCAGGCGCTGGCCGATTGCGTGGCTACGATTACGCCGCGCATGGCGAGCGCGTCGGCAGAGATACGGCGCGACCACAATATTTATTTTTTGGATCGGGTGGAGGGCCTGCCCGAAGACCACCCGGCGCTCAAAAAAATCACCACCATCAACCACACGCTGTGCGCCGACCAGCTGCGCGACACGCCGCTGAAAGAGGTGTATGAGTGGCCGCCCTTTCGGCAATTTATCGCAGCGACCATGCAACTGCCGGTATTGCATTTGATGGATGACGAACTGGCCCGCATCAACGTCCTGAGCTACCGCCCCGGCGAAGCGCTCAATTGGCATTTCGATCGGTCCGAGTTCACCACTACTTTGCTATTGCAGCGCGCTGGCAAGGACGGTATTTTTCAGTACCGGCGCGGTTTGCGCACCGACACCGACCCCAACTACGAAGGCGTGGCCCGCATGCTCACCGGCCAGGACCCCGAAGTGATAAGCGCCGACCTGGCCCCTGGCGCCCTCAATGTTTTTAGTGGCCGCAACACCGCCCACCGCGTCACCACCGTAGGCGGCGACCAGGAACGCCTAGTGGCCGTGTTTTCTTTGTACGAAAAACCGGGCGTGCGGTTTACAGAAGCCGAAAACCTGGGTTTTTACAAGCGGGCGCGTGCATTTCCGGCGTGAGCCGGGAATTCAACCCTGCACCGCCTCTACAAAAAACTTCACCCGCCGCACGCCGTTCCATTCGTCGGCGTCCAGCCTGAAGGCCATGGTCACTTTCGCGGGAAGCGGCTCGGTGTGGCCGAACCAGATGCCGTCTACCGGTTCGCCCTGGTGTTTGAGTTTCAGTGCCAAATGTTTTTCGCCGACGATGCGTTGCGACAGCACTTCCACCTCTTCGCTGAAGGTGGGTGTGGCAAAGCCCTGGCCCCAGACTTCTTTGTGCAGCGTGTCCACCAAGTCCACGCGGCGGTATTCGGGGGCGAGTGGGCCGTCGGTGGCGAGGCGCCGTAGCAGCGTGGCCTCGTCTAGCCATTCGTGGGCGACTTCGCTCAGGGCCTGCTCGAAGGTGTCCAGATGCTCCTCGGCAATCGTGCAGCCCGCCGCCATGGCGTGGCCGCCAAAGCGCAGCAGCACGCCGGGGTAACGCTTGGCCACCAAGTCCAGCGCGTCACGCAAATGAAAACCGGCTATCGAGCGGCCCGAGCCCTTGAGTTCATGCTCTTTGCCCGGCGCC
>Ga0114960_10004045_pt1 | contig 11081 bp, 10 predicted proteins | sample C_130625_MF_Meta_FD_92637 | JGI IMG/M metagenome (GOLD analysis project Ga0114960, IMG submission 92637) | Freshwater microbial communities from Lake Croche, Canada to study carbon cycling - C_130625_MF_MetaG | ecosystem: Environmental > Aquatic > Freshwater > Lake | place: Lake Croche, Canada...
AAATTATATGAGAGAACTTATAGATAATGTTAACGCTTTACAATCAATTATGCCTTATTCAGAAATTGTAAACGACTTAGATTTAGTTAAATCTTCATTAAATTCAGCTAAATATAAATTAATCTTTTTACAATAATATGAAACATATACCTACAATTGACGAATTTGTTAATGAAGCTAAAGGAGATAAATATCCAGAAGAAGTTCAAAAGATAATTAATGGCCTTATAGGTATCGGAATGAAAAAATATCAGTTAACTGCAAGTACTAATTATGGAGTATGGTTCATTGAGTTGCCTTTTACTTCCATATCAATTTCAAATCTAAAAAAGATTGAAAGAATATTACCAGATTTCTCAATAGGGTTATTTCCTGGCTATTCTGGATTATCAATAAAAACAAATATATCAGTATCATAATGAAACACATACCTACGTTTGAAGAATTCGTAAATGAAGATAGTGCCGGAACTTTTGAACTCGAAAAGGACTGGACTGGAAAAGATATTCATGGAAAGAAAGTTACTCTTAAAAAAGGAACTAGATTAAATCATGAAAGAGCTGGAGGATTTGGACAGGATTACATGAAAGCCGGATCGATAACAATTAATGGAAACGAAATTGGACAAGAATATTTAAGTGCTCCTTGGTAAAATAACCACATATAAGCCATATAGTGATGTGCGAGAGACTTTTTAAGTTTTTTGCACATTTTTTGCTTAGATGAAACTTGGCCACTCTCGAGGTCATATAACGATTACTTGGATTCGAGGAAAATGATATATCTAGTTCCGAGAGTGGCCAAGGGAAACCCAAGGACCCACTGAGGTTTAATAGAAGGATATATAATACAATACTACAAGATTATATGGACGAGAAAAACCAAGACCCTATCAGAAGGTCAATAGATGATTTATTAAGAGAAGATAGCACACAAGGGCTACCGGCTCCATCAGTAGGTCTTCCAGCATTTTTACCATCAGAACCTATGGATTATGACGAATTGAAAACTTCTTCAATGGTCAAATCTAAAAAGGTAATGGGTTCGCTACTTAAATTCTATCTGTCACAAGATTTGATAGATAAAAACGAATATATCCGAGCAAAAGCTAATCTAGAAATAACTACACTATCTTCTTTAATTGCACAAATGGAAATGTCAGAAAGGGCAATTACCATTTTAATGAGAAGTATAGATGCTGGAGAAGTTTCTCCTCGTATGTTTGAGGTTTTAGGTGGTTTACAGAAAACTTTACTAGATATTATGAAGCATCAAACTCTTCATATGATGGCAGCTGAAGAAAATATGAAAAAAATGAGAAGAGATATTGACATCTATCAAAATACGATCAATACTACTACTGCAAAAATAGAACAACAAGGAACACAAACTGTTAGAGGAACTCGTAATTTAATGCGAGAAATACAAGCTGAATTAGGTAATGAAGAACCTGAAGAAGATCCTTACGATTTTGATTCTGAAGCACAAAACGAAATATGAAAAACTTAGATATTGCTAGCACTTTTCTAAAATTTGGTGATTTCCAAAGAAAAGGCCATATGGAAAAAGAGCTAGATCCTCGACAAATAACTAGAATTAGTGATGAAAATTCGCCTTACAAATCTTCATCAATTTATTTGACTTTTGATTTGTGTCCATCTCATAGTCTTGATATGAAGATTATGAAGTGGTTAGAAGATAATAAAGCAGGAGCAACATTCTTTGTTAATGTTGATTGGCTTAATAAGAATAAAGATGCAGATCTTTCGTTCTTAACAAATCCACAGTTTACTATTGGTGGTCATGGCTTTAAACATGTTGATACTTTAAAGCAATCAAATTTTCAACAATCATTAGATATTCATATGTGCTATGAAGAGTTATCTAAAAGATTAGAAAGCCCTGTCAAATGGTATCGAGTGCCTTTTGGACATCCAACGGAAACTACATTTAAACAACTTAATAAATTAGGTTTGAAATGTGCTTCTTGGTCAGGACCTGTTCTTGATAAAGAAGCTAAAGAAATATCACAAAAAAATGAGAAAGAATACCAAGCTTTTTTCGATCTTAGCTTAAGATCTGGCGATTTGCTGATTTTACATGCAAATGGCACTGGTATTGATACGATCGAGATACTTGAGCAATTAAAAGAAATTGCTAAAGAACGAGGGTATACTTTCGATAAACTCCCAAATGTTTAAAGTAAAAGAATATAAAGAAGATAAACAAAAAGATGACGGTAGAGTAATTTGGACAACTGAAAAGGTTTATAAATTACTGGATGCCATGGAAGAAGGTTATCAAGCTTCGGATCATCCATTTTATGAAGGCGATCCAAATTATAAAAAAGGTAATATAGTTTACGAATACACCGATATGGAGTATGAGGAAGTTAAAAAATGTGCAAAAGACATTATTCATTTTGCCAATACCTATTGTCAAGTAATGACCGACGAAGGTTATATGAAAATAAAACTTCGTCCATACCAAGAAAGAGTACTTAAATCCTATCAAGACAATCGATGGAGCATATTTGTTGCACCACGACAAATAGGTAAGACAATTACTTCATCTATATTTTTGACTTGGTATCTTCTATTTCACTTTGATAAAAACGTACTTCTTATGTCGAATAAAGGTGCTACAACAAAGGAAATTATGGATAAAATTAAGGCTATTATGGAAGGACTTCCATTTTTTCTTAAACCAGGTTTACTTAAGAAAGATGTAATGACAATGATGTTTGATAATAGATGTCGAATCATTGGTCAAAATACTACAAAAACTGGTGGTATTGGTTTTACTATCCACCTTCTATTTTTGGATGAGTTTGCTCATATTCCAGAAGGAATTAAACGTCCATTCTACGAGAACGTTTATCCTACACTTTCCTCATCTAAAATTTCTAGAATGATTATCACTTCAACTCCTAACGGATTTGATTTATTTCAAGAACTGTATCAAGGTGCTATTGATGGAGCTAATGAATATACTCCATTAAGAGTTGATTGGTGGGATGTTCCTGGAAGAGATGAAGCTTGGAAAGCTAGAGAAATAGGTAACTTAGGTTCAGAAGAAGCATTTAACCAACAATACGGTTGTCAATTCTTATCATCGTCTTCTTTATTACTTACATCCGAACAAATCAATAAGTTAGTAAAAGAAGAGAAGGAATTCGAATTCAGAGAAATAGATTCTTTAGATGATTTATGTATTGATTACTCTCAATTAAAATGGGATCCAGACTTTGACGTTGATGACATTGAAGATAAATCTAATTTCTTTGTTTGTACAATCGATTTAGCAGAAGGAATAGGTCGAGATTATACAATTTTAAATATTTTTAAAGTAGTTTCTTTACGAGAATTTGATATGGATGCATTAGTTGCACCTGGTCACGTTTCAGATTTCTTTGGTCTAGAGCAAATAGGTATTTTTCGATCAAATATTCATAATTTAGGAGAATTTTCAAAAATACTTTATTGCCTTTCGGTTAAATATTTTTATCAAGATAACTTACGTCTAATTATTGAATATAATACATACGGATCTACTCTAATCAAACATTTAACTACATTATATCCTGCAAGTAATGATTTTGATGAAGAGACTTTAGTAAAATATTCACATCGTTTAGGAAATAAAAATAAAGAATTTGGTGTTAGGATAAATAGAGAGAACAAGATGCTTTACTGTGAAAAGTTAAAGCAATGTGTTCAAAAAGGCCAATTGATTATTAAAGATCCTCGAACAATTTTAGAAGCTAAGATGTTTTCGAGAAATCCAAATGGTACATATTCAGCTCAAACTGGAAATGATGATTGTGTTATGACTTGTGTAACTGCTTCTTCATTTTTTGAAACCTTAGATTTTAATGAAATCATCGAAGAGTATTTTGATAATATTGACGAAGATTTACAAAATAAAATAGATTATATATTAGAAAATTCTGATCCTGGAGAAGAAGAAGATTTTTATAGTTCTATGTTTTAAACCAAATTTCATCTATCTGATGATATATAATAAAAAAATAATAGCAATATGGCACTATCACCATCATTACAACAATTCAAAAGTTCTGGTGTTTACCGACTTGAATTCGACAAGAGCCAAATCACTAACATCCCTTCTGAGACTATACGTCTTATTATCGGATTCTCTAAAAAAGGACCTTTTAATACACCAGTATTTGTACAGGATTCAGTATTTTTTAAATCTGTTTTCGGCGACATTGATACCGTATTAGAAAGAAAAGGTTCATATTTCCACAGAACGGTTTTAACCTGTTTGGATAGAGGACCAGTGATCGTTCTTAACTTACTTAGCTTAGATGATAATTTAGATACATCTAACTTCCAATCAATTTCAACTTGTTCTACTAACGACAATGCATTAGTTGATACAGCTCCAGTGTCTTCGTTCTTCAACAAAGATAAATTCTGGTTTACTGATTCTGCAGCTTTAGTACAATCAGCAAAAACTAACGGAAGTACTAATACTCAACGTTTAATGAATTTTGCAAACGTAGGTAGAAAACCTGTTTCTGTAATTACTAGAAAATCTGATACTCTTGGATTTGATGTAATTGCTAAAGATTGGTTCTCTGTAGGTCAAGTTCCATTCTTCTTGAATGAAAATGACTACATTTCTGATTATCTTATTGATGTAATTATAGTAGAAGGTGACTTCTCAAATTATACAACATTATCAATCGATCCAATTTTTGGTTCACATTTTACAAACACAGGACTTAAAAAATCTTATACTGACCAATATGGTTACGTGAGAGATGGTTTAACAGAATTCCTTTCTTTACCTCAAGTTAATGTACTTGGTGTTTATACCGGAGCTATGATTCCTGATTTCCAAGATAAAAATGGAAATAACATATACATCCAAGATTTAGTTAACCTTGAAACTTCAAGAACTGGAATTTTAATGGCTCTTAATCCAGATGCTTATGACGATCAACCTTACACTATTGCTGGAGAATCTAGATATATTTCTGGTGATTTAATTGATACAGTAGGTCACACTATTGAATCAGAACAACCAGGTGCTCTTAATTTCTTATCATATTATGGTGGAATTCAAGAAGATTTAACTTATAATAAAGTTAACGGAGCTACTGCAGTAACATACGGTTTATTAACTGTAGCTGGAACAACTGGAGTAACTGCTAATGCACTTTATTCTGCTTCATCTGCTATTCAAGGAGCTACTGGATATACTGCTAATGGAGCTACCGCATTCTATGATACAGTAACTATTTATGGACCAGCTGCTGCTGCTCCAGGTTCTTTAGTTACTGGATTTGCTAATGCTGCTTTATGGAATGAATTTATGGATTCTCTTGCAGTTAACAAAACTTTCATTGAAGGTTCTTCTAAAGTAACTGTTGGTCCTGCATCACCGGTTAATTATTTAGTGGTTAACAAGAAAGAATATAACGATGTTGATGATATTTTAACTCTTAAAGTTGGTTTAGTTGTTGGTGAAGGAGTAACTGGGCCTACTAGTACTTCTAATGGATTCTTATATGTTGGTGGTACTGCAGCTACTGCTGCTGGTGGAACTGCTGCTCTTAAAATAATTCGTTCGAACAAATGGGAATTTGTTGATTCTGGTGCATCTCCTAAAATTGTTTATGCTGGTCAAGATTCTTCTATTTATCAAGATAACCTTTCTGGTTTAATTACTGATGGAGATAGAATTAATATTTCAGCTACTGGAGCAACTGCATCATATCAATATGTTCAATTCGATAGATTCAGTACAAATGATTTAACTGGAGCTACATTTACTTCTCCGTTATCTAACTACCAACCAATATTAAGCAAAAAAGTTAATTATGTTACTGTTTCTGCTTTTGAAGATGAAAATTTAGTAACAGGTGCTACATCAATTGGAGCTACTGGAGCTTTCCAATTCAAAACATTTACAGGAGACATTAACGAATCTCTTCTAATAGATACTACTAGAACAGGAACCGCTAATCCAACAAATGTTATTTGGTTTAATGATACCGCTACTGGTCCATTAGGACTTAACGGATTCACTGGACAAATTACTAAAGGTCAATATTTAGTACAAAACTTTGGTGCTACTGGAGCTCCTACTAAATTTAGACCAGATAATGGTAAATCTCGTTTGACTAGAATTATCTCAGTAGTTAAAATTACTGATCCAACTGATACTGCTAATTATGGTTATATCAAAGTAACTACTAACGATGCAATATTTATTTCTCCTTCTAATGAAGTTGAAAGATATGAAGATATTAGAAACTTCGTTCAATATTATAGATTCTCTGCTCTTAATGGTTATTCTTTAAGAGAAGCTCAAGTACCTAACGGTTCAGGAGACAGACAAAATCAAATCTTAGATGTAATGACTAATACAAACATTGCTCAAGGATTAACTGATAGAGAAACTATTACATTCCGTTATATCGTCGATTCATTCGAAGGATTAATTGAACCAGCTTCAAAAATTAGATTAACTAAGTTAGCTAAAAATCGTCAATCGGCTTTAGCTATCTTAAATATGCCATCTGTTAAACAATTTAAAGAAAGTACTAACCCATTATTTAGAATGGATTCAACTACTTCTTTTGATACTCAATATGTACCAACTGGAGGTAATTTAGCATCTAACCCATCTAATGTATTCTCTTTACCTGGTATTGCTGATGGAGCAAATTATGGTGCATTCTATGGTCCTAACTTAGTAATAAGAGAAAATGGCCATAACAATTCTGTTCCATGTTCTGCTCATGTATCTAACTTGTACATTGACAAATATAACTTAGCTCTTCCTTACTCAATAGTTGCTGGTCCTCGTAGAGGTGTTGTAACTGGAGCTGGATTAGTTGGAGTTGAATACGCATTCGATAGAGTTGACTTAGATTGGATCGAACCATTCGGTTATAACGCTATTGTTAATAAAAGAGGTTTTGGATTAACTATCAACGCTAACCAAACTGCTCAACAAACAGTTAAATCTGCACTTTCTCAAATTCACGTAAGAGAATTATTGATATACATTCAAGATGGTATCGAAGCTATTCTTAAAAATTACCGTTGGGAATTTAATACAGCTCAAAACAGATTAGAAATTAAAACTCTTGCAGATAATTTCTTATCTCAAATCCTTTCTGATGGAGGTCTTTACGATTTCAATAACATCATGGATTCGACTAATAATACAAACGAGATTATCGATAACAATATTGGTATTCTTGATACTTACATCGAACCAGTAAGAGGAATGGGTGTATTAGTTCATAGAACTACAATTCTTAGAACTGGTACTATCGCAACAGGTAACTACATTTAATATAAATTAAGCCGATCTAATCGGTCGGCTTATTTTTTATCATTACGTAGATAAATAACTAAATCTCAATTAAAAAATTGAAAATAAAAAAGAATATTAGAACATGCCAGGTTTACCACATTTTTTAAACGCAAAAGCTTCTACCAAATATTACGAACCATTTTACCAAAACTTGTTTGAAGTATCAATACTTCCTCCAAATACTGTTTCTGGTGGGTCTATCCTACTTGAACATGTAAATAAGATTTCTGGTCTTGTTCAAGATAGAGGTTCAGAAGTTATCGAACAAAAATACAAATTCGCAAAACGTTCTTATGCAAGCGGAACACCAACTGATACAATCAATGATTTAGAGGTTGAATTTTCACTTAACTTAAATGACGCTAACGAACTTTATGTATACAAAACTCTTCGTAATTGGCAGAGACTTATTTATAACCCTTTAACCGGTGAACAAGGTCTTAAGAAAGATTACGTAGGAACTATTATCGTTACTAATTATAACCGTAAAGGAGATATATTTTGGCAACGTACTTTCCATGATTGTTTCCCTACTGGTGATATGCCAGATTATGGTGGAGATTATTCAACCGGAGAAGCACAAGTGCTTTCCGTTAAATGGAGAAGTGACTGGTGGGAAGAAAACATCGTTTAATCTTACTAAAAGAATATATAAAGGACTCATTGAGTCCTTTTTTTATGTCGACTGCTAGGAATTTCAACATAAAATGTATGCAATAAAGTATACAGAAAAACAAATTTAAAACAACATGACAAAAGATCAAATTTTTGGAGTACTAAGACACACTATGACTGCTCTTGGTGGAATCCTAATCGCTAAAGGCTTAGTTGCCGATGGAGCTTGGGCTGAACTTACTGGTGCAGCTTTAACATTAACTGGAGTAATCTGGTCAATAGTTTCTAAGAAACAATAATTAATTTCGTTTTTAAATCAAAGAGTCTGGTGAAAATCAGACTCTTTTTGTTTTGAATAAATATTCTAAATAACTAATTTCAATGAATCGATTTTTATTAATTTTACTATTTTGTTTTACTTCATTTTCACAAATAAAACAATCATATACTATAGGAGGTAACCTAGTAGGAGGTAATTCAACTCAATATCAATTAAATACCGAATCAACAATTTCTAATGATTCTTCAATATGGAGTTGGACGATAAATCCTAATTTCATATATTCAGAATACGACAATGACGGTAACATGGAGGTCAAACAACGAGAATTTTTTACTACAGGTAATATTTCTCGACGATATGGAAAATGGAAATTAATATCTAATGTTGATGCAGAAAACAGTTATCAAAAACAAATCAAAATTCGAGGAGCTTTTGGAATCGGTATTGGATATGATATAATTAGAAAGGAATTTTTAAAATTTTCAGTTTCGGAGTTAGTAATGCCAGAAACTTACATATCTAATACCATAGGCAGAGATTTAAGTTCTATTCGATCTTCTACCAGAATTAAAATCGAATACGAAGGTAAATTAAATTTGTCATCAATAACATTTATTCAACCAGCAATATGGAATAATCCACCTTTGAATTTTATGGACAATATTAATATTCGAAGTACTACTAAATTAAGTTTGCCTATCAATAAAAAATTATCTTTAGGTGTCGGTATGATAGTAAACGGTTCTACATATTCAACTTTCATAAATCATAACATTAAACCAATTGATTGGACTAGTTTTATACAATTGCAAATTAAAAATTTCTAATTGTTAATAACTTTTTGAAACTTTTTAACTCGATATTTTTAAGTATCGAGTTTTTTTGTTATATTTACACTATAATAATCAAAATTAAAAAACTAGCATAAAACATAAAATAATTAAATCTATGTCAAAAGAAATAAGTAAGAAATATGAATTATTAGACGAGATACAACATGTCCTTAAAAGGCCAGGTATGTATGTTGGTTCAACAAAACCTCATAATTCAAAAGAATTTTTATTTGATGGCGATAAATTCCATCAAGAAGAAGTTACTTACAATCCAGGATTCTTAAAATTATTTGATGAAATTGTATCAAATTCAATTGATGAATCTAAAAGAAATCCAAAATTAAATCAAGTTCATGTTACATTTAATCCTAAGAATGGTGAAATATCAGTATGGGATAATGGTGGAATTCCAGTCATCAAACATACTGACCATGGAGTTTGGATTCCTGAATTAATCTTCTCAAATCTAAGAGCTGGTTCTAATTTCGACGATACTCAAGACCGAACTGTTGCAGGAACTAATGGAGTAGGTGCTTCACTTACTAATATATTTTCTCAAAAATTTACTATCAAAACTTCCGATGGTAAAAATCAATTTGTTCAAGTATTTTCTGACAATATGTCGAAACGTACTGAACCAAAAATTACACCTTCAGATAAAAACTTTACTGAATTATCTTACATTGTAGATTACAAACAATTTGGAATGGATGGTGTTGACCAAGTGCATATCGATATGATGAGAAAACGTCTAATGGATATTGCTGCTTGTAACCCTAATGTCAAAATTCAATACAATAACGAAAAGTTTAAATTTAGAACATTTAAAGATTATGCAGAACTTTATGTTGACTCATGTTTCTATGAACGTTCTGATAATTGGGAAATTGCAATTGCACCTACTAATTTAGGTTATACCGCAATATCATTTGTTAATTCAATTGAAACTAAAGAAGGTGGTAATCATGTAAACTACATAGCAAATCAAATTATCGACAAGCTACGTATTATGATTAAGAAAAAACACAAAGTAGATATTCGACCTACCGATATCAAAAATCATATGATGGTGTTTATCAACTCAACAATCATCAATCCAGCTTTCTCATCTCAAACGAAAGAGAAATTAATTACGGAACCTAAAGATTTCGGTTCAACCCATGAAATTAGTGAGAAAATGATTAAGCAAATCTTTGGATCTGAGATTGTTGCTTCTATTCTTGATTGGATTGAAAATAAAAAACAAGCTGATGAAAGAGCTCAATTAAGAAAACTAAATAAGGACTTAAATACTTCTAAAATTCTTAAGTTGATTGATGCAAAATCGAAAGACAATAGAGAAGGTTGTACATTAGGAATATTTGAAGGTGATTCGGCTAAATCTGCAGTTCGACAATTTAGAGACCCTCAATTATTTGGTGCCTTTCCTCTTAAAGGTAAGTTCTTAAATGTTTCAGAAATGAAAAATACTGAAGTAATTAAGAACGAAGAGGTAATCAATTTAATGGGTTCATTAGGCCTTCGTTTAGGCGAAGAACCTAACAATCTACGATATGGTAAGATTTTAATTTATACCGATGCCGATCCAGATGGTGATGCAATTGCAGGTTTGTTAATAAACTTTCTTGCAAAATATTGGCCTGAACTATTTGACCAAGGTAGAATTTATAGAGTACTCACACCAATTGTAGTATCACAAAAAGGTAAAGATTGGTTGTCATTCTATTCCAAAGAAGAATATCAAGAATGGGAATCTAATACGAATACTAAAGGTTGGAATTCTGAATATAAGAAAGGACTTGCAGCTCTTGAAGATGCCGAATATGAGCAAATCATACAGAATCCTAAGACTATTAAAATCACAAACGATAAATTAGGCAAGGAATCATTAAATGCTTGGTTTGGTGGAGATTCCGGATTAAGAAAAAAGAAACTTTTATCATAAAATAAGTTCTATTTTATTTTTTTCTTTCGGGAATTATGATTATATT
>Ga0114960_10004050_pt1 | contig 11074 bp, 9 predicted proteins | sample C_130625_MF_Meta_FD_92637 | JGI IMG/M metagenome (GOLD analysis project Ga0114960, IMG submission 92637) | Freshwater microbial communities from Lake Croche, Canada to study carbon cycling - C_130625_MF_MetaG | ecosystem: Environmental > Aquatic > Freshwater > Lake | place: Lake Croche, Canada...
CTCTGGCTTCATCCCGAGTGGAGGTCAGGTCGTGAGTATCACGCGTACCTACGACACGGTCCATCCGATCTCGCAGCTCTTCGGCGGGAAGTGATCCACGTTGACTAGTGCTGATCAGTCCGCCCCGGAGAGTCCAGCTGCTCCCGCTGCACCACCAAAACCTCCGAAGTCCAAGCCGATTACGACGTCACCGAAGCAGGTGAAGGTCCCCACTTTCTTGCAGCAGGCCGCCACTGAATGCGGCGCGGCTTCGCTGGGCATGATTCTCGCCCACTATGGAAAATGGCTGACGCTTGATGAACTGCGGACCGAACTCGGGGTCGACCGCGACGGTGCCACTTCTCAAGCCATCGTTGATGGTGGCGAAGCGCTTGGCCTGAAGGGAAAGGGTGGCAGAGTTCCTCCTCGCAAGCTGAGCCAGGTCTCGGTACCCGCGATCGTTTGGTGGAAGCACTGCCATTTTCTCGTTCTCGAAGGCGCATCGAACGGTTATGTCCATATCAATGATCCGGCGCGTGGTCGGGTTTCGCTCCCAGTCGACGAATTCAAGGAGGGCTATTCGGGTATCGCCCTTGAGTTCGAGCCCTCGGAGACGTTCGAGAAGAGTGGTCGAAAGTTCTCGACAACGGGTTCACTCTGGAGCCGGCTGAAGCAGTCAAAGATGGGTGTGACCTTTGCGGTCTATGCGGGCGTGCTCGGGATGTTGCTCGGGCTGCTTTCTGCACCGTTCAGTCAGACGTTCATCAACAATGGCCTTGATGGACCGAAGCGCAATCTGATCCCGGGACTCGTTGCCGCCGTTCTGGTCGTCGGACTGATGCGTGGGGGTCTCAACCTTCTCCAGTACGGCGTCATCTCGAGGTTGCAATCCAAGTTCAGTCTCGTTGGTTCGGACAAGCTGCTCTCGAGGCTTCTCCGACTCCCGACTCTCTTTTATATGGAGCGGGCTGTCGGCGATCTCAGCCAACGTGTTTCGTACAACTCCAATGTCGCCCAGTTGCTGGCCAATCAGATGGCGAGCGCCGCGATCTCGATGCTTGCGGTGGTCGGCTACGCAGCACTGCTGCTCTATTACAACCTGACCATCGGTGCGCTGGTGTTGGTAATCACGGGCGTCAACATGTTCGTGCTGCGTCAGATGCTTGATCGTCGTACGACGATGCAGGCTCGGATCCTTCGTCGACAGAACGATCTTCGCGGTCTCACGCAGTCGGCGATTCGCGATATCGAGACCCTTAAGTCCACCGGTCTCGAGGATCAAACCTTCGCCAGTCTCTCGGGTATGCAGACCGATTACATTTCGGCCTCGGCCGCGCTCGTACCCAGTTCTGCTGTGCTGGCCGCGTTGCCGGTGGCACTCATGTCGCTCACCACGGCAGTCATTCTCATCGTGGGCGGTTTGTTCATCCTCGATGGATCACTGTCGTTCGGCGCGTTGCTCGCGATCCAGGCCCTCGCGCTCAGCCTCAGCCAGCCCGTTCAGTCGCTCATGAGCACTGGCGGCCAGTTGCAGGTCGTCACGTCGAGTCTTCAGGCTCTTGACGACGTACTCCGCAATGATCTCGCTCCTCGATTCGAGCGGCCAGTTCTCGAGCCGGGTGCCCCCGTTCCTTCCTTCGCTGGGCATCTCGAGTTCCGCGACGTCAGTTTCGGTTACGGAGAGAAAGCCCCGCTGTTGCTCGACGGGCTGAATCTCAAACTCGCGCCGGGAAGTCGAGTAGCTCTGGTCGGAGTCTCGGGAGCAGGGAAGACGACGATCGGCAATCTTGCAGCCGGTTTGTTGCAACCCCGAAGTGGCCAAGTTCTCTATGACGGGAAGCCGCTGACCGACTATCCCGAGGGTGCACTCGAGCAGAGGCTCTCAAAAGTTGATCAGAACGTTGTGCTCTTCTCCGGCACTATCGCCGAGAACGTTTCACTCTGGGATCGATCGATCTCCTACGAGCAGATCACCGAGGCTCTCGCCGATGCACAGGTGCTTGACGACGTCCTTGGGCGGGTAGGTGCACTCGATTGCATCGTCGAGGAGGATGGTCGTAACTTCAGCGGCGGTCAGTGTCAGCGGATCGAGATCGCTCGAGCGCTGGTTCGCAATCCCAGCCTCATCGTGCTCGATGAAGCCACCAGCGCACTCGACGATGTCACCGAAGTTCTCGTTACCGACGCGATCCGGCGTCGCGGTGTTTCCTCGTTGATCATTGCTCACCGCCTGAGCACGATTCGCGATGCCGACGAGATCATTGTGTTCGGTCGCGGCGGCAAGATCCTTGAACGCGGCAGCCACGATGAATTGATGCAAAACGAACAGGGTGACTATCACCGGATGGTCACCGAAGCAGGGGAGGGTGGCGATGTCGGAAGCTGATCGCAACGTGAGCACATCTGAGGCGTTGAACGGCAGGATCACTCTCGATTCATCGGTGGGGCCATTGAAGGTCATCGCCGGTGCTGTTGACGTGTTTGTCGAGAGCGACGGCGGCGAACTCATCGCTCTCGCTACTTGCGAGCAGAACGACGTCATCATCCCGTGTGATGGTTCGCTGAAAATCACCGCAATGACCCGCCTCGGAGGACAGGTGGTCCCAGCCGGAACGGTTGATGCCGCTGCTGTCTCCTCATTCACCGACAGACTGAACACGCGTTTGGGTTCGCTTGCGGCTCCTCTCTCGGGCGCGACCCCAGAGTCATTCGCGGGTCTCTTTACCGCGGTGGCGCGCTCGGCGATCGAGCAGCGTCACGCGCAGCTCGTGAAATCCGCTCATGACTCTCGCATGGTCTCGGACCAGTTCTTGGAGTCGGCGATGGATCGCGCGGTCTACTCTGCGCAAACTCTTCGATCACCGATCGAAGGGTTCGATGTCGATCCTCTTGTCGCAGTTATGCAGGTGCTTGGGAAGACTCAGAATTTCAACGTCTCGAGCCCCACGTTCGAGGAACTCCGCAGTGCCCCGAATCGTCTGCGAATGATCGCCCATCGGTCGAATCTGCGATTCCGCACGATTCAACTCCCTCCGGGATGGGAGCAGGAATCGGTCACTCCGTTCCTCGGCTTCTTGGCTGACACCGACGGAACCGAGTCTCCGGTGGCGCTCGTACGTCGCGGTCGGAATTACACGATCCAAGGACCGGAGGACGTGTCATCCCGACGGATGACAGCCGATGAGATCTCGAGACTTAACGCCACCGCTGTCGAGTTCTACACACCTTTCGAGGCCGATCGTCCGGCGACTCTTCGCGATGTGGTGCGAGTCGCTCTCGTGAGCACGAAGTCGTCGTGGGTGCTGACTCTCGCGATGGCGGTCGGAGTGACGCTCTTTGGACTGATCACCCCAGTCCTCACCAATTCCGTGATCGGAACATTCATCCCGCAGGATCGCAAGGGCCTGATCATCTCTGCCGGTGTTGCGCTGATCATGGCCGCGGTTGGGATCTTCGTGTTCTCAATGGTTCAGAACTTCGCGATCTCTCGCACCTCTCAGCTCTCAACCCGAAATCTGCAGTCGGCGTTTTGGGATCGGCTGATCTCGTTGCCAGCGGAGTTCTTCCGCAACTTCAACTCAGGTGAACTCGCAGTTCGAGCTCTGGCTATCGACAATTTGTCGAGCATCCTCAGCGTGCAAGTAGTGAGTTCAATTCTCACGGCGTTCTTCGGGATTCTCTACGTCGTCGAAATGATCTACTACGACGCGAAGCTGGGCATTGCCGGTCTGCTCTTCCTTCTCCTGACCTTTGTTGTCTTGGCCTGGTCGTTCAATGCGTTCAACAAGCAGCAGACTGCACAGCTCAATTCGCAGATGGATGCCAACGGCTGGCTCGTCCAGATGCTCAACGGTCTTTCGAAGATCCGAATCGCGAATGCGGAAAATCGACTGGTGGCGAAGTACATCGAGTCACTGCGCAAATCGATCGTTGCGCAGTCCAAGGTCACGGTCATTGGCGGATGGCTCAGCTCTTGGTTCGTGTTCGCCGCAGTTGCCGCTCCTGCACTCTTCTACTTCGTCGTGTATCGACAGTGGACCGGAGACATCCCGCCGATCACAACCGCGACCTACTTGGCGTTCTACAGCGCGTTCTCTATTGCCTTCGGAGCAATTGCCGGTCTCTCGACCCCGATGGCATCAATCTCGACGGTGACCCCCATGTATCGGCTCCTCAAGCCGATGATGGAGGCGCTTCCTGAGACAAGTGGCAATCGCCACGATCCGGGAGAACTCACCGGTCGAATCGAGCTACGCGACGTCCAGTTCCGATACGCACCTGACAGCCCCCTCATCCTTCGAGGCCTGACAATGAGCATCGAGCCCGGCGAACTCGTGGCCCTTGTCGGTCGTACCGGGGCAGGGAAGTCCACTATCACCAGACTCCTGCTGGCGTTCGAGCAGCCTGAAGAGGGGCAGATCCTCTTCGACGGACAGGATCTCGCGAGTCTTGATCCGACTCTCGTCCGACATCAGATGGGCGTTGTCATGCAGAGCGGACGCATCACCCGCGCCACGGTGCTCAAGAACATCATGGGTGACCTCTCGACTGATGAGGACACTGCGTGGGCGGCCGCCGAAGCAGCTGCCGTGGCCGACGACATCCGTGCAATGCCAATGGGGATGCACACGTTGGTCGATCCTTCGAACATCTCCGGTGGTCAGGCCCAGCGCCTGTTGATCGCCAGATCATTGGTGACCAAGCCCCGGATCGTGATCATGGATGAGGCCACGAGCGCACTCGACAACTCGGCACAGGCGCAGGTCACCGAAGCCGTGGGTCAGCTCAATGCCACTCGTATCGTCATCGCTCATCGGCTTTCGACTATCCGCAGTGCGGACCGGATCATCGTCCTCGACAAGGGCATGGCCGTCCAGTCGGGCACCTACGACGAGCTCATGCAACAAGAGGGTCTGTTCGTCGAATTGGTCAAGCGCCAGGTCGCCTAAAGAGAAGGTCTCGATGCCCGACGGTGCAGGGCCCTGCTTCGACAGGGCAGACTGTTAATCCACTTAGGGGAGGACATGACATGGCATTAACCATGATGCGTTTCAATTGCATTCAGCCGGGACTCGATCCAAACGAGATGGCCGATCGTTACAACGCCATGCTCGACATGGCTCAGGTTCTTGACGAACTTGGTGGTGGCATGGTGACGCTCGAAGAGCATCACGGCGCCGAGAACGGTTGGAGTTCATCCCCGCTCACAATGGCTGCAGCAATTCTCAGCCGTACCAAGAACGTTTCCGTTTCTATTTCTGCGCTTCTCGTGCCGCTGCACGATCCGTTGCGCATCGCGGAAGACATCGCTGTCATCGACCTCATGTCGAAGGGTCGCCTCACCGTCATTGGTGGTCTTGGCTATCGCCCGAGCGAATACGAAGCACATGGCAAGTCATGGGCCGATCGCGGAAAGATCATGGACGAATGCGTCGACACCATGCTCAAGGCATGGACAGGCGAACCATTCGAATACCGCGGCACCACCGTGCGCGTCACGCCACGTCCGTTCACGCAACCGCACCCGATGTTCCTTCTTGGTGGAACCTCGAAGCCCGCTGCACGTCGTGCTGCACGCTTTGGCCTGCCCATCATGTGGGCGGCTCCGGTTCCCGAGATCGAAGCTCACTATTACGAAAAGTGTGCTGAATATGGCACGCAAGGTTTCGCCATGGCTCCGCCTGACGATTTCCACCATGTCTTCTTTGCCGAAGACGTCGATGCTGGTTGGGCCGCCATGGGCGAGCACATCCTTCACGAAGCAACGACCTATTCGTCATGGCAAACCGCCGACATCAAGTCCTCGGCGCACTCACACGCCAAGACTGTCGCCGAACTTCGTGAAGAGGGTCTGTACCAAATCATTTCGCCAGCTCAAGCGGTTGAAGAGGCCAAGGCTGCGGGCGATTTCGCCGTCTTCGCCATGCACCCGCTTTGCGGTGGCATGCCGATTTCGGAAAGTTGGAAGCAGATTGACCTGCTTCGCAACGAGATCCTTCCTGCACTGGCCTAGGTGATTCCGGCGGCAGCGATGCCGCCGGAGTTGTACCTTTCAGGAACTGACACGTCGATTCATTGGGGGAAACCATGAGCAAGAACAACTGGGGCCGTTGGGGCGCCGACGACGAGCGCGGTGCGCTCAACCACCTCACGCCCGAGGTCATCAAGGCCGCTGCTGGCTCGATCACCACCGGCAAGGTGTACAGCCTTGGCATTCCGATCCAGGGCCAGGGTGTGCCGCTGCTCGACTATCGCGGTACGCCGATGCGTCTCACGCTGCAGGACGGCACCGACGACGGAATGTTCGCCGTCTACGGCGCGCAGGATGGCACCGGCGCACACGAAGACGTACTCGTCATGGCCTCGCACACCACGTCACATATGGATGCACTCATCCATGTGTACGAGGATCACAAGCATTACAACGGCGTTCCTTTCGGCGAGATGCGAGCGCTTGGTGGCGCCGCCAAGCTCGGCATCGAAAAGGTCGACAGCTTTGCTGCACGGGCCGTCATCCTCGACATCGTGAAGCTCAAGGGTGCCGACAAGTGGCTCGAACCCGGCACCATGATCGTGGCTGCCGATCTTCAGGCCGCAGCCGATGCACAGGGCGTTGAAGTTCGCGCTGGCGATGTCGTGCTTATTCGCACTGGTCATCTCGACATGTGGTGGGCCAACAATGCTGCTGGCGAACCCGAAGGTTTCGCTCAGGCTGGCATTGGTTCCGACGCCGCTGCATGGCTTGCCGACAAGGACGTCACTGCCGTTGGTTCCGACAACGCAGCGGTCGAAGTTATTCCGTTCGACAACAACGACTTCCTCATCGTTCACAAGATGCTTCTGGTGCAGGCCGGCATTTACATGCTCGAGCACCTCGACCTTCGTCAACCATGTGAAGACGGAAACTACGAAGGCATCATCGCGGTGACACCGCTCAAGGTCACGGGCGCAACGGGTTCACCAATCAACCCGGTGTTTATTTCCTGAGTCATTCATTGTGCAACGGGCCCCGGCTTCGGTCGGGGCCCTTTTGCGTTTTGTAGATGGCGTAGTGAGTCAGAATGCACCTATGGCAATAACCACGGTGTTGTTCGATCTTGATGGAACGCTGATCGATAGCAGTCCTGGTATTCGCCGTTGTGTTGACGAGTCACTTGCGCATCACGGATTTCCTGCAATAACCGATGAACAGTTTTCTTCGTTTATTGGGCCTCCGCTAACTACCGGATTTGGATTTGCGGCTTCTGATGACTCGCTTATCGAATCACTCATCACCGTTTATCGTCAGCACTACGGCGCCGGCGGAATGTACGAGTACGCGGTGTACGACGGCATCCCTGAAGTGTTGACTCGTTTGAATGACGCCGGTTTCCGACTTGCGATTGCGACGTCGAAACGCACTGGGTTTGCGAAACCAGTTGTAGATCATGCCGGTCTCGCTTCGCAGTTCGAGATCGTGGTGGGCTCGGAACGCGATGGTCCCGGTGCCGAGAAACCCGTCGTGATGGGTTCGGTGTTTGAACAGCTTGCGATTGCTGAGCCGGACTCGGTCGTGATGATCGGTGATCGTGAACACGATGGTCACGGTGCAGCGGCACTCGGAACGCACTTCATCGGAGTTTCATGGGGCTTCGGGGATCACGAGGAATTGCTGGCTGCAGGCGCATCTCGAATCGCCGATCACCCCTCCGAGATCGATGCGATCGTGAGCTCAATTTCCTGAGAATTCACGAGAACCAGTGCCCTAAAGCGTGTGCGGCGGGGCCTGATGTGGGAGGGTGTCGCCCATGTCAAAGCACACCCGCACCCTTTCTCTGCCCGCAATTGTCGTCATTGTTGGCGCCCTTCTTCTTGCCGCTTGTGGTGGCAGCAGCAGTTCGAAGGCAGCGACACCGACCCCGATGCCCGCTCGTTCGGGAACCTACGCAGTGGGTCACGACACCATCTCGATTCCCGATGCATCTACGGGCAAGACCATCACCGCCGATCTTTGGTACCCGGCTGTCGACGGAGCCAAGGGAACCGCGGCTCGCTACTCATTGCTGCCGACCGCGTACTTCGATTCAAAGGTGGCAATAGAAGACGCTCCGATCAATAGTGCAGGCTCATTTCCGTTCGTTGTGTACTCGCACGGCAGTGGCGGCCAAAGTTTCGTTGCATCCTTTCTGACCGAAGACATCGCGAGCCACGGCTATGTCGTGTTGTCTGCGAATCACGATGGCAACACCGCTGCTGATCAGCTTCTTGGTACGTCAGTGACCCAAGACGTCAACGATTACATCCGTCCCAATGTGGTGGAAGCAGAAATCAACTGGGCATTGGCGCAGTCATCCGGCAAGGCCTCGGCCTATCCGGCCCTGAAGGGCGCAATCGACGAAGCACGTATCGGTCTCGTCGGTCACAGCTATGGCGGCTACACCGTTCTCGCAACCGCTGGTGGACATACCGGTCCTGCAGGAACGGTTGCACCTGACCCACGCATCAAGGCCGTTGTTGGCCAGGCTCCCTACACGCGTCGACTTTCCGACGCCGAACTCGCCGGCATCAAGATTCCGGTGATGTTGATGGTCGGCACGAAGGACATCACAACACCGCTCGAACTCGATTCGCAGCGTCCGTTCGATCTCATCACCGGCCCGCCAGTTGTGCTCGCAGTGATGACCGATGCTGCGCACCAGTCGTTCACCGATGTGTGCATGTACCTCGATGAAATTCCGAAGCTGCCCGATGCGCCGGCATTGGTTGCAACCGCGATCAAGACACAAGCCACTGAAGGTTGTGGCGCAGGGTTTATGCCGTATGCCCGCGATCTTGAATTGGCCTCGGGCCTCACTGTTGCATTCCTCAATGAATTCGTTGCCGGAACGCCAAATGCGTCCTGGTTCGCTGGTTCGACAGCAACGATCAGTGCTCCTGACCTGACCATCAGCATCAAGCGATAACGGAACTTCGCTCCATCGCCGGTCAGCGATCGGCGCCCGACCGGTTTGCTAGGTTCGATCTGTGAATCCGGTCGCGCTTGCATTTGCTGCATTTCTCACTGCGGCAATCGGAACACTTGGTGGTTTGGGCGGGGCGATTCTCCTCGTTCCCATCCTTGTGTTGTCGGGAATGGAAGCGAAGTACGCCGCCCCACTTGGACTGGTTTCGGTTGCTGCAGGTTCTCTTGCTGCAGCACCTCATCAACTCACTGCTCGTGTTGTGAATCATCGGCTCGGCGTTGCGACGGAAATCGTTGCCTCATCAGCCGCTCTGGTCGGTGCATTGGTCTCGGGTCTCATCGGCCAATCAGTGCTTGCGGTTCTGCTCGGTTGCGTCGCGTTGATCGCTGCCTTTGCTGGCGGTCGGCGCAAAGGAATTCGCAATCTCCCGGATCCATCGCTGACTGCTGCTGATGTTGGCGAAACACCTGGAACGCTCGCGGGCGTCTATCCACTCGGAGACGAGTTCGTTCCGTATCAAGCCAAGCGCCTTCCCGTTGGGCTCTTGGGAATGGGTATGGCCGGATTGATTTCGGGCTTGTCTGGAGTTGGCGGTGGATGGGTCAAAACGCCAACTGCATCAGAGGTCATGCAAGTTCCGGTAAAGGTCGCTGCGGCAACTTCGACCTTCACTGTGGGTGTAACCGCTGCCGTTGGTCTTCTTGTTTATGAATCACAGGGACGCATTGTGGTTTCCGATGCAGCTCTCGTTGCCGCCGCTGGTCTCGTTGGCGGAACCTTAGGTGTACGGCTTCAACATGTACTTCCGCCGCCGTTGGTACGCCGCGGACTGTCCGTCATCCTCGCCGTCATCGGCGTATTGCTGATTGTGCGCCGATGAACGATCTCAACACGCTCTCGAAGATCTTGATGGGTGCGCTCGTCATTACGTTTGTATGTGCACTTGGTGGCGCATTCATTCCGGGCACAGCGGGTCATTGGAGTGGGACCGCGTGCATCATCATCTTGATTGCCGCACCGGTTTTACGCGTGACATGGCTTGTCGCGGATTGGACAAAAACTCGCGATATGAAATTTGCACTTTTAGGTTGTGCGTTGCTGGTTGTCCTCGCAACAAGTGGTGCAATCGCCCTTCTTCGCTAACACCGTTCTCTGAAGGCGAATCCCAAACAGCCTAAGTAGGCTTTCACGATGACCTCCGACGGACTCGCTCGATCTATCGATTTTTCCGCACGTTCTGCTGAGGGCATTCACCTTGGTGTGTCGTTAGGTGGCGGCGGCATTTTCTTCGTTGCTTGGCAGGTCACCTATCTCGAACAATTGGCGCAGCTCGGTGTGAACCTCAAGGGTGCCGGACGTGTTGTTGGCACTTCAGCGGGTTCGCTCGTTGCATCAATTCTCGAAGCGGGAAATCTGCGTCGCTTCGAACGAGAGGTTTCTTTTTTCGCTAAGACGCCTGCGCTTGTGAGCATGTTGGCGCCGTCAGGTTCGTTGAAGCCAAGCCAACAGCGCGCGCTTGATCTTTTTACCGCTGCTCAAACCGCCGAACCCGATCTCATTCGTTCGATCGGCCACGAAGCACTTGCCGCAGCGACACCGCCGCCGAGCAAGATGTCTCGAAGCGTCTCGATGATGCTGCTCTCGCGTTCATGGCCTGCCGATGCGTTGCACATCACCTGCGTCGACACGCTCACTGGTGAACGTTGTGTTGTGACCCGCCAATCTGGCGTGCGCATCGAGCGCGCCGTTGCCGCAAGCAGCGCGGTGCCTGGCATCTTCAGTCCGCAACCAATCGGCGACCGTCGCTGTATGGACGGGGGAGTGAGCGGATCAGGAACTCATCTTGATCTTCTCGCCGCATGTGACCGCGCCGTTGTCCTGAGCCTCACGACCACAGCTCCGGCACCGATCGGCGCGATGACGCAGGTGCCAGGGAACTTTGCCAAAGAGGTGTCGGCGCTCGAAGCCTCGGGCACAAAGGTGTTTCTTCGTAGCCCGGAATCAATGGACATCACCAAACTGATGGATCCCAAGTCGGTACCCGAGGCCATTGCCATGGCGAAGCGTCAAGCAGTGGCCGATGCCGATGCGCTACGGAAGTTCATCGCCTGACCCGTTTCCAGACATGCGATCCCGAACGGGGAGTCGAGAAC
>Ga0114960_10004051_pt1 | contig 11074 bp, 9 predicted proteins | sample C_130625_MF_Meta_FD_92637 | JGI IMG/M metagenome (GOLD analysis project Ga0114960, IMG submission 92637) | Freshwater microbial communities from Lake Croche, Canada to study carbon cycling - C_130625_MF_MetaG | ecosystem: Environmental > Aquatic > Freshwater > Lake | place: Lake Croche, Canada...
TGATGGCCCGTGCCGCGCAATGGTGTGGCCATGACAGCGACGGCAGCGCCTGGGTGCTGGCTGGGGACGCCGCCCACAGCGTGCACCCGCTGGCGGGCTTGGGCCTGAACCTGGGTTTGGCCGATGTCCAAGCCTTGCACGACGTGTTGCAAACCCGCCAAGGCATCAACCACTGGCGGCCTTTGAGCGACCGCCACTTGCTGCGCCAATATGAGCGCCAACGCAAGGCTGGCATGTGGCCCACCTGGGTGGCTTGCGACGGCTTGCAGCGTTTGTTTGCCCACCCCCATGCGCTGGCCAAAGACCTGCGCCAATGGGGCATGAAAAACTTTGACACCATCACGCCCTTGAAACAATGGGTGATTCAACAGGCCATGCAATGATGTTTTTATTCCAGCCCCACCCAGCCCGCAGCCTCACCCGCTGGCAGCGGGCTTTGTCACTGGCCTTGCTGCTGAGTTGGGCCACCTGGTCGGGCTTGGCCGGGGCCCAAGAGGCTGCGATCCGCAAAGCCCTCAAAGAACGCATCCCCGATCTGCCCAAAATTGTGTCCATCAGCAAAACCCCGATCAACGGACTCTACGAGGTGCTGCTGGAAGACAACGACATTTATTACGCCGATGCCAGCGGCAATTACTTGGTGCAAGGCAGCCTGATCGACACCCGCACCAAACGCAACCTCACCGAAGAGCGCACAGACAAAATCAGTGCGATTGCTTTCAATACCCTGCCTCTGAAAGACGCCATCACCATCGTGCGCGGCAACGGGCAGCGCAAGCTGGCGGTGTTTGAAGACCCCAACTGCGGCTACTGCAAGCGTTTCGAGCGCGACTTGCAAAAGGTCGACAACATCACCGTGTACCTGTTTCTCTACCCCATCTTGGGGGCCGATTCGATGGACAAATCACGCCACATCTGGTGCGCCAAAGACCCGTCCAAGGCTTGGCTGGACTTGATGACGCGCGACACCGCACCGACCGTGGCCACCTGCGACAGCTCGGCCCTGGCGCGCAATGTGGAGTTTGGGCGCAAGCACAAGATCAGTGGCACGCCCACCTTGTTGGCCCAAGATGGCAAGCGCGTACCGGGCGCCATACCGGCGGCACAAATTGAACAGCTGATTGCAGGCAAGTCCTGAGATGCAGTACCCGAGCCCCCACGCGCAAGGCGACATCGCCACCTTGGTGCACCGGCTGGGGTACGCCGGTTTGATCCCGTTTGTGGGGCTGGCCGGGTTGATGTGGTTGGTAGAAGGGGACGTGCACGCCTTTGTGGCCATGGCCTTGAGCGCCTATGCCGCCACCATCGCTGCCTTTTTGGGCGGCATCCATTGGGGCATGGGCTTGCCGCTGGACGCACCGGCGCGGCGCTTTCACTTGGTGTGGGGCGTGGTTCCCTCCCTGGTGGCCTGGATCGCTTTGCTGATGCCCGCTTATGCCGGCTTGCCCGTGTTGGCCTTGCTGTTGGCGGCCTGTTACGGGGTGGACCGGCGCAGCTGGGCCCAGTGGGGTTGGACCGACTGGTTGCCCTTGCGTGCACGCCTCAGCGCTGTGGCGGTGTTGTCTTGTTTGCTCGGTGCTTCGGCCACCTGAACCGACATGGCTGCCACCCGACACCGCACCGCCCCACGGCCAGCCGTTCACTTTGAGGTGCAAGCCCACGCCTGGGCCGCCCATGTGTATGACATCACCTGCACCATTGCCCAACCGGCCGCCCAACAGCGGGTGCAACTGCCGGTGTGGATTGCCGGCAGCTACATGGTGCGCGAGTTTTCCAAGCAATTATTTGACATGCGCGCCACGCAATCGGGCCGCAATCTGGGCGTGGTGCAGCACGACAAAGCCAGTTGGGACATCACCGCCGACCCCAGCCAAGCACTGGTGTTGAACTACCGGGTGCATGCCCATGACAACTCGGTGCGCACCGCATGGCTGGATGGCACGCGCGGGTTTTTCAACGGCACCAGCTTGTTTGTGTGGGTGCACGGCCAGCGCGATGCCTTGCATGGCGTACACCTCAACCCCGCAGGCGCGCCCCCAGACTGGCGCGTGGCCACCGCCTTGTTGCCCCTGCGCACCAGCGCCAAAGGCTGGGGCGAATACCAAGCCGCTGATTACGACGAATTGGTCGACACGCCGGTGGAGTTGGGTGCGTTTTGGTCGGGCAGCTTTGAGGCCTGTGGCGTGCCGCACCGCTTTGTGGTGGCCGGCAGCCCACCCAGTTTTGACGCAGCGCGACTGCTGCGCGATGCGCAGCGCATTTGCGAGACACACATTCGCTTTTGGCACGGCGAGGGCAAAGCCACAGGGCGCGTGGCCGTTCCAGCCCACGACCGCTATGTGTTCATGCTCAACGCGGTGGACAACGGTTACGGCGGTTTAGAGCACCGCCACAGCACCGCACTGATTGCGCAACGCAGCGATTTGCCCCGTGTGGGAGAGGTCAAAACCAGTGAAGGCTATATGACCTTGCTGGGATTGATCAGCCATGAATACTTTCACACCTGGAACGTCAAACGCTTGCGGCCCCGAGAATTTGAACGCTACGACTGGGCCCGCGAAAACCACACCACCTTGCTGTGGTTTTTTGAAGGCCTGACGAGCTACTACGACGACTTGCTGCTGCGCCGCAGTGGGCTGATGGACAACACCCGTTATGTGCAGGGCCTGAACAAAACCATCAACCAGGTGTTGCAAACACCTGGCCGCCATGTGCATTCGCTGGCCGAGTCGAGTTTTGAAGCCTGGACCAAGTATTACCGGGCCGACGACAACACACCCAACATCACGGTCAGCTATTACACCAAGGGCGCCTTGGTTGGCCTGTGCCTGGACTTGCGCTTGCGCCAAATGGGTCACAGCCTGGACGCTGTGATGCGCGGCCTGTGGCAACGCTGCGCCGGCGGTCCGATGGACGAGGGCGACTTGCTGGCCGTGTTGCACGCCGTCAGCGGCGAGGACTGGCGCAAAACCCTGCACCGCTGGGTGCATGGCACGGCAGATTTGCCGCTGAAAGAATTGCTCAGCGCCCATGGGGTTCAGGTGCACATCGATCCGTCCGCATGGGCCCAGCGCTTGGGTTTGCGGGTGGGCGAAGGCCCAGGTGTGCAGTTGAAATTTGTGTTCACCGACGGCGCTGCCCAACGCGCGGGCATGGCCCCAGGCGACGAATGGATCGGCATTGAACTGCCTGCCAGCAAAGGCCATGCTGCCAGCGCATGGCGCTTGCAAAAAATCGATGACTTGGGTTTGTATTTGGGCAGCGGCAAACGCTGCACGGCTTTGGTCGCGCGCGATCAGCAGTTGCTGCGCTTGCCCTTGGTGGTGCCAGCGGCCAACGACCCGCGCGTGGGCACTTGGCGCTTGGGCGTCACTGACGCTGCAGCGCTTCAGCGCTGGCTAGACTGACCCCCTTTCACCACTGACCCCTCACAACTGGCGCGTATCGACCACGCGCTTGGCCTTGCCCATGCTGCGCTCGACCCCACCTTCCGCACGCAACTCGATGTCGGCGCTGGTGCCTACATAGGCTTTGATGTCGTGTTGCAATTGCTGGGCGGCGGCCTGGGCTGCGCTGCCTTGCGGGTCCACGCCAGCACGGGTTTCGATCACCACCTTGAGTTCATCGAGCGACCCGTTGCGGCTGAGCACGCACTGGTAGTGCGGTGACAAAGCCGTGTGCTTGAGCAACAACTCTTCAATTTGGGTGGGAAACACATTCACCCCGCGCACGATCATCATGTCGTCGCTGCGACCCGTGATTTTTTCCAACCGCCGCATGGTGCGCGCACTGCCCGGCAACAAACGCGTGAGGTCGCGGGTGCGGTAGCGGATGATGGGCAAGGCCTCTTTGGTCAGGCTGGTGAACACCAGTTCGCCAAACTCGCCATCGGCCACCGGCTCGCCGGTATCGGGGTTGATCACCTCGGGGTAAAAATGGTCTTCCCAAATGGTGGGGCCGTCTTTGGTCTCGACGCATTCGCTGGCAACGCCTGGCCCCATCACCTCGCTCAGGCCATAGATGTCGACCGCGTCCAAACCCATGCGCTGCTCAATGGCGCGGCGCATGTCATTGGTCCACGGCTCGGCCCCAAAAATACCAATGCGCAATGAACTCTCGGCGGGCACCAAACCTTGGCGCTCAAATTCATCGGCAATCGCCAGCATGTAGCTGGGGGTGACCATGATGATGTCGGGCTTGAAGTCGGTGATGAGCTGCACCTGGCGTTCGGTTTGTCCGCCGCCAAAGGGCACCACGGTGAGGCCGAGTTTTTCTGCGCCATAGTGCGCGCCCAAACCGCCGGTGAACAAACCGTAGCCGTAGCTCACATGCACCAGGTCGCCAGGTCGGGCACCCGCAGCGCGGATGCTGCGCGCCACCAGGTGTGCCCAGGTGTCGATGTCGTTGCGGGTGTAGCCCACCACTGTGGGTTTGCCCGTGGTGCCACTGGAGGCGTGGATGCGGGCGCACTGCGCGCGTGGCACCGCAAACATGCCGCAGGGGTAGCTGTCGCGCAAATCGAGTTTGGTGGTGAAGGGAAAGCGCGCCAAATCGGACAGGCTGTGGCAGTCGCTGGGGCGCACACCCGCCGCATCAAACTTGGCCCGGTAGACGGATGAGTTGGCATAGGCGTGTTGCAAGGTCGATTGCAGGCGCTTGAGCTGCAAGCTGCGCAGCTCGTCCACGCTGGCGTGCTCAATGGGCTCATGGGCAAAAGCGTGCTGGGTGTTCATGGATTCACCACCGTTCCAGGGATTTGCGCGCTTTTGCCGCGAAACAAAGCCACGGTCTCGCCACGCTGGTTGGTCACTTTCACATCGTAAATGCCGTGCCGCCCCGACAACACCTGCTCCACACCTTCGGTCTGCAGCACATCGTCCAAGTGCGCGGGTTTTAAAAACTCAATGCTGCACGCCGCCGCCACGGCATTGTGGTTGTGGCTGTTGCACGCAAAAGCAAAGGTGGAATCGGCCAAGGTAAAAATAAATCCGCCATGGCAGGTTTGGTGGCCATTCAGGTGCTTGTCTTGCACCACCATGCGCATGCTGGCGCGCCCGGGGGTGCAGCTGAGCAAGTCCATGCCCACGGTTTCGCGGGTGGCGCGGTCGTTGGCAAACATCACTTGCCCGACCTGCTGGGCCAGCGCTGTCTCGTCCATGGCTTTAATTCCCGGTGAATTGCGCAGGGCGCTTTTGCAAAAAGGCGCTCACGCCTTCGATGTAATCGTGGGTGCGGCCCAATTGCGACTGGGTGTCGCGCTCCACATCCAAGTGGGCGCTCAAACTGCGCTGGCTCGCGTCGCGCAACAAGGCGCGGGTGGCCACCAAGGCTTGGGTGGGCATGGTGGCCAAACGCTCGGCCATGGCCCAGGCAGCGGCCAGGCAATCGGCGTCAACCTGCCAGACCAAACCCCATTGCTGGGCCTGCTCGGCGCTGAGCTTGTCGCCCGTCATGGCCAAGGCCATGGCCCGAGCCAAACCCAATCGCTCGACCAAAAACCAACTGCCGCCAGCGTCTGGGATGAGGCCAATTTTGCTGAAAGCTTGGATGAAACTGGCCGCTGGTGCCGCAATCGCAATGTCGCAGGTCATGGCCAGCGACGCGCCTGCGCCCGCCGCCACGCCATTGACCGCGGCCACCACTGGCATGCGCAGTTGCTGCAAGCGCCGCACCGTGGGGTTGAAATACTGGTCGATCAAGGGGCCGGGGTCGGCACGCTCGAGCATGTCAGGCCCGGGGTTGAAGTCAAACTCGGACAAATCGGCTCCGGCACAAAAGCCGCGCCCGGCGCCCGTGATGACCAAGGCGCGGATCTGGGCGTCGCCCTCGGCGCGGTCCAGCGCAGCCCACAATTCATGGTGCATGGCGCGGGTGAAACTGTTCAAGGCCTGGGGCCGGTTCAGGGTGATGCAGGCCACGGCGGCGCGCTGCTCAAACAAGACTTGGGGTTCTGACATGGGGTTCTCCTTGGGCACCAATTTAACATTGCCCGACCCGCCAGTTGGTGAATGTTTTCCCTTGGGTATAGTCGTGCACCCAAGCCACCCCCTGCCCTTTTTTGCCGGAGCCCCCATGACCTACGAAACCATCCTGACCGCCACCCACGCCGACAAAGTGGGGGTCATCACCCTGAACCGGCCCAAACAACTCAATGCCCTCAATGGCGAGTTGATGGACGAGCTGGGCGCAGCCCTCAAAGCCTTTGACGCCGACCCGGCGATTGGTTGCATGGTCATCACCGGCAGCGAAAAAGCCTTTGCCGCCGGGGCCGACATTGGTGCCATGGCCACCTACAACTTTGCCGATGTGTACAAACAAGACTTCATCACCCGCAACTGGGAAACCATTCGCTCGGTGCGCAAACCGGTGATCGCTGCGGTCAGCGGTTTTGCCCTGGGCGGCGGTTGCGAGTTGGCCATGATGTGCGACTTCATCATTGCCGCCGACAACGCCAAATTTGGGCAGCCCGAGATCAAGCTGGGCATCATCCCCGGCGCGGGCGGCACGCAACGCCTGCCCCGCGCCGTGGGCAAGGCCAAGGCCATGGACCTGGCCCTGACCGGGCGCATGATGGACGCCACCGAGGCCGAGCGCGCCGGCTTGGTCAGCCGCATCGTCGCACTCGACAAGCTGATGGACGAGACCTTGGGCGCGGCCTTGATGATTTGCGAGCATTCACAACTGGCCACCATGGCGGCCAAAGAATCGGTCAACCGCGCCTTTGAAAGCGGGCTGGCCGATGGCGTGATGTTTGAGCGGCGCATGTTCCACGCCTTGTTTGCCACCAGCGATCAAAAAGAAGGCATGGCCGCTTTTGTGGGCAAGCGCAAAGCGCAGTTCACCCACCAGTGAAGCCTCGGCCCGGCTTCGCAGCTCCGAGGGCTGAGGTTTGGTCGTTACTTCTTGCCCAAGCCCAGCCGGGCCGCGCCCTCGGTGTAGAGCTGGGTGCGCTCTTTCATGAAGGCGTCCATTTGCTCCAGTCCCACGTTGACCAACTCAAAGCCATTTTTGGCCGCCAGGTCTTTCATTTCGGCGTCGCTGTTCAAGGCCATCCACAGGTCTGACAAGCGCTTGCGTTGCTCGGGCGGCGTGGATTTGGGCACGCCAATGCCGCGGTAAGCGCCGTCCACCCAGTTCACGCCCAGCTCTTTGAAGGTGGGCACATCGGGGATCAGGGGGTGGCGCTTGTCCATGGCCACCGCCAGCGGCCGCACCCGGCTTTTGTTGGCCACCACAAAGGGCACGTAGGTCATGGCCCCGTCCACCTGCCCGCCCAACACCGAGGTGGTCATATCGCCCGTGCCTTTGAAGGGCACATAAATGGTTTTGATGCCAAAGGCGGCGTTGAGCCGTTCGTGCGCGGCGTGGTTGGCCGAGTTCAGGCCCGAGCCACCCAAGGACAGTTTGCCGGGGTCTTTTTTGGCGGCCTCGATGAACTCGGCAAAGTTTTTGATCGCGCTGCTGGTGGGCACGACCAAGGTGTCGGGCGTGTAATGGAACCAAAACACCGGCGTGATGTCGGCGGTTTTGTATTGCACCTGGCCCTCGATGGGCTGAAACACAATGTGCGGCAGGTTGATGCCCACCACGTTGAAGCCGTCGCCAGGCAAGCTGTTCATTTGCGACCACATCAAAGCCCCACCCGCACCGGCTTTGTATTGAACAATGGTCTCGATGGCCGCGCATTTTTTGCGCAACACCGCTTGCTGGTGGCGGGCCGATAAATCGGACTCGCCGCCGGGCGGAAAGGCCTGCCAGTACTGCAGGTTTTTTTCCAAACAGGGTTGGGCAAAGGCCGTGCTGGCCAACACGCCCAAGGCGGCCAGTGCAAAACGAACGGTCAAACCAAACGGCATGGCGGCTCTCCTCATTGAATCGACGCACACACGGCGCGCGTGACTTGCTCGGTGCTGGCCTGCCCGCCCAAATCGCGGGTGTGCAAAGCAGGATTGGCGGTGGCTTTTTCAATGGCTGCCATCAAAGTTTGGGCCGCCTGCACCTCGCCCAGGTGCTCCAGAAGCATGACACAACTCCAGAAAGTGCCAATAGGGTTTGCCAACCCCTGGCCCATGATGTCAAAGGCCGAGCCATGGATGGGCTCGAACATGCTGGGGTAGCGCCGCTCGGGGTCGATGTTGCCCGTGGGTGCAATCCCCAAGCTGCCGGCCAAGGCGGCGGCCAAGTCGCTCAAGATATCGGCATGCAAGTTGGTCGCCACCAAAGTGTCCAAGCTGGCAGGCCGGTTGACCATGCGGGCGGTGGCGGCATCGACCAGCTCTTTGTCCCAGCGCACATCGGAAAACTCCAACGCAATCTGCGCTGCAATTTCGTCCCACATCACCATCGCATGGCGCTGGGCATTGGACTTGGTGACCACGGTCAGCAACTTGCGCGGGCGCGACTGGGCCAAGCGAAAGGCATAGCGCATGATGCGCTCCACCCCAGCGCGGGTCATCATCGACACATCGGTGGCCACTTCGATCGGATGGCCTTGGTGGGCACGACCGCCCACCCCCGCGTATTCGCCCTCGGAGTTTTCGCGCACGATGACCCAGTCCAAATCTTGGGGGCCACAGCGCTTGAGCGGCGCATCAATGCCCGGCAGGATGCGGGTTGGTCGCACATTGGCATATTGGTCAAAACCTTGGCAAATTTTCAGACGCAAACCCCACAAGGTGATGTGATCGGCGATGTGCGGGTCGCCCGCTGAGCCAAACAAAATGGCGTCCATGCCGCGCAAGGCGTCCAGGCCGTCGGCGGGCATCATTTCGCCATGGGCGCGGTACCAATCGCCTCCCCAACCGAAATGGGCAAATTCAAACGCAAAGCGGCCCTGCGCTTGGGCCAAGGTGGACAACACCTGTTGTCCGGCAGGGATCACCTCTTTGCCAATGCCGTCTCCAGGGATGCAAGCGATGTTGTAGGTTTTCATGCGGTGCCTCTATCAGCCAAGAAAACCGCTTTATACCCTGAGGTCGCCGCACTGGCACTGCCTGGTCACCCAGGGTGCCGCTGGTCAGCGCAACACATCGAACAAGTTGTTGTGGTGATCGGTCCACACCTTCAGGCCTGGAATGGGTGCAATGGGGGTTGCAGAAGCCAAGCGCGGGTCTTGGATGAGTTGTGGGTTGCGGGTCACGATCACAAAATCGGTTTTGTAATAGTCACCCTGGGCCGCTGTGTCGGAAATCAAAATGGCCGTCATGCCTTCTTGCTCTGCCAGCAATTTCACCATGGGGGCCAAGTTGATCAAGCGGTTGGTCACGTTGTACACAATGGCGCCGTCGGGCTTGATTTGCTTTTGGTAGACCCGCAATGCCTCCACCGTCATCAAATGCATGGGAATGGAGTCGGAAGAAAACGCATCGATGCTGAGCATGTCAAATTGTTGCGGTGGGTCGCGCTCCAGGCTCAAGCGCCCATCTCCCAAACTGAACGACACCTTGGCTTTGGCATCGGTGAGGTACCAAAAGTATTTTTTGGCAATGTCCAGCACCGATGGCACCAACTCATAAATGCGGTAGTGGTCGGTTTCGCGGCCATAGGCGGCCAGCACCCCGATGCCCAAACCCACAATGCCGACGTCAATGGAAGGGCGCTCATGGGCAAAAAAATCCAAGACCCGAGAAATACCTGCGCCCGGTCCAAAATAACTGATGGGTTTGGTGCGCAATTGGGCATCGGTGAACTGCCACCCATGGCTGATGGTGCCGTGGTAGAGGTGGCGCAAGGTGTCCTTGTTCTCCAGCGGACCCGTTTGTGTCACGCTCAAGGTGCCATAAAAATCGCGCTTGGACACGATGGTGCTCTCGCTGGGTTGAGAATAGTCCCACAGGTACCAACCGGTCACAGCGCTGATGCCCACAGCTGCTGCCGTGATCGCCTGAGCCCCGCTTTTTGACCAGCCGTGCGTCGGGCTTTGCCACCACAAATACGTGGCCAACAAGGCGCAGGCCATCAAGGCCAGGGGCAGCTCGGCAAAGCTGTCAAAGACCAATGGCGCCAATACCCCGACCAGCAAGCCCCCGATGGCCCCACCCACCGACAAGGCCAAATAAAACTGGGTCAGGTATTGCGGCTCGGGCCGCATGGCCGCCAATTCACCGTGGCAAAACATACAGCCCACAAACAACAGCACAAGAAACAGCGGCAGGGCGACATAAATGTTCATGGTCGAGGCATAGCCTTCCACCATGCCGTAGGCGGTGACCAGCAACAACACCATCAGCAGCGGCATGAACCATTGCCGCGCATACCAGCCACTTTGCGAGCGCGCGCCGCCCACGTCAAACACCAAAATAAACGTGGCCAAGTAAATCACCAAGGGCACGATCCATAAAAAAGGCACCGAGGCGATGTTTTGCGTCATGTGGTTGGTGAAGGACAAGAGCAGCACCGAGCCCAGGGTCGACAACAGGTACCACAGCACCACCTGCCCACGCTGGGGCGCAGCGGCCGGCGTGCTGACGCCTTGTGTGGACGGCCCCTGGGCACCGCTGGTCTGGGCCAGCAGCGTTCGCCAAGCCGACACAATGACCAATAGCGCGAAAAGACCATACAAACCGCTCCATGCCACCGCCTGGGTTTGCAAATTGATGCTCGGCTCAATCAAGGGCGGGTAGCACAGCAAGGAGATCAAAGACGCCAAATTGGACAAGGCAAACAAGCGGTACACCTTGACCTGCGGATGGGTTTTGGCCACCCATGCCTGCACCAAGGGCCCCGTGGTGGAGAGCAAAAAATAAGGCAAGCCCACGGTGGCCAGCAGCAGCAACAAAATGCGCACCGAGGGCTCGGTGTCGGGGTCGGGCTTCCAATGGTCGCCGGCCACGATGGGCAGCCATGCCAAAGAAACCAACACCAATGCCGTGTGCAAAATGGCCTGCTTGCGCTGATCAAGCCGACGCACCACCCAGTCGGTATACATGTAGCCCATGAGCAACACCATTTGAAAGAAAACCATGCAGGTGGTCCATACCGCTGAAGTACCGCCAAACCAAGGCAAGATTTGTTTGGCAATGATGGGTTGCACCATGAACAGCAAAAAAGCACTGGTGAAGATGGTGACTGAGAA
>Ga0114960_10004052_pt1 | contig 11070 bp, 16 predicted proteins | sample C_130625_MF_Meta_FD_92637 | JGI IMG/M metagenome (GOLD analysis project Ga0114960, IMG submission 92637) | Freshwater microbial communities from Lake Croche, Canada to study carbon cycling - C_130625_MF_MetaG | ecosystem: Environmental > Aquatic > Freshwater > Lake | place: Lake Croche, Canada...
AAATCATACTGAGAAGAATTACATTCGTCAAATGAAGAATGCTGACATCTACGGGTTTCCCAGAACCACCATTTGAGATATTTAAAAAAAGAGATCATTTGGTGATATATTTTTACTAAAAAATCCAAACTCTTTCTCTATTTTTGAGACCTCTTTTTAGAGTCTCGGTCAAACAATAAATTCTAATTGCGTCATAAGAAACTCCTCCATTATCGTCTGAATATTCGTCTTCGGAAACGACAACTTCAAAATCTACAATTTTCCTTCTTTCATCACCACTATCTTTGATGGTTTCAAAACAATGCTGACGAATAAGTTCTTGGAGTTTGGTTCGTTGTACATGCATAGTTATCTTTTCTTTTAAAGTTGGTTATAGAAATTTCTATAAAAAGCCATCAAAATACCGCTAGCAGTGCCGACATTCAATGATCGGACACTACCATATGCTCCAATAGTAACAATCTTCTTGCAGTTGTCAAGAATATAGTTGCTCAACCCACACTGTTCTTCTCCAAACACAAACAATGGCTTATCAATATCACTAAAAACATTGTCGTCAAACAAATCGGTAGTCTTGTGACTATATTCTGGAATATTATTCTCAACCGCAATCAATTCATACCCATTACCACCAATATACTCCATCAACAGTTCTTCTGTCTTTATATGCATTAAATTGGTGTAATGGTGAGTACCTACGCTACCTCTCCGATCCCAATTCTTGCTACCTCCAATATACATAACTTGACCAAAACCAAAAAAATTGGCATTACGCACAAGTGTACTCAAATTATAGTCCGCATTGACATGCAACATAGCAACACTGGCATCAATACAAGTGGTGCTACAATAATCCTTGATTTGTTCAACCGTTTGTGTCTTCAAATGATCCAATACATTCATAATTAAACTTTACCACAGTTTTAGAGAAAGTCAATCACAAAACGAAACAAAAAAGAGGATGTCTTGTTTAAGGACATCCTCTTGTGATTATTTTTAAAATTACTTGCGGTTCTTTACACCTGCGTCATATCCCTTGTTGTAACCTTCGTCATAGTGTTCGGCTTCAAATTTATTTTCCTGACACCCATTTTCAGCACTGTCGCCATATGTCTTGCAATTGAATCCGTCACGATAACCGGCAGCATATCCAGTGTCATACAATTCTTCAAATTCATCGGACTCTTCAGAACGATCAATTTCACCATCATCATAACCCTCCGTATAATTGGTTGTCCAAATACTCAATTGACGATCTGACATTGGTTGGAACTGACTGATGTCCGTCCCGGTGGCGGCATCATAATCGTTACCATCGTGACCATCCTCATAACCTGAATTGTATGCAATGACTGAAATATCATCCTCCGATTGAAGGTCAGCTTCATCATCGTAGCCACTGCGGTCAGTGTCATCCTCGGCAGCTTCATCATCGCCATCGTTTGCACAAGAAGAATATTCTTCACAATAAGTGTCATTTAGTGGCAATTCGTATTCACCGACCACCTTATACTTGCATGTCCGTAGCTTTTGATAACTACAATCAGTTGGAATGCTTACAACATCAAGAGGATTAATTTCTACAATCACAACCTTGCCCTTAGCGAAGGTAGTAGCATACTCCAAACTACCCGCGTGTAGTCCCTTGGAACAACCAATATCCTTGTTATCACATACTTGGTTGCGACGAGCTTCAATTTCTTCACCAATGCCATTGAAGATCTTGCCGGCAACTACCTTACCCTTGATAATCTCAATATTTCCAGCGGTAACACTGAAATAATCCGATTGCAATCCCTTGTAAGCAAGAAAATTGCCGTCAGGAGTGATAGGAAGATTCTTGTGATCAAGAAACCGATACAATTCAGTTACAGCGCGGGAAGATGGATTCTGGTGCAATTTGTTGATGAACCGAAGCAACGGAACCACAGGTAGCTTGTCTTTGATAAATCCAAGAACACGATCCACAATGACACCCTCAAGAAGAAGATCTCCGTGATAAACATGTCCATTCTTGACGCTAACTTTTCCCTCGGTAAATGTCTCAATACTCTTTGCGACATTACAAAGTGATTCAATAGCAACCTCATCATCAAAACGAACCGCATCCAATACAGATTCAAAATTTGGATGTGAACGCTGAATTGAGTATACCTTGTTACCGTTTGCATTTGTTACAACCACGGTAATACTATTGCTTGTGATACTGGTACTAATCATATTATTTATTTTATAATTTTGGTTTTTCTACTTTTAAAAGTTTACACCATTGCATTGATCTTGTCAACACAATTCACATAGTTTGTGACTCGTTCAACTGCCGACTTGTTAGGTACATCGTTAATATACTTGAAACCATCCACACTTTTCATAAACTCAATCATAGGATATTGTGTCTTGATGTTGTCATAAAAATCCGACAACTTGCTGCGAATTTGTGTATATAGTCCGACACGATCATAAAATCCAAGTGAATCAAGTTCACCACACGACTTGTTGTTCAACAATTGTGGAAGATAATCATTCAACTTGACAATAATATTGTTTTTATCTTCAATTCCAACGGCAAGCTGTTCCACACAGTTTTTGTTCAAACTAAATCCATATTCAAACTCATTCTTGAACACCAATCCAAAAATATTGGATGTGAGATCATATTTGATTTTTACAAAAGTGTCAAGATGTACAGTAAAGTTGGTCCAATTTGCACTGTTCTTGATGAACTTCTTGCTGTTTTTGATCTTGGGACCAAACAAAAATACCTTTTCCACATCAAATTTATTAAGCTGACTCAAACTATACATATGTTCCTTGAAAAAAGTCACATCCATTTTCTTGTTGTTGATAGTCACTTGACCATCCTCAACATACAAATAATATCCCTTCTCAGTAAGATCCAACTCACACAATACTCCCTTGTTACGATTGTTTCGGTGATATCTATAAAAATAACTATTGGGATTGTACATTTCAACATTTACACAAGTGTCCTCCACCTTCTTGGCAACTCGCTTTGGAAGAGCCGCCTTGAAAGCGGGAAAAATATCACTCAACTTTACAAAATGTTCAACGCCAGTAAGATCGTTTTGTTTAAAAAAAGCATCCTTGACAATATCATTATTGAACCGAAGCAGATACACATTTGTCAAATTGTGCTTTTTTGCATAATCGTACACACAAGCCTTGATATGAGTCTTGCGATCCATATCCATAATAATAATACCGCTCTTAGAACTCGCAACAATTTTTGAATAATTAACCTTACCAGACAACCATTCATAACCATCCAATCCATGCTTTCTCACAATAGTCAGTACCGGAACATAATCAAATGGAGTAGTTCCGCTCTTGATTTTAATAATATCAACGCAACCACAATTCGCATCCCAATTGTGTAAATCAACATAACTACCAGATTTTGTATCTAGACGAGGTAATACCAAAGACTTAAGGATACTTGAATCGTATAGCCCCGAAGTGTTTGAATAGTCATCGGAACCAAAAAGTTCAATAAACTTTTTCTTGGATTCCCACACAGTTTTGCAGTTGTTGATTACATCAGTCGCACACTGTTCCATTTCAGTCGTTACTTGATTGAGACGGTTAATAATATTGTTTACAGTGTGATCTGTATATTGTAGGGCTTCACGACTCGGAGCAATTTCCAAGTCACCAATATTGAAACGAATCACAAAATGGTTGGCGGTAATAAAACGAATAATATTATTAACAACCTTGGAAGGGGAATTCTGAGTAAACTTCTGCCGTACCAAATCCCAATTAACTGGATATGCGATGTTTCCCATCACAAAGATCGAAGTTCCTGTATACTCATACCGATTACTAGATGATTTAACAAACCAATTGGTTCCACTAAATATAATATTAGTGATTAGACTTTCTTCAAGACGAATCTTGTCAATGCCAACAATTTCTGGGCGAACATCCCAATACTTGAATAAGTTCAATGACTTGGTAACAAACAAATGATCATCACCCTGCTTCACTGGAATACCAACTTCAATGCCACTAGGCTCAGATGATGGTTCACTATACAACTTGACAATTTCACGCTTTGCCGCACTTTTTGCTGCATTATAAACAGTCTTGGTGCCATTGTGATACGAAGTCACCATAAAGTTATCGCCATAAGCAAAGCCACTCTTGGAACCAACGCCAAGTGCTCCAATAAAATCATTGGAATCACTCTTGGTTGATTCACCATAACTGGTGTAAACTTCCTTAATATCAGTTTCACTGAGTCCTAGACCATTGTCACGAACCTTGAATTGGGGTTCAAGACGACTTGGCATATATACTTGAATTGGAGTGTATCGCTTGCCAGCAAAAACATTTGCGTCATAGGCATTACATGAATATTCACGAATTACCGCCAGAATTTTATCGCTGTAAATATCATTTTCAACGATATTGATGATCTTTGCCAGATTCTTCTCCTTGATACCAAAAGAAGTGGCGGTAAGATTGGGACTATTGACAATGGTGTTGTTTAGAGAAGCGATTTTCATTTGATGTAATCATCTTACCCCACTTTTAGAGAAAGTCAAGGGTCTTTTTTAGGCATCAAAGGAGATTTCTTCATTTTCCGCAGTTTCAATGACATTTTTAACAAATTCTACCAACAATCCGCTATCGTTTTTATTTTTCAAATCATCTACAATCGCATAACGCTTCCAAGTAGGTTGCGCTTCAAACAGCCGATTATATGCCATTTGATAACGATTACTTTCCTGTTTGATTTCAGTCTCGTTTTCCTTTTTCTTCACGTTCTTTTTCATAAAAAATTTAGAACAACTGTTCACCAACAAATGGAAGATTTGAAAATTCGTTTTTCTTATTTGGAATCAGATTATCTGTTACAGTGGTAATTGCTCTTACATATGACAAATCATTATACCGATCACGTTTGTCTTTGAGTTGACGTTGAAGATTTTCTACTACTTGATTGATATTCTTTTTTGTATTGCTCATATTGTGATTATTCTTTATTTGGTTTTACGAAAAAAATCTTGTGCATTCCCGTAATATAAAAACTATTAAGATCCATATTCAATGCTCTACATTCAAGAGACCCTGGCCAAAATCCAGTCCAACGAGAAAATGCTGCATCATGCTTGCCACGTTTTTCTGTATCACACTCACATGAAATGTATTGACCACCACAGACACTGCATCGTTCTATATCACATCCAGATTTGTGAATATTTCCAGCTTTAACTTTACAATCTGGACACTTATCCAATTTTACATTGGGGTTGACAATCTTTGGAACCTTTTTCATATTTGTTAACAACAATGTCCTTTTTTATTTGACTTGTTGCTTTTATTTAGTTCAATTGCTCTACGAGGATCGTTTAGGGTGTATAGTTGAATATACATCTCTTGAACAATGTTGTCAATATTTTTTACGACCTTTGCGATTCGTTGATCTGTATCAATTTGTTTTAGTTTTTTACAATACTTTTTAACAATAGATTCAGCGTCAAGTTTTGTTTCCATTTAGGTTAGTTTATTTTTTAATTTTGTAAATTTTACCGTTAACATCGTAATACATCTTATAAGTATTTGTCTGATACACATAAGTGATAAAATCGTTGTTCACATCAACAATTTTTGCACAGTCAGGAACACTCTTCAATGCAACATCATAACGATATCGCAAACAACCTGTCAATAACAAACTACAGACTATAATACTAATAGTTTTCATTCTTTGATACTGATCTCTTCTAATTCGTAATTGTGACTTTCTTTGAAATCTTTCACATATTTTTCAGCATTGTGTTTGTACAAAAATACTCGTTCAATGCTACGACCATTACGATCTGAAACAACGAAGTATAACTTAATTCCCTTGACTTCGGAACTAGCCAATACTGTTGCTGCTGTCAATAACAATAGGGTTTTAATTAATTTGTTCACGATACAACGATAAACCTATACATTAGTTTTTCATTTTTTTCGTCAACGCATTCAACAACAACATCAGCCTGTGGACGATCAGGACTAAACCAACAATTAACACTTTTATACCCCATGTCAGATGCAAACTTCTTTTCCACCTGTTTCTTAAGCCAGTCAGATACTTTGTCACCATTTGTTTTCATATTTTTTAATGTGTCTTTTACAAAATTACTATTTTTTACACAAATCATTCATAATCACGAATAGCCGTGACATATGGGAATCTGGGCACTTCATCAACGGGAGTCAAATTGAAATATTTGACAGTTGCCTTTTTACCAATATATTTCTTCTTGTTCTTGAGCAATTCACGAAGATAATCTCTGTTACCTGTAATATTACTATGAAATTCAATTCCCTTATAGTTCTTAAACAACATATTGCCTGCCATACCACTCTTGTTGCCAAATCCTTCAACGATATCAAGAATAACAAATTCTTCATCCTTGAATTCTTTGCGCTTCAATAGATACTTGCTACGCTTGTTTTCATAAGGAGCATCCAAACGAACCATTTGTCCTTCAAAGGCATCATCAAGATACTTTTCATACAATTCGTTGAGCTGATTGATTGTAGTTACACGATTAGTAGGAACCTTTCGGACAGTATCATTGCTGATAATTTCAGTATTAATATCGGCCGAACGATCTCCGAAATTCTTGGGCAAGATCCAGTCATAAACCCAATATTGAATTGTCTTGGCACTTTCTTCCAAATCTTGTTGTGTAGGCTTGGTTTTCTTCACCAAACTACAGATTTTATTAAAATCATTTGCCAGCTTGTCACAATATAGCTCTCCGTCAAGAATCGCATCGGGAAACTTAACAAAGAAATCATTTAATGCGACTAGTACGTGCGGAACGGACACGAATTCTTTGCCGTTACGACTAAAAATTCCTTTTTTTGATACAATCGCTCTGCAATTGTGTACTAATACGCCATTTGCAAAAAAATTGTGATTATCTTGAATTTCAAGGTCATACTTGTCACAATTCTCAATTTTTTTGATTGATTTAATCTTTACAGTTTTCATTTATTATTTCTTTTATCTTATCAAAGTTTTTTAAAATGTCAAGCTCCCATAATACTATTACCTTGTAACCAAAGCTTTCAATTTGTTTATTTCTGTAATAGTCAAATTCCCAAATTTCTTTTGCAGTCTTTTTTCCTCCCCACTTGTTAATTAAATCGGTAGACTTATATAATTTTGGGTTTGCATGCCATTTATTTCCATTAATTTCTATCACTATTTTTTTAGATTCAATTAAAATATCAACTTGGGGAGAATATATTCTATTAAGATAATTATTGTATGAACAAAATTTGTTTTGTGCTTCACTTTTATAGATTATATTTGACTCTGAAAGATAATTTTCTATTTTTTTATGAATTTTACTTCGTCTGCCATAATTTCGTTGATGACACGGTAAATGTACCGCTGAATGAACTCCGTAATTGTTAAATAATGTTTCTTTACATTTTAACTTAACATTTTCATCTTGAAAAACATTTTTTACACCGTATTTTTTCTTTACAGTACGATTTCTTTTTTTATAACATTTTGTGTTTTTTGATAAAGCATTTTCAGCACCATACTTTTTAATACAGGTATTTTTATACTTATTTCTTACGAAAGAACTATTAGCTTGTTCTTTCATATTTTTTGTTTTTATTCTAAATTCTTTGCAAAAATTAATTATTGTTCCTGGATCAATTATATATCCTTTTGGCTTAAAAATTTCTAAACTGATATAGTTTGCACTATATTCCATTTTGACTACTAGTTCTTCAAACAATTCTTTGGTAAGAAAAGAACGAATATATTCTCTCCTTTTGTGACTTTGAGATGGAAGATTGAGTATATTTGTGTTAAGTTGTAATTTATTAAATTTTTTTAATTCAGTCATATACTAATAAATAGTAGACAAACTAAATTAGATGGTTAATTTTAAATTTAATTTTCCAACATAAGAACATCATTTTGATTTAGTTCATCTACACGCCGCCAACATTTCAATCTCGGCAGATAAACTCTATGATTACCTGTAATTTTAATGGTTTTACCATTATCAAGAGTTAATTCAAACCATTGAGTTTTATTTGTTTCATTAACATCTAAACCATTTTTAAATCGGTTAACAATAGGTTTAAATTCAATTTTTTTGGTTAATTCGTTATAAGTTTTAACCAGACAATCAACATTACTATTTACAATATTTCCAATAGTAAGCTCACCAATATCTGTTGAAACTAGTGTATCACTACTTAAACAACCATCCAACTTGGGTTGACTATAAATAGGATACTTAAGATCGTCCTTATAATCATCGTAATTCTTGGCCAACATTGGCTCAGTAAAAATACCTTCATCAATGTCCTTGATATTTTCAAAATAACCACTTTCCTGTTTCTTCTTCCAAGTAGCGGTGGCTTCCTTTAGTGCCTGATCTTCGGCTGAAGTAGCATTCTTCTTACCGGCATTTTTACCTTCACAAAGAGTCCACTCAGTGGTTTGGATTTTATCACTATTGAGTTGTCCGTAGTGAGTACGATATTTGTTGCCTTCAGCCTCAATCATCCAAGTTTGAACAGCATCCGTATTTGTACGGGAAAATAACATAGGTAGTTTCATATTTTTGGAGGAAGGAAATTTCTTCGGCTTTATCCTAGAGGTTGTTGACGGTATATATACAGAATATCACAATCGTCGGATGAAGTCAACTGATTTCTCGTTCAAATGGGTTGAATTAATATTTTTTTAGTTTAGATTTTTCAAATTTGGTAAAGAATTCGGGAACAGTGTATTTTAATGGAAACTCCTCAAAATCATTGTTCTTACAATCCCACCAAGTTGAAAACTTATCGTATTTATTGATTGTCAATTCTGACACAATCAAATTGTTATTATGATATTTATATTTTACCTGATTATTTTGTTTTTTAGTTACCTTTACAGTTTGAGTACACGTCACAAATATTTTTAGAAATTCTTTTTCATCATAAAGAATGTCACGTTCATTTTCAATTAATGCCCGAATCAATAATCGTGGTGCTAAATAATGATCGTCAGTTACACTTTCATTTGAATTATTTGAGAATGCGTCATTTGACCTATATTCACTTTTTATTCTTTTAGTAGCGTAAACTGTTTGATAAAAAAGATTACAAACAAAATCCTGTGTGACACTAGATGTATCATATCTATCAATTCTATTTATGATAGTTTCTCTAGTATCAGTTGCGTCTGATATAATCCTAACATCCGAAATTAGATTATTAGTCATTTTCGTTCAACAGTTGATTGAACTTTTCCTTAAGACTGGGATCAGATTCCATCTTTTTACAAAATAAAGCGATTGTATCTATATCAATATGATTCAATGAGTCTTTTTTAGTATATTTACGTTCAATATCATTGAAAGTCTTTTCTAGTCCGCCATCTTTTTCATTTTTAATTTCATTTCCAAGTTGAGGAAGCGGAACAAAATTAATTTGACTCATAAAATCGTGTCCATCATTTTCCAATTTAACAATTTGCCGAGCCGTTCCCAACATCTTCTTAAATTCAATGGATACTTTTTCCCGGCATTCAATTAGCTTTGCACTATTGGTAGCGCCGCTGATTGAATATGGAATACAGATTTTCTTAGTAGGATTTTTAATAAAATCCAATGTGGATTTACTAAATGTACGAGCGAAATAATCGTTTTTATCGGGTCCAAACGTAGATAAAATAACATTTACGTCAGTAACACTTGAACTGAGTTTATCAATATAAGGCTGTACCTCTTCGTTCTTTAATGTTCGGATATAATCTGTATCAATTACACCAATCTTTTCCATAACACCATTAATCAACTTTGACTTAGTAATATTATTTTGGGTAATTTTAGCACGATCAATGAACTTTCCAACACTTCCTCGGTCAGGTTTAATGCCATTATCTGGATCTTTCATAAGACCAAGAATAATATTCACATAATCTTTATCTTCAAAAACATTTTTTACATAATGTTCATTGTATTTGCTGTTTTCGTGTACACGCCATACCGCTCGGTCAGAATCCGATGAAAAATTCGCAACAACACAAACCATTTCTTTTTGATTTGCAACCTTGTGTGCCTTATAACGATGATGTCCAGAAATGATTGTATAACCATCCATACCGTCATTTGGCTCAACAATAGGAGGAATGTAATTATTTACATCATACTTGTTATTTTTGATCAACTTTGCGAGTTCATCAATGCAAGTTTGATCTTCTCCACCCATACGAACGAGATTCTTATTTGACTGCAACTTTTTGAGTGAAATTGGTACCAAATTCAAATTGGAGTTTTTAATATTAAGTTCGGTAAACTTAAGTACAACTTTGTTAAGTACAGTATTCATTTTTGTTTTTTGTCACTTATTACTTCTATATCCTACCAACATTTTAAAAATAGTCAACTCAATTCTTCAACAAGTTGACCTTAATTTTTACGATAACACACAGTCAAGTCTGAATTTTTTGAATTTTTTGTAACTGTTTGATTACTTGGACGTTTGCTACTATTTAAACAAAACGTTTCAAATTTATGATAGTTTATATTATTATGAATTTTTTCAACATCTTCAATCATTTTGAATTTTCCAAAATTGGCAACGTTCCAAGCACTTATTACATTATCAGTGCCACGTTCAATACAATTATTAATTACCGGATTCAAAAATTGATCTAACCATTGTGGATATGTTTGGTCATTTTTTACGGACTGTGTTGTTTCGTCGCTGTATATTTCCAGATTGTAATATGGTGGACTCGTCAATATTAAATTTGCTTGAGGAAAATCATATTTGTTAATATTTTCTGCAACGTCATTATAGATGGTAATAAAATTTGATATACCCAAATAATCTACAATCTTTAATAGATTTTCATATGTAACTGTATTTGGTTCAAATCCAATATAATTGGCTCCAGCTGCAACTGTTCCCATCATTCTACCACCCCAACCACAACATGGATCTAATACAGTAGAAGCATTATACTTTTTAACAATTGTTTTTGTTAAACCAGGTCTATACATGGTACTCTTTGTCATA
>Ga0114960_10004053_pt1 | contig 11070 bp, 9 predicted proteins | sample C_130625_MF_Meta_FD_92637 | JGI IMG/M metagenome (GOLD analysis project Ga0114960, IMG submission 92637) | Freshwater microbial communities from Lake Croche, Canada to study carbon cycling - C_130625_MF_MetaG | ecosystem: Environmental > Aquatic > Freshwater > Lake | place: Lake Croche, Canada...
CAGGAGAAGGAGCAGGAGGAAGAGCAGCGGTCGGAGGAGGAAGAGAAGCGGTCGCAGAAGAAAGCGAAGCAGAAGGAAGCGAATCGGAAGGAGCCGGAGGAGGAAACGCAGCGGAAGAAGGAGACAATACATCTAACACACCAATTTCATAAAATGTTTTTGTGCCGTCGAAACTAGGTGTAAAACGTAGTGGCTTGTTTAATACATACTCTTTGTAGTACATAAATGACAACACATTTTCATTCAATCTAACGAACTCATTCACACGGTAATATGAATCAATTATTCTCATGAATTCTTTAATTTCGTCTATTAGATCTTTAATTGCTTGATTTGTTAACATTGTATATCCTTGATTATATTCGGGGTTCTGTTCAAAACTATTTACTTTTTCTTTAAATTCAGATATTTTTTCCTCCAATAGACCGTTTAAAGTCTCAACATCACCTCTTATCTTATCATAAAAACCATCTCTGAACTGATTTGGTCGTTTAAACAAATCAAACTTTCTATCATCTATATCAAGAAACAACATATTTACACCAAACAAGGCATCTCTTACAAATGTCTTATTATTTCTATTATCCAATAAATAGTTATGATCCATGAGGAATTCTTTGTCCTTGTCCTTATCGCTGACCTTACCAAAGTTATTTATATCAGCGGGCGTAATTTCTCCCTCAGCAATTTTCTTCCATTTCTTTTTAAGTATATCTTGTGTTTTTAGAGGAAGTGATAACCAATAGCCAACAAATTTATTTAATTTACCAATGTCACGAAGTTTGAACTGAAAAGCAACAGAGTCTTCAGCAATAGTCCTTGTTTTACTTTGACACGCTAGTAACGAATAACTTAGCGTATTGTTTTTTTTATGTTCAATCAATCGTCCAACCCAATATGCCCCAGTCTTGAGCCAACCATCCTTTCCATCCATTTCCACATCCATATCATCCGGCACAAGCACAAATGCGCCGGTATAAATAGAACTATTTTTATAATACGGTAAGTTTTTATAAGCAATTTCAGATTCAACTATATATCCGTTTGACTTAGCAGATTCAATATAGTCGATCGTTTCATTATTATGACCCAATATATAGTCTTTCTTCCTCAGTAATCCAATCGTAAGATCCTTAAGAGTATCTTCTACTTCTTTTGGATATACAGATAAAAATTTCACTTTTGTATTGTCATCTTTTGTATCGTCTTCTTCAGTGGAATCCGATGTACCGTGTTTTCCTTCCCTTTTAATTATCATAACACCTAACTTATTTAATTTTGCAGTCATTTCAACTACCATATCACATGTAGTTGTAGTGCTTTTAAAACCGACCAAGTGATCAGGTATTAGATGTGGCGCCCCAGGTCTTCCTTGTTTGATTTCTTCATCTAGTTTTTTTGCAATTATTGTCCAGATCAACATAATCAGTACTTGTAACAAATCACCCAACTCCTTCACTACAATCAAGAAATGGTGTAAGCTATAATATATAGCACGGCTTCTTATGTCTGGTATAAATACAGGGTGACCACCAATAGAAACGGTATGATTCTCGTAATTATAAATTCCATTAGAACCCGTTTTTTTTGAATATAATTCCTTACGATATTCATCAAATTTTTCAAAATTAATTCCGAGTAAAATATTTTTTTCTGCATTCCCTGCGAAAATATCTACTCCACCAAATATTTTTTGTTCAGTAGCCGTCAATGCAGCGCCACCAGATCCGGCCGTTATAGAAAACTCATAATCACTTGGTTCATATGTGTTGTTGTTACCCTGATTCCTAGTTGCTGTAATATTACAATTCTTTATTCCAAAAAGACTCATAAAAGCGTTGGTAATAGACAATTCAATCTCCTTTTCACTTGGAAAAAAGAATGTCTTTTTCGTTGTGTCCGAAAAATCGCGTGATAATGGATCAAACTTCTCATTTGCGATATTTCTACAAAAAAATATTTCTTGGTTTTTCATATATTTATCTGCACCATAACCAGACTCAGGGAAAACGACTCTCCCATCTAATAACCCTGTAGCCGGACTACCAGAATCTTTTTTTTTAGATGTTGATTTTTCAACGGTATCTCTTGTTTTTATCCATGGTATATGATCAGTATCCGGTTGAAACCGATTATCTACGACATTTTCTGTATCTTTTAATCTATCAAATGCAAAATCAATTTGAGTAATACTACTAATACCGCCTCTCCCTGCTTCAAAAATAGTATTGTCAATTTTTCCTTTTGTGTCGCAATCTTTAATAACATCTAGACCCCGAATTTTACCCTGATCGCGAGAAACTGTACCAACTTTATCTATTTTAATAGAACCAATATCTGTAACTACAGGGTTTTCTGGATCAACATTGAATAGACTATTTATTGGTATTTCATATGTAGTTTTAACACCATTGTGTGTGTCAGTAATTACTATATTTTCACCTATAAAATCTGCTACAAGAGTCGATTGTGATGTCGCTTTAGGTGGCATATATTATTATTCGATATAATAATATATCAATCTGTATCGGATAAACATTTATTCTTATGCATTAGAACCAGAGTCGGGAGGATTTACTGTGAAATTATAGAATCCCACATTGGAAACCAAACTTCGCTGTTGTTTCCGTTGTTTCTCTCGTTTCGCTTTCGCTAAAATTGCTTCGGCAGCAGCAATTTCGGTTTCCGTAGTTTTACCGTCGTCATTTGTATCAATCAGTTTGTGGAGAACACGATATTCGTGCGGCACAACACAGAACTTGCTCTCCTCATTGAACAAGTGTTCCGAGAGAACAGTAAAGGCCGCAGTTAGACCGAGAGAAGCGTATATGTCGCGGGTTCCCATCCACGCCATGGCGAAAACAAGAATCTGCTTTGTTACTGAATTTTTGATATACTCTTCGGTTGATTTGCTAAATTGGATCGTAATGAACTTAGACCCCACATTGAGTAAGATCATCATTACTCCAGCGAAAAATTTACTGCTATTTAAATAAGTTACATGATTGTGAATAAAACCAGCTGCGTTTGTTAAGGATGAAGATGCACTTTTAACCATTGTTGTTAAACTATGTTGATATAATATTTTTTCCAAGTCATGAATCTTTTATACCCTGTGCCGCATATCGTGTTGCAAACTTGTCTATTTGACGCATACCTTCTTCTTTCAGAATTCGTGCTTCGCGCATATATGGACGAAGCTTTGACACACCTGGTATCCGAATATCTGGTAGTACAACGCCCGGAAGTTTAACACCTGGCAAAGAGAACCCTTCCTCGACACCGGCTTTACACATCATTGTTGTTAAATATAACAACCCAACAACAAAGAGGAATATGGACAAATACTTATAGATTTTTCGCATCTATAATTATATAACAAAAAAATACGGTTTAACGAAATACAGAGAAGAAGCTGGAGAATATAGAATTGTCTTCAACGGGAGAAACCAAGTCGCAATTGCGGCAACTAGAATCGACACCAATCGAGTTGGCCTTCTTTCCCTGTTGAAGCTCACGCTCGGTTCCCAGGATGTCAAAACCCTCCGTTGTAACCTTGGGTTCAGACTCAGGATCACTGTTAGAGAGAGCAGCCTTTGCATCGGCCAGTTGCTTCTGCAGGTCATCGATTCTCTTCTTTTTCTCCTCTTCAGACTCAATGGGAGGGGTGGCTGGGGCGGCGACAGCATCAGTGGTGGCAGCAGTGGCGGCAGCAGAACCAGTGGTGTCTGTCCCATTCATCGTCTCAGCCCCCTCGAGAATGTTCCAACCACTGTTACTTAGCATTAAGATGATAAACAATACGGAAATAACGCCAAGTGTCTTGTTGAGATAACTAATCGCCAGTATGAAGACAATCAACGCAACTCTTCCTAAAGGCGAATTTATAAACAGATCCAGAACCCTCGATTGACTCAGCAAAAGAATCAATAGTAAAAGGATGACAGCGCCTGTATTTTTATTGCTAATGCCCAACATTATATAAATATTGTAATATAATTTTTTTGAAAAACTTTATTTCAGTGTCTTTTTTCAAATTATTATCTTAATTTTTAATAAGAATGTCTTTAGCAATGTATGCTGCTCCAATCAATGATAATGATGCAGTGAATGAAAATATAGTCGAACAAAGAAAACAAACACATAGCAAAACACAAAAACGATATCCTAAACAGGAGGATGCAAAAGTGAATACGGATAGAGTAAAGTCGGTGTTGAGCAATATCCACGATTCTATGCCGGACGACCAGGATCAGGCAATTCTAGGCGATTTCAATCCTCCTCCTCCTCCCGAATCGGCTGGCGTCAATCGAACCGAAAGCATGCAGAGCATGAACTCTGGGTTTAGGGGGTTGGTTGGTAGGTCGCCAGAGCCTAACAACGAGTCGCAGAATGATTTTGACATGAATAACATAAATTCCAATTACGGTGATGATAAGAGCGTTGAAGAATATTACAACAAGATGTTGCCTGGATACAATAACTCGAAGAATTTTAAGAATTTAAAGAATCCAGCGAACAAACCGTATTACAATGGGCAACAACAGTCTTACTCTAATCCACCAAGCGATGATGTCGTGATGCAGAAGCTGAATTATATGATCAATTTGCTTGAGGAACAGCAGGATGTAAAGACGAACAATGTGACGGAAGAGGTTGTCCTGTATTCGTTTTTAGGAATTTTCATCATTTTCGTAGTTGATTCGTTTGCCAGGGCGGGCAAGTATGTTCGCTAATCCACTTTTAAAAAAGTGGAGCAAAAAGCATAGCGACGAATCCACTTTTAAAAAAATGGAGCAAAAAGCATAGCGACGAATCTACTTTTTTCCACGAAGTTATGAAAATGTGTAGCCAAAACAAACATTACAATAAAATCTGCATATATTGTAATGTCAGAATTAGTTCGTGAAAATAGTAATATTGGTAATAACAGTCTTCTGCGTAGTGACAGTAAGCAAGGCGATAGCAAGAGTCGGCGAAGTAGTAACAGCAGCCGTAGCAAGAGTTCAGCAATGAGATCCTTTACCAGAAAGCGAGCCAGAAAAACCATCGGAAAATTCATTAAGAAAATTGGAGATAAGCGCAAAGCTAACATCGAACAGTTAGAAGCTGTAAAGAATTTTACTAGAAAGCGCTCGACAAAAACGATTGGAAAATTCATGAAGAAGACAGAAGATAAGCGTAGATCCATGTTCTTACAAGCAATTTGTTCCGATTCCGGGGTTTGCATTGCGTTTGGAAAAGAACGCAAGAAGATATTTGATTTTTTCGAAAATTTTACAACATTTACTTACCTGAAAAATATAAAGGCGATTGGCGCCGTATCCGAGAATGGATTCGTAAAGGAACTCGAATATGAGCGCGAGGGTTACAAATCATATGCCGTACTCAAATCGTCCAGACAAAAAAGCGCCGATAACTTGATGTATGAGTATTTCGTAGGATTAATGATAAATAAGCTCGCAGAACAAGCGCCATGCTTTGTAGAGACATATGGACATTTTAAATACAAACCAGATAGGTATTTTCAATCAGATATGTATCGGGAAAAATTTCAAAATGAAGTGTCAGGGTATAAAGATTTGAAAAAAATTCTAATCCCACATAAACCAAACAAAATTTACTATGATGATTCTTGTGAGGACTCGATAAATCAGTGCATATTGTTACAACACATAAAAGGCGCGAAAACAATTGGGGACAAACTGTACAGCCGTGTGCCAGACTATGATTTCATTATGAATGATTTCCTATACGCGATCTATCAAATATATTATGTATTGGGTCGGAAGCGTCATGTATTTACACACTATGATTTACACCCGGATAATGTCATTTTGTATAAACCTGTCGAAGGGAAATATATACAATTTCATTATCATTTGGCGCCTACTATGCGACCTTTAAGTTTCAAAAGTCAATACATTGCGAAAATGATTGACTATGGAAGGTCATTTATTGATATCAACAAGCAGTCTAATTCCGAAACTTACTATAAAGAATTGTGTCTTGAAGAATCGTGTAATTATGACGGCGAGCAATGTGGGGATGAAAGTGGCTATGGATGGATGCCCCCTCCACAAACTGAAGATAATTATTATATTAGTTCATCTCTCAATAACATTAGTCATGATTTGCGATTGTTGAGTAATTTGTGGCCAATTATGCCTTGGAATGAAGAACCTTTCAAATCAAATACTCGAATACGCAGCATTCTGAAAAATATATTAGGAAGGGTCAAATACGAAAACGACTACGGAACGCCTCCAGTTGTCGGTAAGGCCTCTCTTAGTCACGGATTAATTGAGGATGTCGGTGATGCCGAGTTCTATATTCGTGGTGGAGTGCAGAAGGCGGTCCAGAAGCAGGCAAATGATGATTATTATAGAGGAATGCAAAAGTTGGGCGATATGCACATTTATGGTAATAAACCTATGGAGTTTATACCAGCTTAAATTTATACCTATGTAAAATGATATTTTAGAAATAAAATATCATTATATTATAATGTCAGAGTTTGTCAATGGGAATCGAAAATTTGCAAAAACCAGTCTTATGCGAAGCGACAGTAGTATGCGAAGCGATAGCAGTAAGCAAGGCGACAGTAAGCAAGGCGACGGTAAGCCAGGCGACGGTAAGCCAGGCGACGGTAAGCCAGGCGACGGTAAGCCAGGCGACGGTAAGCAAGGAGACGGTAAAAGTAAGAGCAATAGCAGGCGTAGCAATAGCAGGCGCAGCAATAGCAGACGCAGTAGCAAAAGTTCAGCTGTGCGATCATTTACCAGAAAACGCGCACAAAAAACTATCGGAAAGTTCATCAAGAAAGTTGGAGATAAACGCAAGTCAAACCTTGCAAGGTTAGAAGCTGTAAAGGCTTTTTCTAGAAAGCGCGCCCAAAAAAGTATTGGGAAATTCATGAAGAACACTGAAAATAAGCGTAGATCTATGTTCTTGCAAGCAATTTGCTCCGATTCCGGGGTTTGTATCGCCTTCGGAAAAGAGCGAAAGAAGATATTTGACTTCTTCAATGGATTCACAAAGTTTGATTATCTGAAAAGTATAAAGGCTATTGGAGCCGTATCCGTAAATGGATTTGTTAAGGAATTGGAATACGAACGGGAGGGATACAAAGCCCATGCAATTTTAAAATCGTCCAGACAAAAAGATGCAGATAACTTGATGTATGAATATTTAATAGGAGCTAATATTAATAATGTCTTGCTAAAATATTTTCCGTGTTTTATAGAGACATATGGACATTATAGATATAGAAACGAATCCGATTGGGCTCAATTTATAGAAAAAAATCCGGCTAATCAGGATTTGAACGCTATGTTAATTCCATATACAAAGGGTTCAATTAATTTTGGAGAGTCTTGCAAATATTCTAAGACTTTATGTGTTTTGGTACAGCATATAAAAGGCGCTGCTTCCATTGGAGATAAAGTAATAAAAAACCCACCAGATTTTGATTATATTATAAATGACTTACTATATTCGTTCTATCAAGTATATTATACATTAGCTGTTGCTTGTACAATTTTTACGCATTACGATTTACACCCAGATAACGTTATTTTATATAAACCAGTTGCAGGTAAATATATAGAATTTCATTATCATTTGCCAAATAGTACCACTATAAATTTCAAGAGTCAATATATTGTTAAAATAATTGACTATGGAAGATGTTTCTTAAAAAAAACGGGTTTAAACTCAGTATCTTATTACGATAGAATATGCGACAAAGTCATAAATAGCGAGTGCAATGAGAACGGTGAAGTTTGTGGAAACGACAGTGGATATGGATGGTTAGAACCTGTAATGGAAGACTGGAATTATTATATTAGTTCCACAATGAATAATCGGAGTCATGATCTGAGATTGTTAAATGATCTTAAAGATAGAATGCCTTGGCATGATGAACCTTTCAAGTCAAGCACTAGAATACGCAATCATATGAAACGAATATTATTACTTCTAGAATACGAGGGTAAATACGGAACACCGCCCGTTGTTGGTAAGCAAGATTTTCAAAAAATCGAAGATGTAATTGATGCCCATGCATTTATTAAACGCGCTGTAATGGACCCCGAACAAAAAGCGGCGAACGACGATTATTATAAGGGAATGGGGAAGTTGGGTGATATGCACATTTATGGTGACAAACCGATGGAATATATACCGGCTTGAAGAGAGAAGTCGCTTCGCTTGTCAGTCGCTTCGCTTGTCAGTCGCTTCGCTTGTCAGTCGCTTCGCTTGTCAGTCGCTCATTCGGAGCTTTTTGGCTCCACCTTTCCAAAAGGTGGATATATTTAATTGAAAACAATTTAAACCGTAATAGCATAATACAAGTAGATAATGAGGTATATTGTAGTACATTGCAAGCATGAGGGTTGTTATGAAGGGAAGTGTGTAGAAGATCACAAGACTCAGACTCGCGCAGTGTCAATTCGCATCAATCCGCCAAAGTTGTTTGCATTTGACGACAGGGAGTCTGCCAGCGAGTTCTTCGAGGAATACATGAATGATGTGGATTGCATTGATCTCAAGTGCAAGAAGGGTGGTGATATTGAGCACGATGACAACTGCACTTGTGGAATCGTTGAGCTAGACGAGGAGGGTTCGCCCATCCTCTTTTATAATAAGATCCACCAGATCTTCCTTACTGAGGTAGGATGTCATATGTTTGAGCCGACCAGAGAGCTGAAGCACGACATTTACAATATGAATCTGACGAACAAGTTGATTCGTAAGTGCAGGAAGCTTACTAAGGAGCAGCGGGATCAGTATATTGAGCTTGGTAGGGTGTGTCAGGAGTGTGAAAAGTCTTCGAGTGATAAGAAGGAGGCTGTAGAGAATACTGTTATTTCCTCTGCACCCGCGCCTACTCCTGTTGCGCCCGCACCTGCTGATGTGGTAAAGAAGCCACGAAAGACTTATGTCAAGAAGGCCGACAAGCCTCCTAAGACCCCAAAGCCCCCAAAGACAGATTAATTTATTATGAAGCACTTTGTCGATTTGAATGTGCGATAAGCAAAATTATAAAAAAAATAAGCCGTTGGGCTAACAACAATTGGATGTGTTTTAATGATCAGGTTATCAATTATGGATCGGTTGTGTGAGATATCTTCCACAGCCGAAAACCCAAATTTATTTTTGTCTGCAATTGTCCAAAAACTTATTTTGAATCCGTGAATAAAGACATCATTGGAACAGTGGTCGGCTTTGATCGACGCAAAACAACTCAGCACTTCCATTTCTTTGTCAAACGACACACATGATTTGCGAAAGAAGTAGGCACATTGGATTCGATCGTCCAGCAGAACCATATTTACAAATATATTTTGAGTTTTAATAAGCTCAACCATATTTGACACATCCGGCATGACAGTAATGTCAAATGCCCCAATATTCGTTTTAATGAAATCAAATAACAAGTGGCTATTCTGGGCATTCACTTCCAACACGACATACGCTGCGTTGAGCGCTGGCGGTTTTGTCCATTTATCCACTGAAAATCCGTATGTGGAATATACACACAACGGAACAATTCCGGTCAGTTCATCTTCTCTCTTGAACAGTGAAACAGATATCTTTTTGTTGGTATAACTTTGATTGTAGTGATGAGTTTGGATGAGTTGCGGCGCGATCCCCTTTTTCCGCTTTCCCTGTTTGACGCACAAGTAATCGACATAGTATGCATCGAACGATGATGCTGTTGGGTCAGAAGACTTGATGCTAATGTGCGTTGGTCGCGATGTCATTATACCGACAATCTCCTTATCCTCCACTACGGTGCTGTTTTTTAAGTCCTGCATAAGAGTTGGTTCTGTGTAAAAGGACACAAACGATGGAGCGGTGAGAGAAGTGAAGTAAGGAACGACATTTTCCTTCTCGGGTGCGTATATATTATCGCGGTTCCGGAGGTAATTGGTTTTGATAAAATTGACTAGTTGTGTCGTCTTGATATCTGTGAGCTGACTGAAATCTATCGTTTCTATATTTTTGAAATTCGTGTATTTGTTCTTCTCTGGTAGACCGTGATTGATGATGCCTGGTGGGTATATCATATACGCTAAATCGTAGATATGGAATACTGGTTGGGATACCCAGAATCCGAATTTGTATTTGATGTAAGCCATCGCAAGCATGATTATTAGGATCACAGCCATAATTATGTATGCAGCAATCATTGGTTATTATCATATTTAGTAGCAATTAAAAATGATAAAATACTGCAATATATAGGTTTTACAAACACTTTGACTCGATATCATGATTTTGAATACTATAATCGAGTATCTTATATGCTTGCTCGCTGTTCAGGAAGTTGCCAATAGTTACTTTCTTATTCTCCAAGTCCTTGTAGTGTTGAAAGAAATACCTGATCTTCTCAATAGTGTGCGGCGAAACATCGGCAATGTCTGAAAATGTGTAGGTTGGATCAACGCTCGGACAAGGGCATGCGATCAACTTTGGGTCATCGCCCTTGTCATCGCTCGTTTCCAGACACCCGAGAATAATGCATTTGATGTAAGAGCCGGGGACCAGCTCATCGTCCATGAGAACAACAACATCCACCGGGTCGCCATCCTCACTCAATGTATCGGGAATGAAACCATAATTGAAATTGTAGGAAAAGGGTGTGTGCAGGACGCGGTCACACACGAGAGCATTTCGCTTCTTGTCATATTCGTATTTGATCTTGGAATTCTTTGATATCTCAATGAACACTTCGACTACTTTTTGTTCGGAATACATATGATTTATCATAATATGTAAGGTTTATACTGTTTTCGTCTAAAAAGTTAATATTGCAGTGTGTAACATTTATTTCGAACTACTTCGCGGACATAAGGCATAATAGGTTTCCATGCACTATACATTGTATAAATATCATATGCTATAAAACAAATACTGTATGGAGTATTGTTCATAGTTATTCCGAATGTAACATTATTCGGATTATACATTACCATAAAATAAGTTGCTAGTGGAATACGAACAAACAATATACATGACGACCGATACACGATGAGAGGGATATACCGATTCTTTAATGTATGA
>Ga0114960_10004054_pt1 | contig 11068 bp, 10 predicted proteins | sample C_130625_MF_Meta_FD_92637 | JGI IMG/M metagenome (GOLD analysis project Ga0114960, IMG submission 92637) | Freshwater microbial communities from Lake Croche, Canada to study carbon cycling - C_130625_MF_MetaG | ecosystem: Environmental > Aquatic > Freshwater > Lake | place: Lake Croche, Canada...
GCTTGAAAAGCAATGAAAGGTGTTAATTCCAATTCTTGCTCGGGAGTCAAACTTAAACCTTGAAGTGGTGATTTCAAATAAATGGCTTTACATCCAATATTTTTTGCTAATGCGATATCACTCCATCTATCGCCAATTACATATGAGTTGGCTAAATCGAAATGAATGTTGTTCAATAAATGTGTAATTAATCCAGTGCCTGGTTTGCGTGTTGGTTTATTGTCTGCTGCAAAAGTAACGTCTACGAAAATTTCATCAAATACAAAACCCTCTCCTTTTAATGTACGTAACATTAAATCCTGAATAGGTTGAAATGTGTCCAAAGGAAAACTTTCTGTTCCCAATCCATCTTGATTAGTGACCATCACTTTATAAAAACCAAACTCAGTTGCTATTTTACTCAAATAGGATATTGCACCTGGTACAAAACTAGTTTTGTGAATAGCATCCACTTGATAATCAGCAGCGGGTTCCTCCAAAACGACTCCGTCTCGATCTATAAAAAGAATTGGCTTCATTTTAAGTATAGTATTTAATTCGATTTTATTTTTTTTCTTTTAACCGCTTTTACTCGAGCAATGGTAACCTTTGATGCTTTGTTTCCCCAACTTGTTCTAACATAACTTAACACATTTGCAATATCTGCATCTGTCAAATCTGGATTCGCTGTCATCGCATTGCTATAATAATAACCGTCTAATGCAACTCTTTCACTGTATCCATTTTTAATTATACGGACTAAACGCGCAATGTCATTTCCAACTAAATTTGAAGACCCGTCTAAAGGGGCATTCATATTAGGCACTCCACCGCCGTCGGCCTGATGGCAAACCAAACACCTAGTTTTATATATCTTTTTACCCTTTACTAAATCCTGTGCACTAACATTCAACGCGGAACCCACCATTAAAATAGATCCCAATAAAATTTTAATATAATTCATGCCGACTCATTTAATTTTTTGTGTCGTTATTTTAGCATCTATTTTGAATAACTGATTTTAAAAATAGATCCTTTGTTATCATCACTTACATACAATGAACCATCTGGCCCCTGCGCTAATCCACATGGCCTGGCTTTAGCATTTCGCGGATTTTTTACTTTTTCGTCACCACTCAATCCCGAGAATCCATTTGCAAAAATTTCCCATTCGCCACTAGGTTTACCATTTTTAAAAGGCACAAAAGCGACAAAATATCCTTCTTGAGGTAATGGTGCTCTATTCCAGGAACCATGAAAAGCAATAAAAGCTCCATGCTGATATTTTTCTGGAAATTGATTTCCTGTATAAAATAACAATGCATTAGGCGCCATATGCGCTGGGAAAAATACGGTTGGATTAATTGCATTTTCTCCCCCTTCTTTTTTACCATCTCCTCCGTATTCTGGAGAAAGTATTTTTTTCTTTTGATAAGGATCAAAATAAATATAAGGCCATCCAGCGTTATCACCTTCATGCAATTCATACATTGTCTCGGCTGGCAATTCAGCATTTTGAGCGTCTGTATAAAGTGTAGGATAAAAACTATTTAATTGATCACGACCATGTTGCATTACAAATAATGAATTGGTTTGTGTATTCCAATCCAAACCAACAACATTTCTTAAGCCAGTAGCATATCTTTTACCATCACCATAAACTTGATTTTCTTTTTGGCTATCAAATTTCCAAATTCCACCTGCAGAATCTAAAATAGGACATGGCATCATTCCTTTTGAACCTGGCATTCTGTCTTTTTCTTGGCATGCATTTGAATAAGCTCCAATATTTACATAAATATTTCCTTGTCCATCTAAAGTAATTGATTTTGATTCATGTTGACGACGATCAATTAAACCTGACACAATGGTAACTGGACTCAATGGATTTAATACTTCATCCTTATTATCCAATTGATATTTGAAAACAGCTTCATTTGAACTTGCAAATAATACATTGCCTCTTAAGAAGATGCCTGTACCTCCATAATTCGCCCAGCCCGTAATTTTATCAGCAACCCCATCTTTATTTTCATCTTCTAATCTAATGATGGTTCTACCTTGTTTATCTGGTCTACTTAATTTTGCAAAAAGAACACCATTTTTAGAGATGGCAATATGCCTTGCACTACCTATAGTGTCAGCAAATAAAGTTGCTTTAAATCCAGCTGGCAATTTCAAACTTGCATTTGACTGAGCTTGAAGTAAAGAGGTCATTGTAACAAAAAATGTAAATAAAATAATTTTACTGGTTTTCATAAAATGAATTGGTTTATGGATATAAATATAAGGTTAATAAGTAGATTATTTTTTGAATGAAGTTAATTTGGAAAAGTTTGTTCAATCCATGTTGCCATCGCATCTACTAGCATCGTATTTTCTTTTTCGTTGCCAATTGTAATACGCAAACAATCTTCACAGTGTAATAAATTGGAACGATCTCTTACGACAATTCCTTTTTGGCACAAATAATGATATAAGTCAGTCGCATTGGGGATTTTTACCATTAAAAAATTTGTGTCGGATGGAAAAACTTTTTCCACGTTTGGCATGGATGCAATCACTTCGGCCAAAGCTATACGCATAGCAACCAAATGTTCAATCATGTCATTCACTTGACCCACTTCATCCAATGCCTTTAGCGCTAGCTCCTGTGTAACCATACTAATATTATAAGGGGCTTTTACTTTATTTAAATACCCAATAATGGATTCGTTTGCAAAACACATACCTAACCTTATTCCTGCCAATCCCCATGCTTTGCTTAATGTTTGTAAGACTACTAAATTGGGAAAATCTTGCAAAGATTGAACAAATGACTTTTGCTTTGAAAAATTAATGTATGCCTCGTCTACAATAACTAAACCTTTAAAATGGATTAAAATTGTTTCAATATCAATTCTATCCAATGAATTACCCGTTGGGTTGTTAGGTGAACATATCCAAATCATTTTAGTTTTTTCATTTACCAATTGTTCAATGTGAGCAACATTTAATTGAAAATCAGGTAATAAAGGAGCGTACTGAATGACAATATTGTTGATTTGCGCACTTACTTCATACATTGGATAAGTAGGCGGACAAATGATGATATTATCCATAACAGGCTCACAAAAAGTCCGCAATAAAATGTCAATAACTTCATCACTTCCATTGCCTAAAAAAATTTGTGTGGGTGGTATTTGTTTAATAAATGCCAACTTTTCTTTGACTTCTTTTTGGTATGGATCAGGGTAACGATTGTACCATTTGGTTAACGGGGAACCAAGACTATTTTCATTGGCATCTAATAAAACATTTGCCTGACCACTGAATTCATCTTTAGCGGAAGTATATGGTTTTAAGGCTTCAATATTTGGACGAACTAGTCTTTTAATGTCAAATTGCATAACCTACATTTTTGATTCAATTTCATTAATTCGAACAACAACTGCATTTTCATGCCCATCCAATCCTTCTGCTTTCGCCATTTCCATTACCGCTTTCCCGATATTTACCAAGCCCCTTTCGGTTAGTTGTTGAAAGGTAATTTTTTTTACAAAACTATCTACACTCACCCCACTATATGCTTTTGCAAAGCCGTTGGTCGGCAATGTATGATTGGTGCCACTAGCATAATCTCCTACCGACTCAGGTGCATAATTGCCAATAAAAACAGAACCTGCGTTGGTAATTTTTTCAGCATAAATTTCGGCATTTTCAATAGCTAAAATTAAATGCTCTGGGGCATATAAATTGATTAATTCCAATGCATCCATCGCATTACTCATCACAATAGCTTTTGAATTTTCTAATGCTTTTACCACTATTTCCTTTCTGGATAAAGTAAGTATTTGTGTCGCTAAAGCCTCCTGAACATTGGCTACGACTGTTTCATTACTTGCTACTAAAAGGACTTGACTATCAACTCCGTGCTCAGCTTGGGATAATAAATCTGCAGCTACAAAAGCAGGGACCGCAGCCTCGTCGGCCCATATGCATACCTCACTAGGTCCCGCAGGCATATCAATGGCAATACCATCTTGTTGAACCAATTGTTTTGCTGCCGTTACATATTGATTGCCTGGGCCAAAAATTTTATTCACTTTCATGATTGTTTCTGTGCCATAAGCCATTGCAGCAATGGCTTGAACACCACCAACCGTATAAATATGGGTAACCCCCACTAGGTTGGCAGCATAAATGATGGCAGGGTGAATTTCACCCATTTCATTGTAGGGAGGCGTGCATAAAATAATATGCTTGCAACCAGCCAATTTAGCAGGAATCCCTAACATCAATACCGTTGAAAACAAGGGAGCTGTGCCACCTGGGACGTATAAACCCACTGTTTCAATACCTACTGATTTTCGCCAACACCATACACCGGGCATGGTTTCAATTCTTTCCATTTTTTGTAACTGCGCTTGGTGAAACTTTTCAATATTACCTTTGGCTAATTCGATGGCAAGTTTTAAAGCATTGGACAATTGAGCGCCTGCATTCTCTTTCAGCGCTGTTTGTAAAGCTATATTTTGTAGTACTACTTTATCAAATTGAGCAGTATATTTAAATACTGAAATGTCACCGTTGGTGCGTACATCTTCAATAATGGAACTAACCTTTGGGATCAAATCAACTTTATCAATAATGGGTCTTTGTAAAAGTGACTCCCAATCTTTTTGTAATGGTTGATAAAATACATTAATCATTATAAAATCATTTTTTCAATTGGTATAACTAAAATGCCTTCTGCACCTGCTTGTTTAAGGCGCTCTATAATTTCCCAAAAATCACTTTCCGCAATAACACTATGCACACTACTCCAACCAGGTGATGCTAATGGTAATACACTAGGGCTTTTCATCCCCGGTAATAAAGCAATGATATTTGTAAGTTGATCATTGGGGGCATTAAGCAATACGTATTTATTTTTTTTTGCTTTTTTGACTGACTCCAATCGAAATAATAAACTAGTTAATATTTGTTGTTTTTCAGTTGTAAAATTGTTGTGCTTAATTAAAACCGCTTGCGATTTTAAAATGGTTTCTGCTTCTTTAAGCCCATTCATAAATAAAGTAGATCCACTACTTACTAAATCACAAACAACATCGGCAAGGCCTATGCCAGGCGCGATTTCTACACTCCCACTTATTTCATGCACTTCGGCATTTACATTAAATTCCCTCAAGTATTTTTGAACCAATACAGGATAACTCGTGGCAATTTTTTTACCAGCTAAAAAGGAAGGTCCGGTAAATTCTTCATTTTTTCGCACTGCAAAACTTAACCTACATTTTCCAAATCCTAGTTCATAAGCAACCGTTACTTTTTTTGCCTTCTCATAAACTACATTTTCCCCAACAAAACCTATGTCTGCAACACCATCTTCAACATACTGAGGGATGTCATCATCTCGCAAAAAGAAAAGCTGTAAAGGAAAATTCGTGGCATCTGCCTTTAATTTATTCACACCATTCTCAATATCAATGCCGCACTCTTTTAATAAACGCATTGAATCATCATGTAATCTTCCCGATTTCTGAATTGCTAATTTTAATGACATACTTTTTTATTGTAAATTAAAAGGGCTTACCTTATAGTAAGCCCTATGTTTAAATATAGTTACCTGCCTATACAAAGCTTACTCTTGCGTAGAGAAACAATGATGTTGGTAGGAATTTATCGATTTCATTTTGCAAATTTACATGCCTTTTATAAAATACCCAACAAAAAAGCATTTTTTTGCTTAATTTGTCAACAATACGATTGAAAATCAACCAAAAATTGAGCTATGCTGCAATGGATCTCCCTCACTACTTTCGTTATAATCCAATTCATGTCCTTCTGTGAAAAGACCATAAAAGTAAGTAACTCCCTTACCTATGATCGCCCAACAGCCAAAAAATTAGTTTGGTCAGATGAATTTAACAATGGAACAAGACCAGATACGGCCAAATGGGCTTACAATGTGGGAACTGGTGCCAATGGATGGGGAAATAATGAGTCCCAATATTACACAGCAAATGCTGCCAACGCAAGAATAGAAAATGGGCATTTGGTAATTGAAGCTAGAAAAGAAAATAAGGGTAGCAAAATGTATACTTCAGCTAGAATGCATACACAAGGAAAAGCAAGCTGGACATATGGACGTTTTGAAATACGTGCCAAACTCCCAAAAGCATTAGGCACTTGGCCTGCTATTTGGATGCTTGGAGAGAATTTTGGCAAAGTAGCTTGGCCTGAATGTGGCGAAATTGATATCATGGAAGAAGTAGGGAAGGAAGCAGGAGTTATCAATTGGTCGGCCCATTCAAAAAAGTTAAACTGGATTTTAGGCACTCAAAAAACATTTAAATTATACATTCCAGGTGTGACTGATGATTATCATTTGTATACACTTGATTGGACAAAAGATTTTTTAAAATTTTATGTAGACGGGACACTCTATTATACGGTCATGAATGAAGGTAAAGGAAAAGATTATTATCCATTTGTAACACCTCAATTTCTATTGCTAAATTTGGCAATTGGGGGAAATATGGGTGGCAATAAAATTGATGATAAAATTTTCCCAGTAAGCATGTTAGTAGATTATGTTCGTATTTATCAATAAACTTAAAAGTTAACAAATGAAAAAAATTGGAATCGTACTGGTATTTTTATTTTGTAGCGCACAAATTTCTTTGATAGCTCAAAATGCAAACTTACTTATTGGCACTTATACCCAAAAAGGGAGTAAAGGTATTTATCTTTATCATTTTGATACTGCTACAGGAAAAGCAATTGAAATAAGCCACACCGACAGTTGTTCAAATCCTGAATTTCTCACCATCACAAAGGATAAGAAATTTGTGTATGCTGTTAATGAAAACAAAGAAGGAACAGTTTCTGCTTTTTCATTACAAGACAATAAACTTACATTGTTGCAACAAAAACAAGTTAATGCCGCTGATCCTTGTTATATAAGTTTAAGCCCTGATGAACATAATATTTTTGTAGCCAATTACAATGGCGGTAGTATCACTCAGTTTCATCGTTTTGCAGATGGACTTATGTCAAACGCACAACAGTTTATTCAACATGTTGGAAAAAGTATCCATCCAAAAAGGCAGGATAAACCACATGTGCATGGAGTATTTTTTTCACCAAAAGGAAATTATTTACTTACGCCTGATTTGGGAATGGATCAGGTTTTCATCTACCCATATAGTACTAAAAACATTGTCCCTCTTGATGTGGATAAAGCAAGTGCGCTTGTTGCTACACCTGGTGCAGGGCCAAGACATTTAGCTTTTTCAACCAATGGGAAATATCTATATGTAACTGAAGAACTGAGCGGCTCGGTGAGTGCTTATGTTTTTAAAAATGGGCAAGCTACTTTTTTAGAAACTGTATTAACACATCCTGCAAATTATCAGGGCATACCCGGCACGGCCGACATTCATATATCTCCTGATGGGAAATATTTATATGTTAGCAACAGAGGAGAGGAAAATAATATTGCTAAATTCCCTCTTTTGGAAAATGGAAAATTAGCAGCAAGTAAAATGCAACTGTTTTCAACGAAAGGCAAAAAACCAAGAAATTTTACCATATCCAAAGACGGGAATTGGCTGTTGGCTGCCAACCAAGACACTGATAATATTGCTATTTTTAAAATAAACAAACAAACTGGCGATTTAATAGATACCCACAATGAAATAAAAATTTCGATGCCAGTTTGCTTGGTGTTTTATTAAAAGATAACAATTTACAATTGTTCAAACCAAACGGTGTCATCTGATGGTCCTTCAGGACAGGTATAATTGATGAATAATTCAGCTCCTTTTGCGATTGGGATTAAGGTGGTTATTGTAATGGTTTGATGCTCAAAATCCATTTCATAGAAACAATTAGGTTTGTTGGAGTGATTGTACATTGAAACATACCCTAATGCTAGGGCAGCCTTTTTACAATCATATCCCCATTCAAAAATATAATCGAATAACAAAGTCTCTTCTAATTTTTTTCTGTCTTTAGGGGTTACCACAATTACGGGCGAAATTTCAACAATGGTTTGTGCCTTAATGGCTGCAGTAGTGAACACACCCCTACCTCTTTGATATGATGACGCAATTGTTAAGAATGGAAGAATCATAGTATAAATATAGGGTATCCATTGGATTTTTATTTAATTTGCACACATGATAGAAGAAGTAAAAATATCAGCTGTTAATTTATCCGAAATTTTCGAAGAAGTGTTGTCAAAAAATGATGAATTACTTTTAACTGAATTTTTAGATGAACAAAATATTAGTGACGTAGTAACATTGGTGAATGAATTTCCAGCCCAAGAAGCTACGATCATTGATCATATGACCGTACACCGCGCAGTGAGTGTATTTAAAATTTTGGACATCAACCAACAAAAAGACATTATAAAGGAATTACCTGCACGTAAAACGGCTAAGATTTTAAATGAATTGCCCCCAGATGACCGAACCGATTTTTTTGAAGAATTACCAAAAGCTGCCATAAGAGATTTAATTAAATTGTTGGACCCGGAAGAACGAAAAATTACCTTGTCTCTTTTAGGTTATCCCGAAGATAGCGTGGGTCGTTTGATGACCCCCGATTATGTTTATGTATATGAACATTACACCGTTTCACAAGTATTGGCGAATATTAGAAAGTATGGAAAAAAATATGAAACGATTGATGTAATTTATATCATCGATGAAAATGGTTGTTTAATAGATGATATCAGGATCAGAGACATCCTCATTGAAAACCCTGATGCAGTTATTAAAGATATCATTGATGGGCGTTACGTGGCTTTAAATGTATACGAGGACCAAGAACATGCAAGTCAGGTATTTAAAATGAATAACCGAACTGCCCTTCCTGTAATAGACGACAACAATGTTTTATTAGGGATTGTTACGATTGATGACATTTTATGGGTAACCAATGAAGAGTTTTCTGAGGATATGCAAAAAATGGGAGGTACCGAAGCATTAAATGAACCTTATTTGGATATTTCTTTACGCAAACTTTTTAAAAAGCGTATTACTTGGTTGGTCATTTTATTTTTTGGAGAAATGTTCACTGCGACTGCAATGGGTTATTTTGAAGGGGAAATCAAAAAAGCAGTTGTGCTTGCCTTATTCATACCCTTGATTTTATCAAGTGGGGGTAATTCTGGTTCACAGGCTTCTACCCTTATCATACAAGCCATGTCCATTGGTGAAATTACCATAACAGATTGGTGGAAAATATTGAAAAGAGAAATTAGCAGTGGTTTACTTCTTGGTTCTGTTTTAGGATTGATCGGTTTTTTAAGAATTATGGTTTGGCATTTTATCAAACCAGGTTATTATGGACTTCACCCAATTTTGGTAGCAATAACGATTGGCTTTACATTGTTAGGCGTTGTTATATGGGGAACCGTCGCTGGTTCTATGTTGCCAATCGTATTGAAAAAGTTAGGGGCCGACCCTGCTGCTTCATCTGCCCCTTTTGTAGCAACATTGGTAGACGTTACCGCGTTGGTCATTTATTTTACCGTAGCCATGACCATTTTAAAGGGCACTTTATTATAATATTTTCCCACAATAGGATTACATTCATTAAAATAATAATGTATAATTTCGCTGAAATTTAACTTTTAACTCAAATCATACTTTATGTGTGGAATAGTAGGCTATATAGGACAAAGAGAAGCATACCCAATTGTTTTAAAAGGGTTAAAGCGCTTAGAATATCGTGGCTATGATAGTACCGGCGTTGCTATTATTCAAGACGGCAATTTGCAAGTACATAAAAAGAAAGGTAAGGTAGCTGAATTAGAAGAAGCTGTTATTGGGACAAATATGCATTCCCATATTTGTATTGGTCACACCCGTTGGGCTACGCATGGTGAACCCTCTGATCGAAATGCGCATCCGCATTTATCCAACAATGGCCGTTTAGCCATGTTGCACAATGGAATCATAGAGAACTATGCACAAATCAAACAAGACTTAACGAGCAAAGGATATACCTTTAAAAGTGATACGGATACCGAAGTATTGTTAAATTTCATTCAAGACATTCAAGACAATAATAAAAGTACTTTAGAAGAAGCTTTGCGTATCGCCTTAAAAAGAATTGTGGGTGCTTATTGTATTTTATTAATTGACCAAGATGATCCTGAAACGATAATCGCTGCACGCAAAGGAAGCCCTTTGGTGATTGGCATTGGAAAAGGGGAACATTTTTTAGCAAGCGACGCCTCTCCTATTATTGAATACACAAAGGAAGTGGTGTATGTAAATGATTATGAGATTGCCATTGTAAAAGCAGACGAACTCATTTTAAAGAATTTAGGAAACGAAAAGCAAACACCGTTTATTCAAAAATTAGATATGGAATTGGCTGCTATTGAAAAAGGCGGTTATGACCATTTCATGTTGAAGGAAATATTCGAACAACCAGATACTATTTTTGACTGTTTAAGAGGTCGCTTATTACAAGAGCAACAACAAATTGTCATGGCGGGTGTAGACAATCATATTGATGCCTTAACAAACGCTTCTAGAATTATGATTGTAGCTTGTGGTACTAGCTGGCATGCTGGCTTGGTTGCAGAATACATGATTGAAGAATTGTGTCGCATTCCTGTTGAAGTAGAGTATGCATCCGAATTTAGGTACCGCAATCCAGTGATACATCCAGGTGATGTGATTATTGCTATTTCACAAAGTGGTGAAACGGCTGATACTTTGGTGGCTTTAGAAAGTGCAAAAGAAAAAGGAGCCTTTATATTTGGTGTGGTCAACGCAGTGGGCAGTAGTATTGCGCGCTTATCACATGCAGGCGCCTACACACATGCGGGTCCAGAAATTGGTGTAGCAAGTACCAAAGCATTTACTGGACAATTAGCCGTATTAAGTATGATGGCATTAAAATTGGCCAAGGCAAAAGGAAGTATTAGTGATGAGCGTTATGTTTTCTTATTAAACGAATTGGCATCGGTACCAGAAAAAGTTAAAGAAATTTTAGCCGATACTTCAAAAATTGAAAGCATTGCGAAACAATACAAAGGCGCAACTGACTTTTTATATTTAGGTCGTGGGTATAATTTCCC
>Ga0114960_10004058_pt1 | contig 11064 bp, 10 predicted proteins | sample C_130625_MF_Meta_FD_92637 | JGI IMG/M metagenome (GOLD analysis project Ga0114960, IMG submission 92637) | Freshwater microbial communities from Lake Croche, Canada to study carbon cycling - C_130625_MF_MetaG | ecosystem: Environmental > Aquatic > Freshwater > Lake | place: Lake Croche, Canada...
ACGGCTTATGCTCAAAATCATCCTGTGGCGGTGCGCTATCCCCGCGGAGCGGGTGTGGGTGTTGCGGCGGGTGCCGATCTGGACACGGTGACCTTGGGCAAAGCCGAAGTTCGCCGAGAAGGCACAGGCTTGTGCATCTTGGCATTTGGTACCTTGCTTTACCCAGCCCTTGAAGTGGCTGACAAATTGAACGCCACAGTGGTGAATATGCGCTGGGCCAAGCCTTTGGATGAGGCCATGATTTTGGAAATGGCTGCCAAACACAGCTGTTTTGTGAGTTTGGAAGATGCGTGCGTGATGGGTGGGGCGGGTAGCGCAGTGGGCGAGTTCCTGCAAAAATCAAACGTGCTCAGGCCTTTGTTATCATTGGGCTTGCCTGATCAGTTCATTGAACACGGCGACCCTGCAAAGCTGATGGCTCTGCAGGGACTTGATGCCTCAGGCATTGAAAAAGCCATTTTGAATCAGTGGCCCGATATCAAGCTTTGATCTTCGTCAAGCCCTGAAGGGTAAACCCCTTCCGCGGGGCATTTCATTTTTTTCTACAATCAGTACTTGTTACTTTTTTCCTGGAGTGAGTATGGAATCCCTTTTAGCGCTGTCCAAAAGTATAGATAAATTCAGCGAGTGGGTGGGTCGTTGGGTGGCTTGGTTGGTGTTGGCTGCTGTCCTAATCAGTGCCGGCAATGCTGTGTCACGCAAAGCATTCAATTTAAGCTCTAACGCATTTCTTGAAATTCAGTGGTACTTGTTTGCAGCTGTGTTCATGTTGGCAGCAGGCTACACATTGATGCGCCAAGAGCATGTCAAGATCGATGTCATTTCGGGTCGTTTTTCTAAACGCACTCAAATTTGGATCGACATTGTCGGCATCTGTTTCTTCCTCTTGCCCTTCGTTTTCTACATTATCAAATTGGCGATGCCTTTGGTCATCAATGCTTTTGTCACCCATGAAATGTCTTCAAACGCGGGTGGCTTGATTCGTTGGCCTGTGTTTGCGCTGCTTCCTTTGGGCCTGTTGTTTTTGGGTATTCAGGCCATTTCAGAATTAATCAAGCGTTTTGCTTTCTTGCAAGGGCTCATCCCCGATCCAAGTAAAAAGCAAGGTTCCAAAACGCCTGAAGAAGAATTTGCTGAATTTTTGCTGCAAAAAGAAGTTGCTGCACGTGAAGCGGCTCAATTGGGAGTGCAAAAATGAATGAATTTCTGATCGCCAATATGGCGCCGATCATGTTTGCATCTCTGATTGCATTCTTGATGTTTGGATACGCAGTCACTTTCTCATTGGCAGCTTGTGGCTTGTTCTTTGGATTTGTAGGTGTTGAACTGGGTGTGATTCAAGCCAGTTTCTTGCAAAGCTTGCCGCTACGCATGTTCGGTATCATGCAAAACGACACATTGCTCGCCATTCCATTCTTCACCTTCATGGGCTTGATTTTGGAACGGTCTGGCATGGCGGAAGACTTGCTAGACACCATCGGCCAATTGTTTGGCCCTATTCGAGGCGGTTTGGCCTACGCTGTTATTTTGGTGGGTGCCATGTTGGCAGCTACCACTGGTGTGGTGGCAGCTTCCGTTATTTCCATGGGCCTCATTTCTTTGCCCATCATGTTGCGTTATGGCTATGACCGACGCGTGGCAGGCGGTGTGATTGCAGCTTCAGGGACTTTGGCGCAAATCATTCCACCTTCCTTGGTGCTCATTGTGTTGGCCGATCAATTGGGCAAGAGCGTGGGCGATCTTTACAAAGGCGCGTTCATTCCTGGTTTTGTGCTCACAGCTTTGTATGTGGGCTACATTTTGCTCATCAGTTTTATTCGCCCTCAATGGGTGCCTGCTTTGCCTGCCGAAGCGCGCACCATTCGTGAAGAAGACGGTAGTTCGGGCTTGCGTTCTTTGTCCATCTTGACGGTCATTTCAGTGGCCATGTCCATTGGTTTTGCCAAGTGGTTGCCAGACACAACACCACTGGATGAAACCATCGTGGTCTCTATGTGCGTCGGTGTGGGTTTTGCCTTCTTTGCAGCCATCATCAACAAAGTGACCAAGATGGGTTTGCTGTCCAATATGGCAGAGCGTGTGACGTTTGTGCTCATACCACCCTTGGCATTGATCTTCTTGGTCTTGGGAACTATTTTCTTGGGTATTGCAACACCCACAGAAGGTGGTGCGATGGGTGCCGTAGGTGCCTTGATCATGGCCTTGGCGCGAAATCGCATTGACATGAAGCTGATCCGTCAGGCCATGGACTCCACCATGAAGCTGTCTTGCTTTGTGTTGTTCATTCTCATTGGTGCCACCGTGTTCAGCTTGGCTTTCCAAGGTGTGGACGGTCCTAAATGGGTGGAGCACCTCTTGACAGGCTTGCCTGGCGGCCAATTGGGCTTCCTCATTGTGGTGAACATTTTGGTGTTTGTGTTGGCCTTCTTCTTAGACTTCTTTGAATTGGCCTTCATCATCATCCCACTCATTGGCCCTGTGGCTGAAAAGTTGGGTATTGACTTGGTTTGGTTTGGTGTGCTGTTGGCAGTCAATATGCAGACATCGTTCATGCACCCACCCTTTGGTTTTGCACTGTTCTATTTGCGCAGTGTGGCCCCAGTTGAGGATTACATCGATCGTGTGACCAAGAAGACCATCAAGAAAGTGACCATCGAGGACATTTACTGGGGCGCTGTGCCATTCGTGATCATTCAAGTTTTGATGGTTGGATTGATCATTGCCTTCCCAGGTCTGGTGTCGAGTGGACTCACCAATGAGCCCACCGTCGATGCTGAAGCTGTACTCATGCAAATGCGTGCAGACACTGCCTCGGACGCGGCAGATGCCGCTAAAAATCCCGTAGAGGGTGAGACCGTAGATCCCGTCAAAGCTTTGATGGAATCTATGAAAGAAGAACAAGCTAAGAAGCCTTGATGAGCCAATGATGTTTCGCTATGCATTGCGTAGCGAAACATCTAAACCAAAAAAAACCCGCCAAGGCGGGTTTTTTTGTGAGGGCAAGTTAGTTGCCCCTGCCTTCAACTGTGAATTACAGCTTCTGGCTTTCCATGAAGTTGTTCATGCTGCCTTCAGCCAAGCTGAACCACTGATTGGCTTCACGGCGATAGTTGGAATAATCTGCGTAGATTTTTTTCCACTCTGGGTTGGTGTTGTTCAAGTTTGAATAAACTTCTTGTGAAGACTTGAATGCTGCTGCCATCACGTCTTTGGGGAATGCGCGCAATTTGGCGCCTTGACCAATGAGTGTTTTGAGGGCTGCTGGGTTTTTGTAGTCGTACTTGGCCTGCATGTCGGTGTGTGCATAGGCTGCAGCACATTCAACAATGGACTTGTACTCGCTAGACAAACCTTCGTAAGCCTTTTGGTTGACATACAAAGCCAACTGTGGACCCACTTCCCAGAAGCCAGGGAAGTAATAGTTGGGTGCTACTTTGTTCAGACCCAGTTTCAGATCGTCATAAGGGCCCACCCACTCGGCAGCGTCAATGGTGCCTTTTTCCAGGGCTTGATAAATCTCGCCACCTGGAATGTTTTGGGCTACAACTCCCAGAGGTTCCAAAACTTTGCCGCCGAAACCACCGACGCGGAATTTCATGCCTTTCATATCGGCCAAAGATTTGATTTCTTTGCGAAACCAGCCGCCCATTTGAACGCCTGTGTTGCCCATTGGGAAATTGACAATGCCTACTTTGGCGTAGAACTCACGGAACAGCTTCAAGCCGTTGCCTTCGTACATCCAAGCGGACATTTGACGGCTGTTCAGGCCGAAAGGAATGGCGCAATCCAATGCGTATGTAGGATCTTTACCGAAGAAGTAGTAAGGCGCGGTGTTGGCCATTTCGACGGTGCCGTTGGACACGCCATCAAGCACACCAAATGCGGGCATCAATTCGCCAGCAGCATGGGTTGTGATGGTGAACTTGCCGCCAGACAATTCGCCAACTTTTTTGACAAAGACGTCACAAACTCCGAACAAGGTGTCCAATGATTTGGGGAAGCTCGAAGCAATGCGCCAGCGCAATGTCGCTTGAGCGTGGACTGCTGGGGCTACGCCTGCGGCCAAGACGCCAGCAATACCGGCATTTTTAATAAGGGAACGACGATCCATGGGGTTCACTCCGGAAGTCTAGGTTGATGAATTCAGGACGCCAAAGCGACGCTGATGACTGAGAACAGTCATGAACCTATTGTAGGAAATCTGCAAGCCCCTTGAGACGAGGGTTTTCCCTTCGATGGAACAATGTTTGATCTACGTAGTTTTTCTGGGTTTTAAAGCCCACCACGGCAATTCTTTTCTGAGAGAGTGAACATTGCCAGATTGATTGACCTGGTAGCCCAACATTTCTTGCAGCGTCAATTGCCATTCTGGGCTGGCAAGCTGCTTTCTGAGGGCTTGGACGGGCGGGGAGTCTAGGGCGCTTTTGAGGCAGACCAGCCAGTAGTTTTCGCTGGCCAGTGGCACAAAGTCGAGTCCCGAAGACAGGGCGGCACTTTCGATGGCCAGCCCGGCATCTGCTTGACCCGATGCAATGCAGTTGGCCACAGCGCTGTGAGACAGTTCTTGGTGTTCGTAACCCCTGAGTTGATCTGCAGCCAGGCCCTGATTGGCCAACAATTCATCTAGAAGGAGTCGCGTGCCCGTGCCTAGCCCCCGATTGACATACCGAAGGCGCTTGGTCATGACATCTTGCAAAGAATGGATGTTCAAAGGGTTGCCAGGCTTGACCAGCAGTCCTTGGGTGCGTTGAGCGAAGCCAATCAGTTTGTGCTGACCCGGCTTTAGCAGGGGTTTATAGGTTTGCGCTGAAAGGCTGTTCTGTTTGGGCTGGCTGAGCGTGTGAAATCCAGCCAATTCACACCGGCCTTCATTGAGTGCCCGCACGGCATCAACGCTGCCACAAAATCGAATGTCCAAATGGAGTGCTTGATTTGCTGTGAATTCGCGCAGCCTCACCAGCGCATCATCATGGCTGGCATACAAGGTGAGCAAGTGAGCTTCGGGGTCAAAGGCCACGGCAAAGGTGCGCTCTAGCTCTGCCATCAAGGCTTCAATGGGCGCAGCCAAGCGGGCCTGAGCTTGCCTTTCTGCCCAGAGCAGTTTGCTGGCAAATTCAGACAACTCTGCAGGCATGCCTTTTTCCCAAACGATGAGGTTTTGATTGAGCCTGACTTCCCATTTTTTCAGCTCACCCCAAACATGCCGATACGACATGCCTAAAGTTTTGGCAGCAGCTGCAATCGATCCTTGCTCGCGCACAGCTTGAAGCAAGTCCATGAGGGCATTGCGCAGCAAAGCTTGCTGACGCGGCTTTGTTAAATCAGCTGAACTGGAGACTGAATTCTCAGGTCCCAATTGGTATGAAAGTTCAATTTTTGGCACCGCTTAAGTGTGCCTCATTTATGCCTTGATTTTGATTCAAAGCCCGGCAGCCTATGCACGCCATTTCATAGCTGAACACCCGCGTAGTTCGGGGCATTCAAAAGGTTTAGCATCGATGCATTCCCTTCTTTGTATGAATACTTTTTTAGACAGCGCCGCCACAGCTTTTCAGCTCATCAGTGACTTTGATCCTGGTCTCTGGGCCATTGCTGGCCGCTCCTTAGGGGTCAGTGCCACGGCGTGCTTCATGGGTTGCCTGATCGGGATTGCTTTAGGCAGTTTCTTGGGGGTCTCCAAGTTTGCAGGCCGCGGCATGGTGCTCACGCTGCTCAACACATTGTTAGCCTTGCCTTCCGTGGTGGTGGGTTTGGTGATTTATTTGCTTTTGTCACGCACAGGGCCGCTGGGTTTTCTGGGTTGGCTGTTCAGTTTCAAAGCCATGGTCTTGGCGCAGGTGGTGTTGGTGGTGCCCGTTGCTGCGGCATTAAGCCGCCAAGTGGTGGATGACGCAGAGAGTGCCTATGGCGAACAATGGCGCTCTTTGGGTGCTGGCAATGCGTTCAGGTGTATTTTGCTGGCCTGGAACGAACGATTCGCCTTGCTCACCATTGTGGTGGCTTGCTTTGGCCGCGCTATTTCTGAGGTGGGTGCCGTCATGATTGTGGGCGGCAACATCGAAGGTTTTACGCGGGTGATGACCACCGCGATCGCACTCGAAACCAGCAAAGGTGATTTGCCTTTGGCGTTGGCGCTTGGAATTATTTTGTTGGGCATTGTGGGTTGCCTGAATGCACTGCTGTCACTCTTCAGATATTGGCAAGATCAATCACAACTCAAAGGACAAAACAGTTTGCGCGGGTGGGTGGCATGAGTGCATTGTTGTCAGTCCGTCACGTTAGCCTGAACTTGGGAGGCGTTCAAGCGCTGCAAGATATCTCACTCGAGATTTTTACGGGCGAGCAAGTGGCCTTGATTGGTGCCAACGGCTCTGGCAAAAGCACCATGCTGCGCCTCTTGAACGGGCTGCACCAGCCTTCTCAGGGTGTTGTGAATTTGCCGCCTTGCCGACAAGCCATGTTGTTCCAAAGACCCCACATGCTGCGCACCAGCAGCTTGAACAATGTGGCCATTGGTTTGTGGTTAGACCGTAGCCTTCAGCTGGGCTGGGCTGCTTGCAAACAGCGTGCGCTAGAGGCGCTTTCGGTGGTTGGTTTATCGGGCGTCACCCAGCAAAATGCAGCCACTTTATCGGGCGGGCAGCAACAGCGCTTGGCCTTGGCACGTGCTTGGGCCCGTGAACCTGAATTGTTATTTTTAGACGAACCTACCGCCAGTTTGGATCCGCCCGCCAAGCGGGAAGTGGAGGCTTTGGTGCACCAACTTATCAAGCCGCAGGGGCAACAACTGGCAACCACCTTGGTGTTTGCGAGTCACAACTTGGGGCAAGTCAAGCGATGGGCCAGTCGCGTCATTTACCTTGAGCAAGGCAAGATCATGGCCGATTTACCCACAGCCGATTTCTTCAACGCCGAGTGCCTCAGGCAACATAGCCAACAAGCTTTTTTATTTCTGCAAGGTGAAACCTAATGCGTTCAATTTCCAAATTTTCAAGGGTGTCACGCAAAGTGCGGCACCTGGCTATAGGTCTGATCATGACCGGCATGACGGTGCATGCCATGGCCCAATCCATTGTGATGTCTTCCACAACATCCACAGAGCAATCAGGCTTGTTTGGCTACTTGTTGCCAGAGTTTAAAAAGGCAACAGGCATTGACATCAAAGTCGTGGCGCTGGGCACAGGTCAAGCACTTGACATGGCGCGCCGAGGAGACGCCGATGTGGTGTTTGTGCACGACCAGCCTGCTGAAGAAAAGTTTGTGGCTGAAGGTTTTGGCCTTAAGCGCTTTCCCGTGATGTACAACGACTTTGTGGTGGTGGGTCCGCAAGCCGATCCAGCCAATGCCAAAGGCAATGACATCGTGACTGCGTTGAAAAAAATCTCAAGCAGCAATGCGGCATTTGTTTCTCGCGGTGACAAAAGTGGCACGCACGCTGCAGAGTTGCGCTTCTGGAGCCAGGCTGCCTTGGCCGACAAAAAAGGAAGTGGCTATAAGGAATGCGGTTGTGGCATGGGCCCCGCCTTGAACATTGGTGCCTCCACCGGTGCCTATGTGTTAACCGACCGCGGCACTTGGTTGAATTTTAAAAATCGTGCTGACTTGAAAGTCTTGGTGGAAGGCGATGCCAAGTTGTTCAACCAGTACGGTGTGATGGTGGTGAACCCTGCCAAGCATGCCCATGTGAAGCAAGCCGATGCGCAAAAGTTTGTGGATTGGATTGTTTCTGCCAATGGTCAAGCTGCCATTGCGGCTTACAAAATTGGCGGCGAGTCTGTGTTCTTTCCCAACGCAGGCAAGTGACGACTTAACTTGAACGCCCTGTAAAACAAACCGGTGCAGAAGGATCAATGGCAGGTCCTTCGTGGGCGTTTTTGGCGTGCGCTACATCCATGTCGCGCGGCAAAGGCACACCATTTTTCACAGCCAACACTTCGGCCATGATGCTGACCGCAATTTCTGCAGGCGTTTTGCTGCCAATGTAAATGCCGATGGGGCCGCGCAGTCTGGCCAGTGAGGCTTCGGTTTGATCGAAATGATCGATCATGCGCTGCTGGCGCAAAACGTTGTTGCGTCTAGAGCCAATGGCGCCAATGTAGAAGGCTTCTGTGTCCAGCGCTGCCAATAAAGCCAGATCGTCGAGCTTGGGGTCGTGCGTGAGCGCAATGACGCAGCTGCGTCTGTCGGGTTTGAAACTCAGCACCAAATCGTCGGGCATGTCGTGTTTGACCGTGACGCCTGCCACCGACCATGCGCCTCTGTACTCTTCGCGAGGGTCGCACACCGTGACAGCAAAGCCATTGAACAGGGCCATGGTGGCCAAGTACTCGGTCATTTGGCCTGCGCCAATGAGCAGCATTCGGTACTCGGGGCCAAAGGTGTTGATGAGTTGTGTGTCATCAATTTGCAATTCGCTCGGCGCGTTGGTGGCGGTGAGGGTGACAAGGCCAGTTTTTAAGTGGGTTGCCCTTTGGGTAAGTTGGCCTTTTTCGAGGAACTCGATCAATTGGGTCAGGCTTTCTGCGCTTGGATTGAATTCCAACAGCAGCTCTAAGGTACCGCCACAAGGCAGGCCAAAGCGGTGTGCTTCGTCAGCGCTGATGCCATACTTCAATTGAACAGGTGCACTGTCAATGATGGCATTGGCCTTGCTGTATTGGGCAATGAGATCGTCTTCAATGCAGCCACCCGACACGGAACCTACAACGGCACCCGTTTCGCACAACGCCATGATGGAGCCAACGGGGCGGGGCGATGAACCCCAAGTGCGAACCACGGTGGTTAACAAAGCGCGCTGCCCAGCTTCACGCCAAGTTTTAAGAGTTCTTAAAACAACGATGTCTAGGTTTTCCATGATGCCGTTCTGGATGCCGTTTGTTTTGAATTAGCGAACCAGATACCAAACTGCACCTGCGCCCACCAGCAAAGCCAACCAAATCCAAGTCGGCACTGAACCCGAAGGTGTCGCTGCATCGGCTGTAGAAAGTGCGTCTGCCACCTCATTGCCAGGGTATTTGGCTTGCAGTGATTCATCAAACCGTTTGAAGAAATCTTCGGCCAATGATTTGGCCGCGCCATCAATGAGCCGCTGACCCAATTGGGCCAGTTTGCCGCCCACGGTGGAGTGCACGGTGTATTTCAATTCGCAGCCATCAGCGTGGGGGTGCAACGAGACTTGCGATTCGCCTTTGCCAAAACCAGCCACACCGCCTTGTGCTTCAAAATTGAGCGCGTATGAATTGGGCGCTTGAATGTCAGAGAGGGTGACCTTGCCCGAAAACTTGGCAGACACGGGGCCAATTTTGATGGCCACTCCGACGTTGTAAACGTTGGCCTCTGTCAGCTCAAACTTGTCGCAGCCTGGAATGCAGGATTTTAAAATTTCGGGGTCGTTGAGGGCATCCCATGCTTGCGCTTGGGTGACGTGTAATACGCGTTGACCTTGCATGTCCATGTGCAGTTCTCCTATTTTATTTTTAACAACTTGTTCAAGGCACTTGCCAGTTCTTCCAAACGCGACAAATTGTGAATGGCCAACATGCCGTTCACATGCCGATTCAAAACACTGGCCCCCGTTGCAATGGGAGCATAGCCTTCAAATCTGAGCAAAGGGTTGAGCCAAAGCAAAGAGCGTGTGTGTCGCTTGAGCCAAACAAGCTCCGAGTCTAGCGTTTCTGCGGTGCCCGTATCGAGCCCATCACTGATTAACAACACCACAGTGCGCCGGCCTGTGAGTTTTTTTGCAAAATTTTCCCGAAGATGTGCCAAGGATTTGCCCAGCTGCGTGCCGCCCGCAAAATCTTGAATTTGGCGATTGGCCTGGGTCAACATCTCATCGGTATCGCGCAATTTGAAAGCTTGGTTCAAATCTGTCAGGTCGGTGCCAAAGGCGTAAATTTGTCGAGGTGTGCCCCGCGTGGCTTGGTGCAAAAAAGCCAGCAACAGCCGGGCATAGCGCTCCATGGAGCCGGAGATATCGACCAAGATCAAAAGCGGCAAAGCCTGCGGCTTTCTTTGCATGCGGGGTAGCGACAAAATATCGCCATCTTGTCTGGCCGCCATCTGCATGGTTTTGGCCCAATGAATGCGCTCGCCTCGCCCGCCTGTGCGTGTTCTTCGGCCCTGAATTTTGGGCAGCGGTAATTTGACTTGTCGAGCTAACTTTTCGACCAACCGGAACTCGCTGGCACTCAAGCTTTGAAAGTCGGCTTGTTGCAGTCTTTCACGGTCGCTGGCGCTCATGGCCGCGTCAAATTTCAGCTCATCTTCTTTGGGTTTGACAGGGTCATTTTGTTTGTTCTTGGCAGCCAGCGCTTCTTGCACTCTGGACTTGCGCGGCACACCGGGTGTGGCCGTGGGCGCTTTGGGCAAGAGCTGAGACAAGAGTTGCCGTGTGAGCTCAGGATCTCTGAAAAGTGCTGAAAAAATTTGGTCAAAGACCACCAAGTCTTCTTGCCGGCTGACCAAGCAGGCTTTCAAGGCCGCTGACAGATCGTCTTTTCTTTCGATCCCAACGTGCTGAGTCGATTCAATGGCCAAGCTGATGCGCGATGCATCAATGGGCAAGCCCGCGCGCCTGAGTGCGCGCGCAAAACCTGTGATGTTGTCACTGAGTTTGCCACTGCGTGCGTCGCCTAAAAGCATGATGGCTCAAGCTTGGAATTAAAGGCTTGTGATTGGCGCTGGCGCCAGCAAATCATTGAGCAGTGGCGTGATGGCCGCAATGTCTTCGCGCTGCTTGAACAAAATGCCCACGGTGTCTTGCACCACCTCTGGGTCGAGGGTGAGGGTGTCCAAGGCCACCAGGGCTTTGGCCCATTCCACGCTTTCGGCAATGCCGGGCGCGCGCTGGAAAGCGCTAGAGAAGGGCTGGCTTCTGAGACGACCCACAAACTCTGCCACCTGTTCAGTGAGCTGCGCGCTGGCTTGCGGCACCTGCGACCTGACCACGGCCAATTCGCGTTCGCGATCGGGGTAGTCCATCCATTGATAGAGGCATCGGCGTTTCACAGCATCGTTCAAATCGCGGGTGCGATTGCTGGTGAGAATGGTGACAGGCGCTAC
>Ga0114960_10004063_pt1 | contig 11060 bp, 9 predicted proteins | sample C_130625_MF_Meta_FD_92637 | JGI IMG/M metagenome (GOLD analysis project Ga0114960, IMG submission 92637) | Freshwater microbial communities from Lake Croche, Canada to study carbon cycling - C_130625_MF_MetaG | ecosystem: Environmental > Aquatic > Freshwater > Lake | place: Lake Croche, Canada...
ACCCGGTATGAAGGCTTGGCGAATCCACGAACTTGGCGAGCCCATCAACGTACTTATGTACGAAGACATCGATGAGCCAACGGCCGGGCCTGGTCACATCGGCGTGCGAGTGTTGGCGTCGGTGGCAAACTTTCCCGACGTATTGATGTGTCGTGGCGAATATCAAATCCGTCCTGAGCTGCCGTTCACTCCAGGTGTTGAACTGTGTGGCGTTGTCACACAGTTGGGCGATGGCGAATCGGGTTTTGCCATTGGTGATCGCGTCGTTGGTCTGGCGGCGATTCCCAACGGAGCTTTTGCCGAGCACGCGTTGATGCAACATGTCGGAGCGTTTTCGGCACCACCCGAACTCGACGACGCTCAAGCCGCGGCCTTCTTGTTGGCCTACCAAACCGGATGGTTTGGGTTGCACCGGCGAGCACAACTCGTGGCCGGTGAGGTGCTCTTGGTGCATGCAGCCGCCGGAGGCGTAGGCAGCGCTGCTGTTCAGCTAGGTAAGGCCGCGGGCGCAACGGTTATTGGAGTTGTCGGATCAGCCGACAAAGTTTCTGTCGCTCGCGATCAGGGTGCCGACGTCGTTGTCGACCGCAGTTCGCAAGATTTTGTGGCCGTAGTGAAAGAAGTCACCGGTGGTCGCGGTGCCGATGTCATCTACGATCCGGTAGGCGGCGACACATTCATGAAGTCAACCAAGTGCGTGGCGTTTGAAGGTCGCATCATTGTGGTCGGATTCGCCGGCGGTGAAATCCAATCGGTGGCACTAAGTCACGCCCTTGTGAAGAACTACTCAATTGTGGGGTTGCACTGGGGCTTGTATTCAGCCCTTGCCCCACAACTGCAACGCGAGGCTCATAGTGAGTTGCTCAAAATGGTCACTTCAGGGCAAAATGTTCCGCTCATTGGCGAGCGACTATCGGCCGATCAAGTGCCCGCTGGTCTCACGTCGCTGGCCGCCGGAACCACGGTTGGGCGCGTTGCATTTGTGAGTTGAGTTGATGCATTAGTTTTTGCAGTGAAACGGGGATGGGGGAGTAGTACGTGGTTCTTTTAGTGCCGGCTGAGCCAGAGTTTGCGTCATCAGCCGAACGAGATGTTTGGAATGCCATCAAGCCCTCGTTGGGTCAAGACGACGCGATGCTGGCCAACCTACGAATTACCGACGGCCAAGGCGATCACGAGGGCGACATCATCGTCGGCATGTCCGACGTGGGTATCGCCGTTATCGAGGTCAAGGGTGGTCGGGTCGAGCACAACGGAACCGACTGGATTCAGCACGGTGCCACTAGCCGTCGGGTAGCTCCGGTCGATCAGGCGCGCAAAATGAAGTACGCCTTGCGCACGTATCTGAACTCTCAAGATCGGTGGGAAAAGAAGAAAGTACGCCTAGCGCATCTGGTGGCATTTCCTTACTCCACGATTCCACAGAGTTTCTCGCTGCCGGATTGTCCGCGGTCGATGATTCTCGACAAGAACGATCTTGTCGGTGACGTTTCAGCGCGCATACGTACAGGGGTGCTTGCTCAAGACGTCAATGCGGCAGCTCCCGACCACGCCACCGTTATCGCCATGGTCGAATCCTTGAGTTTGGCCGCGCCTCGTTCGTACGTCGATGAATCGTCGACGAAGAGTCGACACCGATCGATCCTGGTTGTAGTTGGCGCTCTTCTGCTGGCGCTACTTGCCATTGCAGCCATGATCGTGGCAGCCAATCGAAGCGATGTGGGCGCTGCGCCAGCACCCCCAGCCAGTGGTGAAAGCTTGTTGTTGCTTAATCGGGCTTCACCTGAATTCGATGCAGCTGCAACACAAATCCTGTGTTCTGATCAGCCATTGAATGAACTCGACGTCAGCGACAAGGTCGACTGGCAGGCCATGATTTTGCAGAACGAGTTGAACAAGGATTACCCGCGCAAAGTTAAGGTCGATGGCATTTATCGCATCGACACAGTTGAGGCCGTGCAATGGATGCAGTTGGCGAACGACATCACGGTCAGTGGGTACGTTGGCCCCAATACGTGGAAGCACCTTCGTGCGATTCGCTGCGACGGTGGTCCAACACCGCAGCCCCCTGACCTGTCGGCAGTTCCAAAGGGTGAAACTCTGATTACGTTAGATCCGAAGTCACCCCAGTTTGCAGCAGATGCCAAGGCGATCCTGTGCTCGAATATTCCGATGGGTCAGATCGCGCGGCCGATGTTCAAATCGTGGCAAACCGAGCTCGTTCAATACATGTTAAACACCCACCATGGTGCGCGACTGAAAGTCAATGGCGATTTCGATAAGGCCACCGAGAGTGCCGTGCAACTGTTTCAGCGTGATACTCAAGTCGAACCAACCGGAATCGTTGGCCCGGAATCGTGGCAGCAGCTGCGAAACATTTCCTGTTAGAGCAAGGCCAAACGACGCTCGAAGAAGTGAGACACAGTGAGTTGGGGCTTTCGAAAGTCAAAGATGTTTGGCCCGTTTCGAGTTACTGCGGGCGCGCGCGGCCTGAGTGTGTCGGCCGGGGGGCCTCTTGGTCGGGTGTCGCTGAATAGTCGAGGCGAAATTCGCCAGACCACCCGCATTCCTGGGGTCGGTCTGTACGAGACTCATAAGGTCGGGCAAATTGGTGGCGCTTCTGGTTCACGCTCAGCAGCGGCGTCAATTGAACTTCCGTCAAGTGTCCTGATGTCGGTGGCCACGAACTTAGTCGGTACCAGCGGCATGATTCTCTCGGCTGGGCAGCCCGACGTTGAGTCACTGAAAGTTGTCTCACTGCGTGTACCTGCGGTGCACGTTGCTGAACTCTGCGGCATCTCGGTGGGCGCCGATGGCTTCCGTCACTCTGGCCGGTCAGCCCTGCTGATGCCGGTGGGCGATGAATGGCACGTGGCCGTTCTCGTTACGCAATCAGAGAATCCGGCTCTCTTCCACAAAGCCGACCAGCTACCCCACGCCTACTTAGTCGGCCGACTGTCGGTGCGCGATGTACGGCTATGGCAGGGCGAGTTCGCGCATCGCAATCTGTATGTGCAGTTAACTGTCGAAGCCACACCCGGCCTTGAACATCTCGAGGTTCTGTTCCACCCTTCAATGCTTGCCGATGAACCCACCCCCGCAGTTACGGCACCTGCTGCACCTGCAGTAAAACCGCCCTTACCTCCCGCAGGGTGGTACGCCGATCCGGCTGATGAACACCAGTGGCGTTGGTGGGACGGCTCACGGTGGAGCGTCAACACCTCACCCCGTGCCCAAGTGTGAGTGCAGCACTATTCTTGCGGCATGACTGTCACGTGGATTAGCGCCGCAGAATTCGAAGACATTCGCTACGAGCACAGTGGCGATGGCATCGCCAAGATCACCATCAATCGACCTGAAGTGCACAATGCATTTCGGCCGCAGACGATCATGGAGATCTCGCAGGCGCTAAACCTGGCGCGCGAAGATGGCAGCATCGGCGTCATCGTTCTCACTGGCGAGGGCACCAAGGCGTTCTGTTCAGGCGGCGACCAGCGGGTACGCGGCGACACCGGATACCTCACCGAGCCAGGTGCTACCGGGGCCGTGGGTCGGTTTCATGTCACTGACTTGCACCTGCAAATTCGACGGCTGCCAAAGCCGGTCGTTGCCATGGTCGCCGGCTACGCGATCGGAGGCGGCCACGTGCTGCACCTGGTGTGCGACCTTACGATTGCCGCCGACAACGCTCGATTCGGTCAAGTGGGGCCAAAGGTTGGCTCCTTCGATGGAGGCTATGGTGCCGGATTGCTTGCCGAAATGGTTGGCGTGAAGCGCGCCAAGGAAATCTGGTTCCTCTGTCGCCAATACTCGGCCGACGAAGCGTTCCAAATGGGCATGGTCAATGTGGTGGTTCCAGTTGAGCAACTTGAATCAGAGACTGTTCAGTGGTGTCACGAAATGCTTCAAATGTCGCCATTTGCCCTGCGCTTGATGAAGGCCAGCTTCAATGCGGCCGAAGACGGCATGGCCGGAATCCAGCAACTCGCCCATGATGCCAACTTGCTCTTTTACGCATCCGATGAGGCCAAAGAGGGTCGCGAGGCGTTCAAAGAACGTCGCCGTCCGGAATTTGAGAAATTCCCGCGCCGACCCTGAACCCCAGTGGGTGCGCTGAGCACATAAGAGTCGTACTTGGGGCCCCCCGATGCGAAGGCTGGTAAAGTGGCGGCATCGTCTCCGTAGAAGGGAGGCGATCGCCGGGCGTACGCCGAGTCTCGCCCATGTCCGGTGACCTGAACTTGGGCGAGAGTGGGGGAACCACCTCCGGCCGGCTGAACCTAGTCGGTCTTGGGGTTAAGTCCTTCAAGTCGTGAAAGCGACGAAAAGGGCCGGGCCAAAGCGATGGTCCGAACCCGACAGCTCACCCCGTAGGCGTGCGGAGGAACAAATGTCCCGTCGCACGATCGCTTGGTTATTGATATTCGCCGCGGCGCTTTTCAGCGCTGCCCCTTCGATTGCATCGGCTCGCGCACTACCCGCTGTCAGTCGCGCCTCAATTCCTGCATTTCCGGGCGGCATGAACGGCGTGCTGAAGGTGGGCTCACGTGGCCCCGCGGTCACGGCGGTTCAGGCGGGCCTCTTGCGCCGGGGCTACAAGATTCCCAACCTCGTGAGCGGCTACTTCGGCGTTACGACCGGAGCCGCTGTTCGTTTGTTCAAGATCCAGCACCGTAGTCCGTACTGGCAAGACACCCCGATGGTTGGTCCGCGCACCTACGCCGCGCTCACGGGCTGGAAGCCACCGGCTTCAACTCCCGCGCCACGCACAACACCCACACCAGCACCCAAGCCGGTGGCTGAACCCGTGGTGCACTGTTCGGCGCATGGGTTGACCTGCAAGACCACCGCGACGCGCGGCTTGTACTGCCCGATCATCGGCGCTGAGTTTGGTGATGGTTGGGGTGCCGGTCGCGGTCATCAAGGAGTTGATTTGCTAATCGGTGTTGGCCACAAGATTCATGCGGTCGAATCAGGTGTAATCGTTAAGCAAGGTTTTCAAGGCAATGGAGCCTTGGTGATAACCCAGAAGGCAACGAGCGGCGCGGTCTACTATTACGGACACAACTCGCGCAATCTTGTTGTAACCGGCCAACATGTTGTTGCCGGCCAAGTGATTGCCATCTCGGGTGAAACCGGCACTGTCGGAGCCCCCCACCTTCATTTCGAGCGGCGCCCCGGTGTACCTGGTGACCAGTGGTACCACGCCTCACCGGCAAATCCGGTTCCGTTCACCAAGGCGATCTGCCTGTAGCTACATGCAGCGCGCCAAGAAGCCTTAAGGAAGCAACCCTTCCTTGCGGGCCATTTGGTACATCGCGGTCTTGGTGGGCAGTGGTGCACCCGCCTTGTCGTACTTTGAGCGAAGGCGCCTGATGTACTCGCGAGCGGTTGATTCACTAACCCCGAGTTGACGGGCTACCGAACCCATCTTCAGCCCTGAGGCGTATAGCACCATCGCTCGGCGTTCCTGGTCGGAGAGTTTGACCAAAGTCGTGAGGTCTTCGAGCATTGCGGCCGCAGCCTCGGCCGACGTGTATGTTTCACCGGCCAAGGTTGCTGTAACCGCCGCGTTGAATTCTTCGGGGTCTGCGCTCTTTGACACGAAACCGCTGACTCCGGCAGCGAATGCAGCACGAATGGTGGCACCGTCGCCAAAGGCGCTAACAATCAAGATCGGACATTCGAGTTCACCGAGCAGATCAATGTTCGCTGTTGGGGTGCGGCCGTCGGCGAGGTCGAGATCGAGAATGATGAAGTCAAGATCGCCTGGCTTAAGGCAAGTAAGGGCCTGGTCTGTTGATGCTCCACTGTAGGCCACCTCAAAAGGGCCAGAATGGCCCTGCAGTCGCGAAATGAGTGCATCACGAACCAGTGGATGATCCTCGAAAATTGCAAACCGAGGCGATCGAGCAACTTTTGGTTCAGTTGATGTACTCATTTCCACCTCTCGTTGTCCGTACTATAACTGCTGATGAGTGAGTTTGAGTCAGAGTCGGGCGGTGTCGAGCGCGCGCCGCAGATGAGCAGTCTGGTGGCCACTCGGCGCTGGCTGATCGTCGTACTGTCTTTGCTCTTGACGGTGCTTTATCTAGCGAGTGCTCTGTTGCATTGGGCGGCGATTTCGCCGCCAGGGCGTGCGGGCATTCTTGCCGCGGTCGTATTGGTCGCCATTGGTTGGGCCTTAAGTCGTAATCCGGCGAGGCTGTGGTTCTGCGTAGCAGGCATGTCGTGTTTTCCCGCCCTCGCCCTCATTGGTGTCTGCGGATCTGAGCCTTGGATTCCGATGCCGAGTGCGGTCGGATACCCCGTCTACTTCGCGATCGTGTTGGCATCACGTCGGGTCGGATTGGCGATGGCCTTTGTTGCTCCGATCTTGGTCGAACTCATTTGGATCCAGCGACCGGGCAGCGTAATCGCAGAAGGGATTGCAATTAGTGGCGGCTGGGTGGCAGTGGCCCAGGTGATGAGTGCTGGTTTGGCGCTGTGGGTGGCGTGGAACCTATTGCAGCGGCAGGCCGAATCTGCCGACCTGGATTTTCAAGCCCAGCAGGCGCGAACACTTGAGTCGTTGAAGGTGCAAGAACGAGCGCGAGTGTGGCGTTCGGCGGCGGCCAGACTGCATGAGTCGGTCTTGAATTCGATTCGATATGTGCTGAGCACCTCAGAGCCCGACACCTACAAGTTGTCGATGGGTTTGACCAACGATTTTACCGTGGGCGAAAGTATTGGAAATGATTCGGCGTCGCTTTTCTCTGCCGTGAAATCTGACGTGGTAGCCGGACATATAGTGCGCGTCGTTTCGTCAGTTGATGTCGCCCTGAGCCCGCCCGTGTACGAATCAACCCGAGCTGCCCTGATTGAAGTGGCGCGCAATGCGCTAGTTCATGGCAATGCATCTCGAGTTGAGATCACAAGCGTGGCAACCGCAGACAATGCCGAGTTGATTGTTCAGCTCAGAAGCAACGGAAGTGAAATTCCCCCGCAGGCTGCTTTGGGTGTGGGTACGGCAACTGTGCTCATTGAAGGGCTAGCCGCAATTGGGGGGCAGATCGCAGTTGTCGATAGCGCGCAGGGGCAAACGATCACCATCACTATTCCTGCCGGCTCAGATGCTGTAGATCGTGATCTGGAACGCCAGGCTTTTGATAAGGGTCGGTTGCTGATAACCGCACCCCTTGCCGCTGGAAGCGTGGTGGGTCTGCTGTATTTCATGTTCTTGTTACGAGAGTTTGGGCTCAGCGCATTGCCCGCCTCAGTTTTTGCGCTGGTTGCGGCCGTTACCGCAGCACGGTTGGTTGTAGGGCGCCGTCGACAGCTCGGGGCTCTGGGGTATGTGCTGATGGCAGCGCCCGCCCTCGTGCCATGGCTGTTGATTAGCCTGCGTGTTTCATGTGTGTTTGCCCCTAATGTGGCGGCAAGTCTGAACATTGCGGGCTATTCGGCGGTGGTCATTGCAACCTGGATTGGTGTGCGCCCTGCTGCCTTGGGGTTAGGTACGTGGCTAACGGGAGCTCTGGTGCTGCTGGTGGGGTATCCCGACGCATGCCATGCGGCATTCGTTTACGTGCTGGCAAACACCATGTTGCTCCTGCCAGTGGCAATTTTTATCGTGACGATTGGTGTTACCTCCAATCAGCGTGTCAGTGCCCGCCGTGAAATGACCCGCCTTCGCGATTTAGTCGAGCGAAGTCGAGCTTTGGCCGAAATCGACCTCAACGCTGGTCTCAATGACGCCACGAGAGACGCAGTCTCGTCGTTGAGTGCACTAGCCAAAGGGCGGCCAGTGGACGATGCAGCACGCGCTAAACTTCTAGCAATTGACGCCCGAATTCGCGCGGCTATTCAAGTCGATCCGGCTAGAAGCGGTGAGTTTGCAATCGTGGCTCGAAACTTGATCGAATTCACTGCCTTGCAGGGTCGTCCAGTGCAAGTACGGGCAATCGGTGGCTCATCTGATCAGACTCAAATGCCTTCTGACGTTTCATGGCGCCTGCGGCAATGCCTGAGTTCTTGCGGCGCCGGCACGGTGCCGGTGATTCAGGTGTTTACCGACGGAGAGTGGGATTTTCTTTCGCTGGTCGTCGATCAATTCGGTGTATGGGCGGGCCAATTTGTCGCAGACACATCGGTGACGATTGGCGATATCCAGATTGAGGTGTACAGCCAAGACCTTGGCTCTGACTCGGAACCTCGGTTTACGGTGTTGGTTTCGCGCGCGGTGGCTACTTCCGCTGAAGTAGCGCAATCTGAACTACTCTCGGTTTGATTCACCGCAACCTGCCGCAACTACTTCGGACGCAACCCAACATCGGCCAACGCCGCCCGTGCGAGTGCGTCGTAACGTCCAGCAGCCAAGTCGGCGAACGGGTCGTCGGTGTATTGCAGTAGCTCGCGGAATGGCAGGCCAAACGCAGCGCGCATGGCCAGAAGTTTGGCGTGCTCGGCATCGTTGGCGACCAAGCCGGTGATCTTTCGGGCGGCGGTCATCTCACGAATTCCTCGGATTCGTCGGGGGAGTACGGCAACCAGCAGCACCAGGATCGGAAGCATAGCGACCGTGATGCCCACGGCCCGAGCGAGCAGATTGACGGCGTCTTCGCCGGCTTGACCAAGGTTGGCGATGTTGCCGCCGCTGGTTTGCCCGGCTGACTGGAAGGCCGAGGCTAAAGGATCGCCGACCACAGGAATTCGCGACACAGATCCGGCCACCGAGTTGAAACCGTCTTGCAGGTTCGCGCCCGTCTGGTGAATTCCGGTTGCCAGAACCGCGAGGTCGGCGACGAGATCGTGCATTCGCATGCCGACCCAAATGAACAGCACGATGAGGCTGAGGGTCAGTAGATCGGCAACGATCTGCCGGTTCCGCTGACTTCCAATATCTGGGTACAGGGTCATGCGGTCAGGTTACCCATCACTCGTGGGTAACGAAGTCGATCAGTTGCTCAACTGGGCCGAGCATGTGATGGTCGAGGTCGGTCCACTTGGTCACTCGACGCAGCAATTGCTTCCACGCGAGCGCGGTATCGTCGGGCCAGCCAAGTTCGTTGCAGACCCCTGTCTTCCAGTCGGTGCCGCGTGAAATCGTTGGCCACATGTCGATACCGGCCGCAGCTGGAGTGATGGCCTGCCACACATCAACGAACGGATGGCCGAGTACTAGCACTGTCTTCGGGTATTGCGACATCACCTGCGATGCCATGCGCGTTTCTTTCGAACCTTCGACCAAATGATCGACCAACACCCCAACCCGACGTGATAGATCTGGGCTGAATTCGGCCAACATGTCGGGCAGATTGTCAACGCCATCGAGTAACTCAACGACCACGCCTTCAATTCGTAAGTCGTCGCCCCACACCTTCTCGATCAACTCGGCATCGTGCTTGCCCTCGACCCAGATTCGTGAACCGCGAGCCACCCGAGCACGCGCATCGGCCACGGCCCGAGATCCTGACGCAGTGCGAGTTGCTACGACTGGCTTACTGCCAGCCGGTCGAGTGATGGTGGTGCGTTCACCATCAATCAGAAATGCGCCAGCCAACGCCGGAAACATGCGAACGCGCGCGTCTCGATCTTCAAGCAAAACCGACCAGCCTTCGATCGACTTTTCCCATCCGATAATGGCTCCGCACCAGCCGCTATCGGCGCACTCGACAACGAGCCCTAGTTCACCTAGCACCTCGGGAATGACTACCGGGCGCTTGGCATAGGGATCGTTGGCAAGAACGTCGTTGCCGTAGCGATCATCTGACACCGCTACATCTTGTCGCAGTTTGTCGCTTTGGCTCGGCTTCTGGCCGCGCGTCGGGTGTTGTCTACGGGGTCAAGAAGTCGTCGATCGCATTGCCAACCTGAACGCGATCGCCACTGACGGTCAGAAAGTGCCCGCCAGGAAGCACCTGAACCTCGACCGCACCCGGAGCCATGCTCTGCTGCGTAGCTGTTACGTACTCAACATTGGCAAACGGGTCGGATTCGCCAATCAGAAATAGCGAGCGGGTGTCGAGACCGACGACGTCTTCGGCGAATGACGCTCCGGTCCATACGTTGAAGTACTGACGGAAGGCTTCCTCATCCATGGCGTCGAAGGTGGCCTTAATGAGGTCGTTGTAGGCGACAGGGTCGGCCGCGAGCACCGGGTCGAGCGCGGCGATGATCATGCCCGGGCCGTCGGCTGCATCTGGCCCCTTGCTGTACGACGCTGAGAAGGCCGGGCCGGTCTCGGCCGTGGCGCCGGTGTTCGCCACTGCCACTGCATCGAATCCAGTGGGCATGACCGGACAGATCGCAACGAGAGATCCGACTCGCTCGGGGCTGAGGCTGGCGATTCGAAGCCCGGCTGCGCCACCGTAACTATGACCAACAATGTCGAATGCGGGCCAACCGAGTTCGTCGGCCACGACCATGAGCTGCTGCGCTAGCTCAGTCATGTCAGCCACAGGCGCCTGACCGCGCGCAACTCCGTAGCCAGAGTTATGCACCACGGCAATCTGAAATTGCTCCGGATCGAACTGGTCGAAGAATCCGTCGTACACCGAAGCTCCGAACCAGCCGTGCAGCGCGAGCACTCGTTGTGGACCATGACCAACTACGTAAGCAACTTCTGCAGGCATGAGCTCTCCTTAGGCGTAGGTTTGGGCAAACCGTAACAGCGTCGGTGCGAATGTGCGAGGGCTTTGTCGGTGAAAGACTCAGGAAGGCGGTACAACAGCTGTGCCGCTCTATAGTGGGCGAGTGACTTCCTCATCTGACACTGCGTCATCGACGTCAACGGGTCTTAGACGCCAACTCGGAACGTTCGCGGTGATTGGTGTGTCGTTGGCCACGATGGCACCGTCGATGGCCATCAACATCAATCCGCAAGGTATGGCCGACAGCGTCGGAGCCGCGGTTCCGTTGGCCTTTGTTTTGGCCACGGTGGGCATCTTGTTGGTGGCTTACACCTTCCGGCGCCTCGCGCAGAGATACGACCATGCGGGTTCGGTGTACGGATATGTGGGAGCGACCCTGGGTGTGAAAGCCGGAGTGATCGCGGGCTGGATGCTCATTGGCTGCTACAT
>Ga0114960_10004066_pt1 | contig 11055 bp, 9 predicted proteins | sample C_130625_MF_Meta_FD_92637 | JGI IMG/M metagenome (GOLD analysis project Ga0114960, IMG submission 92637) | Freshwater microbial communities from Lake Croche, Canada to study carbon cycling - C_130625_MF_MetaG | ecosystem: Environmental > Aquatic > Freshwater > Lake | place: Lake Croche, Canada...
CACTCTCGACTTCTTCTTGTGCTTAATATGCAGTTTCCATAATATCTTGTGTAGTATGCGGCCCACTCAGTCTGTATCTGTGCCAGAGTCAAGGCACCATCCCATACTTTTATCACGCCAATGTCTGCTGGGGCGGCTTCAAACCCACCTGCTCTATTAAACAATCTCAGTTGATTAGGACCTCTGATGGAACTATTGGTCGCTGTAAACGCATAGGTTGTGGGCTGTGAGCTGGTAGCTGAATATAGGTTAGCTACACCTGTAGTCTTGTTGAATGTTGCCCAGTCCAAGTGCCAAACCGTGTCTGCTGTTACACTGCTTAAATTGATATTTTGAGCGGCAGTAAAATAAACTTTTGGATGGCCGTTGTATGAGCCCATGACAAAATCACCATTGGTTTCGTTATTGGTGTTAAGCAAACGTCCCGAGCTTGATGTAGCTAACTTATAAGCTATGAATATTGTAAAACTTTGATTTCCATTACTGTAGTTTGGGCCGCCCGATATGTAATCGCCCATGGCGTCGCCAATGTAGGCGCTTCTGAATACTCCACCATTAGCACTATTCCAACTGATTCTACTGTTGGTGTTGCTGACAGTTAATGTATAACTACTACCAGCAACCGTTGATCCATTTGTAGGCACAGCTGAGTAGTTGGCCGCATCTAAATTGTATACCAAATTGGCACCAGCTGCCGCAGGCTTGTGGCTGGCATGATGCATCATAATGCCAGTCATATTATGTTAATCCTGCACCGTTAATAAACCACGTTGTGCTGGTAACTTTAACCGCAGTGGCCATACCATACGCAGCCAATGTGCGTGATCCTGTTGTGCCAGTACCGCCCAAGTACATGGTGTCTGAGGTAATTGCAATAGTAACTGTAGCACCAGCGGCCGCAATAAACGCAATAGTTGTGCCTATTGGATAGGCCACGTTGGCATTGGAGTCAATGGTAATAGTTGCGGTAGCTGTTACATAAATGTGTTTACCAGCATCACCTATAACAGTTGTATAGGCACTTGACTTGCTTTGTTGTGGCATGCCCATATAACCAACACTAGCCGCTGTACTTGATGTAGTTGCTGTTGCGGCCACGGCAGCAATAGTTCCTGTGCCAGTACTGCCAAGTTTTACGTTGCCTGCTGTGATCAAACTATAGGCATTGGTAATTGTTACGTTGGTACCAGCGGCAGGATCATTTAGAAACACTGTACCATAGTTAGTGTACGTTACAGCATTTGATGCCGCAATGGTATTACCACCAAAGTTGTTGGTGTACGCATTGGCCACTGTGCCGGTACTGGTTGTGTCAGTTAATACAGCTGAAACTGACACGTGTCTAATACCACTAGTAGTCCAAGCGGCCCTGGACATGTCGCCTGAGAATGTTAAACTGCCACTTGATAAAGTTGTGTTACCATAATGTGTTATAGTACCCAATGCACCGCTTACACTGTTAATACTACCCAATGCTATGTTAGTTGTAGATCCACTTACTCCACCACCACCAATATTAATTGCTTTGGTAGTTGCTGTGAGAGTAGCACCTGTGGCAAAGTTGTATGTACTTGCACCAGTTGATGCTGTAAACAAGTTTACAGTTTGTGCGGCTGTTGCGGTATTGCCTAATGATAATGTTGTAGCCGCACCAGCAAAATTAACTGTTGTAGCACTAGTATTGATTAAATCAAAACTCGAGCTTGCGGTTGTTAGGCTTGTTGTAATTGCCGGGCTTGTGCCAAATACTGCAACACCAGTTCCAGTTTCATCGCTAACAATAGTTGCCAATTGTGCCGATGTTAGCGAAGGAATATCTGCGGCCACTAAAGCACGGAATGTAGGCGCGGCATCAGCACCAGTGCTGGGACCAGCCAATACCTTGTTGGCATTCTGAACACCCAATGCTGTGGTAACATCTGAACTGGTCAATGTGACAGCACCTTGACGTGTGTTGAATGATACCACACTGGTACTGCCTGGAATTCTTATCCATGCTGTGCCGTTGTAAATTACCAAATCATTGGCACTATAGGCAATGCTACCGCTACCAATATTTTGTGTGCCTGCTGTGCTGACAATATATTCCCAACCAGCGGCAACTCCTGCCGGCAATCCAGATCCCAGTGTGGGTGTGTTACTGCTGGCATCCCAGCCGCCTTTGAACTGCACAGCATTGGTCAATGCACTGCTAACTGAAATTGTATCATTGTTAATTACAATGGTGTTGTTGTCAACTTTAACTCCACCCAGAGAAGTCGTGGTTGCCGATGGCAAACTGTAGGGCGTGAATGTGAACACACCGCCCGTGTAACTCAAACTGCCACCGCCGCTGGCCGAATTGGTTGTCACACTCAAACTGCTGGTTTGAATTGGAGTATAACCCAGTGCCCCAGTAACTTGGCCGCTGGTTATAGTGGTCAAATAGCTGTTAGGGTTAGTGGCATTATATGGAGTAAAGCCCAAGGCTGTGGTAACGTCTGAACTGTTTAGGGTAACTGCACCTGTTCGTGTATTGAATGACACCACACCATTATTGGCTGCAATATCAATCCAGTTGGTGCCGTCATATACAATCAAGTCGCTGGCATTGTATGTAACAGATCCTCCGCCCAAGTTCTGTGTACCGGCTGTACCTACAATATACATCCAACCTGAAGTGCCACTGCCGTTAGCCAAAGTGGGACTATTAGTGCTGGCATTCCATGTGCCTTTGAAAACTACACTGCCAGTTAATCCAGTACTGACGCTGATTACGCCGTTGTTGATAGTAACGCTGGAACCGTCCACTTTGACACCGCCCAAGGTTGATGTGGATGCTGTGGGCAATGTGTAGGCTGTATTTTTGCCATTCACATAGGTTGCCAGCGATGATCCAGTTATTTTCTTAGTTACGCCACCGTCTACTACGGGAATTGATGTAGTATCAGTGGGTGATGCAAGTGCAGGTAGTTGCGATAGTTTTACATTGGCCATTTTTTAGTCCTCTATCAATATTTAGCTTAAATAGTGCTATGATAAACAAACAACCTTTTGAGCAACTGATTGCAGATCTAAAAGAAAATGGCAAATATCGTGTGTTTAACGATATCGTGCGTGAAAACGGCAAATTTCCCAATGCCATTTGGTACGGGCCTTACAACATCAAAAACATTGTGAACTGGTGTAGCAATGACTATTTAGGTATGGGCCAGCACAAAGTAGTACTGGATGCCATGCACACCGCCTTGGATCATACTGGATCAGGATCGGGCGGCACTCGTAACATTGGCGGTACTAGCCACTATCATGTGGCATTAGAACATGAAATTGCCACACTACATAATAAAGAAAAAGCTGTGCTGTTTAGCAGTGCTTATGTGGCCAACGAATGGACCTTAATTGCCTTGGCTAAGATTATTCCTAATATTGAATACATCAGCGACAGCAACAATCACAACAGTATCATTGTGGGTATTCAACACAGTCGTGCTGACAAAGTTGTGTTCAAGCACAACGATTTGGAAGATTTAGAGCAGAAACTTAAAATTAGTTTTGCACAGGGTAAGACTCCGTGCGTGGTGTTTGAAAGTGTGTACAGCATGGACGGCGATGTCAGTCCAATGGCAGAGATATGCAAGCTGGCCACAAAGTACAAGGCCATAACTTATATAGATGAGGTTCATGCAGTGGGATTGTATGGTAAAACTGGCGGCGGCAAAATAGAAGAACTCGGGCTTGAAGACAAGATTGATATAATCAACGGAACCTTGGGAAAGGCCTATGGAGTACAAGGAGGCTACATTGCTTGCGATCGGATTGTGGCAGATGCCATTCGAAGTGTTGCCGCTGGTTTTATCTTTACAACCAGCATGAGTCCCGTAACTTGTGCCGGAGCCATGGGAGCAATCAAATACTTGAAAGCACATCCTGAACTGCGTGAGCGTCATCAAGAACGTGCCAGTATATTAAAACATAGATTAAAAGAAGCGGGCATTCCTGTCATGGAGTGTGCTACCACACACATTGTGCCTGTGCTGGTAGGCGATGCCAAACGCTGTAAAGCTATGAGCGATCGACTGCTAAATGATTATAATATCTATGTACAGCCAATCAACTATCCTACAGTTGATGTGGGAACGGAGCGGTTACGTTTTGCACCTACTCCGTTTCACGATGATGGAATGATTGAGGACTTGGTCAAAGCCCTTGTTGCTGTGTTTAGTACAAACTAATCAATTGTGTAACACCAAACACTAGTGCCGCGCGAGCTTGCTGATCAGCGGCAGCTTCTTCTAATTTATCAGTGCTGATTAAATCTTGTAAGATTTCTTTGGCTTCGCTGGCGCTTAGTAGGCCTGCACCTACAGATTGATGTACCTGTAGTGCATAACTGGCACGTTCTGCGGCCCATGGATGTCCACTGTTCATTAGTTCTGATAGTACGCTCATTTAGAATCTCCCCTGTACTGATCCTGTTAGGATTTCAGTTTGTTGTTTAATAATCTTTAATTTCAAATCGCAGTACAAAGGACTTACAGGGCCAGTCTTCAAACGATCCTGATACTCCTTGACAGTTGTTGTTAAGGTGCCAGTTAACTTGGCAATATCTCTTGTAGGTTTAGTACGAGCATAGGTGTCAAACCACTCTACATTGATTGCCAATGCACTCAGCTGACTGGCTTGATCAGCCTTGCAGTCAAAGTGGTTGGCTTGTACTTGTATATCCGTAATAACCTTAGCTTGGTTAACATCCCATCTGCTAGGAATCATTTCCATTATACTAGCACAACCTGTCAAACTCAAAAACGCAACTACTATTAATAGCTTTTTCATTTCTTTTTGGCCCTTCCTGCTTTCATGTTGGCTAACCAATGTGCTAACTGTCCCTTGCGACCGCCTTGATGTGCAGTTTTGCGCAAGCTACTCACACTGGCTTTGGTATTGATACCGTAGCGTTTGCTATCGCCTTTGTCTTCGGGATGACGACCATCCGCAAAGTTTTCATTGGCTTGTGCTTTTTCATAGTCCATGAAAGTTTCAGCAAATGTTTTGCACAAGTCTCGTATCTCAGCATCTTTGGTTTCTAATATGTTGAATTCACGCTGGTCCTCTTCTTGAGTAGGATCAGTGTATCCGCAATATACTTTCTTAACTGTGCTGTTGTTGATATAGTCTGTACAACTGGCACCATCACGCTCGGCCATGTGTTCACTGCACGGACTGCATGTGGTTAGAACGATACTGCCTTCTGGTATATCACCGTACATTTCTTCGTAGGCTTCCATTGCGGCACGCTCTGCATGAATCCTTCCGCCGTCTTTGCCTGGACAGTTCAGTCTTGCAACAAGCTGATTGTCTGGATCCAGCACTGCGGCCGCTACTTTGCCAAAATGACCGGGTCTAGTCTTCTGACCTTCCACAACCAGTGCGCAAAGTTTAGACAATATCTTGTCTAGTTTTTCATAATTGCGGATTTCAAAGTCGCTGGCTTTCATTAGCCGCCACCCACCAAGTCTCCGGGTTTGGCTGGACCATTACGTAGCATACCCTTGCCATTGATTTTGTTCTTTTTACTGCCGGTGAATGTGGTGCTTGGCAACATTTTTTCTTGCAATTGTTTGCGCTCTTGTACAATGACCCATTCAGCGAATTCTATAAGATTGCGCATCTCTTCAACGCTTTCACAATTCCATCTGCGTAGTGCCAATGCTTTGGGAGTAGGTTTGCCGTTGGGTTTCTTCATTGGGCCTTTGTTGCCACTCATCCTTGCGCAGAATGATTTGCGACGTTTAGCGGCTTTGCTTCCGGCTTTTAGTTTACTGGGTTTGGTAGTAACAGCAGTTTGTAGATGGCTGCCTGGGTGTTCACGACGATAGCTATTAACAGCCTTCTGACTTAGGCCGTCGGTCTTGTCGTGATGATTGACCTTGTTCCAGTCTTCATTAAGTAGTTCGTTGATTTTCATGGTTTGCTAATTTCATCAAATGTTAAAGGAATTCCGGCTAATCCGCACCCAAACAGTGCTAGTCCAATATACAGTCCTTTAAACAGGGCTATAAGGATTTCTCGGACGGTCTGTTCCATCATCTTCTGGGTACACTGGATATTTATCAGGTTCAGTCGGCGGATTTGCACTTGGCTCGTTTTGCATTTGTTAGTGCTCCAAAGTCTACGGGCCATTCTTGCCCTGGTTGTAATTCTACAAAGCCCGAAGGAAGTGCATACTTGACTCCAGCTTCTTGTTGTATTTGTGCAAGTGGTTTGCGGAATTGAGTTAAATCATTGCCCAAATTGGGATATGGTGCAACGTGTGGAAATGCCCAACCAGCAACTTGCTTGGTATTGTTGTTAACAACAATCTTATAGTAGCCATGTGGAACTAGTACGCCGTTACCAATTGTTTTGTCACCAGCACCGTAAAATGCGCCAACAAAGATTGTATAGCTTTGGTTGGTCTGTACTGCCCACCCACGCACACTGGTTTCTAACAGTTTCCAAATGCCACGATTGAGTGATCCAGCTTGCGGATACATATTGGTCATTAGGAATGATTCGTATTCAACTTGCTGTGTCCAACTTAGGTCTCCGTCTGGAGCGGCATGTCCTTTGTCGTAGCCTGTACCAGCATAGTCATCTGGTCTAGCACCGTTTTGTACTGACTGGTCAGCAACGAACGCATTGGTGCGTGGAAAACATCCTAATGCATTCTGTGGTTGCAGTGTGTAAGCAACATAAACTGGAATTTTAACAGGAGCATCGTATGCTACCAAGTATGCTTCGCGACAAATAGGTTGTGCTGTACGTTGTGTTTGAGCAAAGCCGTATGGACTGTGAACAGCGCAGGCTTGTGGGGGTAATGGAGCACGTTGTTCCCAAGCAAATGCTTGCGTGGCGAACAGGGCTAATAAAACTAATAATTTCTTCATGGATAGCACCTTGTAATTAAGTGCTAGTATTTATCGTTATCCAATGCGCCAGTTAGTACCGTCCGAATATACAGGAACAGCGTTGGCTCCACCCCCCGCAACTGTAGTTCCAAAAGTAGTAACAGTAGCATCTGTAACAAAACTTCTGCCGCCTGCTCCAGCTGTAACTGCGCTAACTAGTCCAGCTACAGTTGTTCCTTGTGTTTTGAGATAGTTAGGATTAGTCGATATAACGCCGCCACTAATAGTAATAGTTACATTATCTACACGAACAACTCCGACTGATGACGATGTAGCATAGTCTGTATTTCTAACCAAATTACTAGGAAAATTATAAGTAACCCCGCCGACATTTAAGTTAACTACATCACCGCTAGCACCTACATTGAGTGAGTTAGTGTTTGAACTAAGCGTGCCACCGCCTAACCATTTCATAGATACTGTTTGTCCAACTGCACCTAGTTGTACATCGCTGGCTGTTGTTCCTAGTTCAATAACACCATTGTTAGAAACAAGTTTGATATTAGAACCGTTAGGGCCTAATGTCCCTACAACATCTGCAGAAGCATTAAAAAACTCTAAACTGTTGTTGTTTAATATTCTATTTTTCATAGCTTAATTGTCTTAAATTGTATAGTACTAGCAGTACTTATGGGCATTATATGTTTTTTGCCGTTATTAGGATCAGTAAATCTGTTGATATCAAATCCGTTGAATATTTCCCATACGTTATCTGGATTATTGGTCATTATGTAAGCTCGTAAGTTACGTATATCAGTAATTTGTCCAGCCGCATACTTGCCAAGAAACACAGTTATCTTTCCTTGTACACTGGCAAAACCGGTAACTGTTTGTGCTACACCTGCCCATGCATCTGTAGTTGGAACCCCTACCAGTTGTTGCGAAACTAATACGCCATTCTGTATTGCGTTAATTGATATTTTGCCATTAGGCGGAGTTTGGCTTGGCCCAATAGTCCTATCATATTTGTAGGGGAATCTATATTCAAACTCCACACGGATCTGTACTGCCACTGGAGCATTGCTATAACATTGTATAGCCGCAAATCCATAATACTGATCCTGATTAACGTGTGTTAATCTTATCCAGTCTGCACCAGCATACTTGTGCCAACATCCCCAATACATAATATTACCAAAATCGTAATCTGCTCTTAAAAAATCTCTGTACTGTCCTTGTGGTTGGCAGTAGTCTTGAAAACTATACCATCCTCCGATTGAGGTTTGATAGTAGTCAAACCTCATACATCTTATGCCAGGATGTTCAGCATGAGTGTCCCATCCTTTAGATTGTGTCACTTGAGACTGGGGCTGATTTGCAAATGGGGTATAATTGGCCGCATAAGACCTATTATATTCGCAGAGGATAATATGACCAATACTTTCATTTGCGCCAGATTGAGTTGATTGAATATATGATATATCCCTGGTGCCATGCCAATTATTTCGACGCACTTCTGTTTCCCACACATTTGTATAATTATCACCAGATCCAGAGCTACAATTGAATTGCCATAGGCCAGCTATTTCGTTCCAGTTCATCATACAGCCTTTACCGTTAACTAGTCTGTGGAAATATATGCCCAGTCCTTTGTTGCAGAACATGGCAGTATGGGGATACGATCCTATAACACCACTATCTGCCCTAAAATCTCTAACATTGCCTACATAACAGTTTCTAAAAATTGTACAGCCATTACCATTGGTAAATCCATTAGCGTCGGCATTATTGTACCCTTCAACAGTGCATCCATCAAAAATAGGAGGATTGTTCATGTCATTGCTAGCAAGGTCAATTCCTCTATTCCAACTGCTACCACTAAGTCTACTCGAACCTACATGTTCAAAGTATACATTTTTGATCCAGTGTATGCGTGGATAATAGATATAACTGTAAGCAGTGTATTGTAATTTAATATAGGGTTTTTGAAATACACCACTAGTTGGATCTAAATAACCTTCTACTTTAAAGTTACGATTGATTTTTACTACTGTTTCACCACCTTCAAGGTAGCACCAATTAACTGGACCATCTAGTGTCAGCACGTTTCCAGCAACAGCAGTAACAGTTCTATGTGTGTATGGCGTCCACATGTAATTTGTTAGTGCGGTATTTGCCTTGATAGCATTGTAATGGTGTTGATCATCGCAGGTAGTCCACATGGCGTGGCCAAGAACAGTTATGATATCTCCGACAGCAAAATCGCTAGCATTGTTCACAGTTATTTTAAAGCCGCCAGAAAAATCATGTACACCTATATTTTTATAATAATTTAAGGTGCTGTTGACTGTACTACTATTGCCAGTTGTTCCAAATTTTACATAACGATAAGACTGTGTGCCAGTAGCATAGTGTGCCATTTGTCCGTACCAGTTGCCGTTGGCAAATCGCTTGGTGTCATCTGTAGGGCCGTAGATACTAGTCCAGGTAGTACCATCCGGAGATCCCCATATCTGTACTTGTTTATAATAAGAACAAGAGTTTGTTCCTGTGTTCAATTCCTCCACACGAGGCACAAAACTAACATGTGTGAATGTTCTAGTAGTCATTAGGTCAATAACTACATAATTAGTACCACTACCGATATTGTTAACTTGTGAATCAATTTCCATATTATGATTTAATAAGAAACCATAGTAGCCGCCAGTATTGTTGTTGCTGTTAATGCCAATAGTCATCGGCCAATAACCATCGCTTTTACCCCTATAGGCAAAAGCCCAATCATCATGCCCGTTAATAGCTGTAATTCTACTAGACAGTTTGATTACACTACTGCCTATTGGATGCGCTACTTCAGCCCCAGTTTCATATACAGTATCACCTGTATTAAATGTATCAGTAGTTGTAATGTACAAATTTTGGCAAGGCGCATTATAGGTTATTGATTTAATTCTAGCATTGGTATTGTTCCAAACGTATGCTCCCCACAGGCCTCTATAACCCCCATGGCCCATAAACTTCTCGCTAAACTGTTCACCGTTAATATAAGTTTTCATGATATTCTTTCGAATATCTACAGTTAATGTCATGGCTCTTTGAACAGCGGTATCCAAGGCACTGTCAATAGTTATATTGTTACCATCCCAACTTACTACGTTTTTCTCATCTGCTCGGATAGTGTTATCAGATTTTTTAATTTTAAAAAACCCAGTTTTTGTAGGATCGGTAGTTGTTCTATGTCCTTTTCGCCATACGGGATCATAGGAAAATAACATGCCGAGTTGATCAGTGCCTTGTGTTCCTGTGTTGTTATATTGGCTCCAGGGGCTGATCTCAACAACCATATTCATTTCTCTACGCCACAGATACTTTTGTACAAGAGCATTAAAGTTTGCTCCGTTAGTACTGTAAACACCATAAGCATCTATAGCCCATGCGGCTTCGTAGGTATAGTCTGTCAAAAAGTCTGCTAAAGTTGCACCAGCTTGAAAATTATAACTAGCCAACTGATATGTTGAATCAGCTACTGCGCTAACTGTATAAGACTTGTTATTAATAACAACCTTGTCGCCAGCTTTAAAATTCATTTGACTTAGGTAAGGATCTTTATCAACAGTAAGTATTTGTTGTAATCCATCAGCAGTTGTAGCAATAGATTTGATTTGTCCTTTAGCCGCATTCATCCTAGCAAGATACAGTGTAGTGCTATTAGGTACTCCGCAGACCTCAAATCCTTCGTCTGTTAGAAGTTTATAGTTAACTTGTTCTTGTCTATATATATTTTGCACACGTGGACGATTGGTATCAATACTGCTATCATAAATTGATATTTCATCTCCTACAGCAAAGCCTGTAGTTGAATTTACAGTAGCACTGGCATCTCCTATAGCAACAGCCGCAGTAGTTACAGTATTAGATCGTATTTCGCCACCGTCTAAATCTAGTACTTGCATATAGGTGTAGTTTGTCCACAAGTATCCAGGGCCACTTGCTTCAAGTCGAGTGATTTGTATACGTCCTATTGCTCCAGCACTACCACGGCCAACAAGACGGCCATCGTTAATGGCGATCCAGTTATTGGCTTTGAGTACGCCGCCGGGCGCAATGTTTACCCAACCACCGTTTTGTATTGTAAGCGTACTAACAGCGAATGTTTCGCCAGATGCAATATTAATAATTGGAGCAG
>Ga0114960_10004067_pt1 | contig 11054 bp, 7 predicted proteins | sample C_130625_MF_Meta_FD_92637 | JGI IMG/M metagenome (GOLD analysis project Ga0114960, IMG submission 92637) | Freshwater microbial communities from Lake Croche, Canada to study carbon cycling - C_130625_MF_MetaG | ecosystem: Environmental > Aquatic > Freshwater > Lake | place: Lake Croche, Canada...
CTTCGGTCATTTGCTCCTTCTAAAATATCCCGCAGCTCGGTAACCTCAACAGCAAAGGAGGACAACCCCGCCCAGACATTGTCGTGACTCCAGATTCTGCTAAAGATGGAATGGTAGGGGCGGAGACACATGGAATCGGCAGGGACGAATGAGCCTGCTTGAGCCAAGAGCACAGATATTCCAACAGCTTTCATCAAACTTGATTTCCCGCTTGCATTCACTCCGTAAATAAGCCATCCCCGTTTATCGTCAAGAGTAATATCGTGTTTTACGTAGGCGAGTCGGGTCTGCTTGCGTTCGATTAACGGGTGGCGCATCCCTTGTATACTCAGGTGATCTGAGAGTGAAGGGCGTACCCAGACATTTTCAATTGCCACTGCAGCAAGAGTTATTGTGCAATCGAGGTATCCTATCCATTCAATCCATTTATCGTCCAAGTCATTCCATAAGATGTCACAGATGGCGCGAAGTTCCTTCGCTAAGGCCGTATCTAACGTTTTGCAAAGATCTTGTACCTGGCTACTAATTGATGTTGCTAGGGGGGAACGTATAACCAGAGGACCCGACTTTTTCAGCTCATGATCAAATTCCTTGGGCGCTTGCAAGAATGATTTTGCGATAGACCGAGGACATTCAAATTGGACATCACCTTTTACCCAGGATCCACAGCGAGAAATCCCATTCTTTCTGCAAAACTTACTCCAGACTGTATCCCAGGTTGTTAGGAGATCTTGAATTTGTTTCTCGCATGCGGCAGTTTGCTCTGCTTCAGCAGACAGGAATCCAACGAACTCTCCATTCTCTCTGCGAGTTGCTTTTGCTTCGTCAAAGTATCGCTCAAAAGATACACGGAAACCTCTGATCGAGGCCGCATCTGGGCAAGCGAGTGGACTATCCTCCAGATCGGTAAGAAGACATTCTATGTGAGCGTAACTTTGAAACAGATGGAGAATATCAAGTGATGTCGGCGATCCTCCTGAAAGTTTCGCATGGAGTCTTGGTAGATCATATATCCCTTTTAAATTTCTTTCTATATTCATTTTCTTCGTTGATTCATTTGGATCAGTTAAAAGGCGTGTTGCCCATTCAACATGCCCCCATCGGCGTTCCAACTCTTGTTCACATGAAATGGGGGTCAACATTCTTTCCCGTAAGGCACGGGATCCAATGGCTGTGCGGCTCTTTTCCAGAATATTGAGAATGGATGTTTGGCCTTCCTTGTACGTAATATAATTGATTTGCTCGAGGAGATTATTATTCACGCGCAACGATGAACTATGCATGTTATGACGAAGAATAGGAACACTTTGTTGAGGAAAATGATCTTTGATGAACTGGATAAGAATACACAGAGCTTTTTCTAGGACAGCATTACGTGGAAAGGGGAGCGATAAGACTTGGCAAATAGGAAGGAGAGTAGGTTGTACAGAGGAATGGAAGAATTCTTCGCGAAAGAGTTCAGAGGAATAGGCGCGATCTACGGGAGTCTTGGAGAGATGGAGTGTACATTGAATGCTGAACATGGAGCGTATGGTTGCCTCGTCTAGGGTTGATTTTACCAAGACTTCTCGGACACTATATACTTGTAACATATGGAGGATTTCACTCGCGGACTGGGTCACTAGACTGAATACTTCTCTGGTGGGAATATCCATGACGGACATTCCGTAGGTTGATGATGATTCAATATACAATGCGGCAACAGACATACGTTGACGCGTGGCTGTTTCAACATGTGTTCCTGGACTGAGAATGCGGGTCGGTATACGATCGACGACTTGGTCATTCTCTTTGACTTGATCGACGACCACTATTGTCCACCCGTCTTGAGTAAGGACTTGTGCGAATTTGTGAAGGGTTTGCTCAGGAATTCCTGCCTTCAGAAGAGTTTCTCCTCTTGGACCTTTATTGGGTTCTTCGCTAAGAGCGATATTCATACGCTCTACTGCTGAGCATATGGATGTAGTGGTGTTTCCGTTGGAATCGACAAAATCATAGAGTTCATAGAATTTTCCGACCATCAGAAGAATACAGGTTTTCTCTCCGTATTTGGAGCTGTATTCCGTATATAACTTTTTATACAACGAGATCATCCTACCGAGTAGACGCGGCCTGGGTTTAGGTTTAGCGTCTGCTCTTGCGGCTCCTGCTCTTGCGGCTCCTGCTTCTGCTTTTGCGGGTTCTACGTCTACGACCGCCAGAGGTGACGAGTGATGATGGTCCTCCTTCTTCAGCAGCAGCTTCAGCAGCTGCATTGACAACATTAGCAGCATTAGCAGCATTAGCAGCAGCATTAGCAGCGTTATTAGCAGCGTTATTAGCAGCAGCATTAGCAGCAGCTTTAGCAGCAGCTTTAGCAGCAGCATTAGCAGCATTAGCAGCATTAGCAGCATTAGCAGCTTTAGCAGCGTTATTAGCAGCTTTAGCAGCAGCTTTAGCAGCGTTATTAGCAGCGGTAGCGGTAGCGGTTTCCATTCTACTTAGCCTGAGAAATTCCGCGGTTAGAGGGCGTTAGACCGGAGTTGTAAATAATCCCTGTATATTCCTCTCAAGGTTTCTTTTTTACCTTCACTCATGGAACCACGCTTCTTAATAATACCGGCTCCAACAAGAATTTCTTCAATTTCTTCAATGGTCTTTTCCTTACTTTCTTTAACAATATCCTTGGCACGCTTAACACTTTTTCGGAAATTTCCCATTTGAATGCGGACAACTTTACGGGTAGAGCGCTTCGCCTTTGACTTTGCTAACGTAAGCTTCTCCTTCTTTGGTGCAAGCTGAAGACCACCTCCTTTTGCAAGCGTAGCAGCACTTGCCGGCGTAGTATTTGCCGGCGTAGCACTTGTAAGCGTAGCATTTGCCGGCGTAGCAGTAACCGCAATAAGATTCGGTGGCGGTGCCGCTGCCGCCACTGCCAGTACTGGAGGAGGAGCAGCATCATACCCACCCTTCTGCCGTTTACGGGTTTTGGTGTCCTTGAAGGCTTGTTTTGTTATTTTCAGCGTTCTGAACTCAGTCATACTAATAGAATGAAAGATAGTAATCAAAAGAATACGCCATATCCCCGATGGAGAATCGGCGGTGCAAATTGTCGCATTCCTATTTTCCCTATCCCTCCTCCCTGTCCTCTCGGCCGTATTCCCAAGTTTTTACGTGAATACAGAGAAAAATTGATTCCCTCATCCCATCAAAATCAAAGTCCAACATGAGCACCAATGAGACTAAGGTATGGCATCATACCCTTGATCTCTATTTTGGTCAAGCCGATGGAAAACAAATTATTAGTCACCAACTCGAAAGTGTAAATCATTTCATGAATGTTGATATTCCTGAAATTATTACGATGGTAAATCCCGTGATTATTCGTGGGAGTCCTGAGATTCCTCTTAGTGGTCCTCGGTCTGCTCTTGCGTCTGCAACAGGAATGAGTACATCCGCTGCGAATGCTCTTATGGGACATAAGGATGAATCTGTTGCCCAGCAACTCGGTCCCGTGAACCGCGAGTATGAAGTCCATCTGGAATTCAGTAATCCTCAATTCAAGAAGCCGACCATTTTCGAAAACAACGGTGCCATCCTTCCCATGATGCCAAATGATGCCAGGCTGCGAAATTTGACCTATGCTGCACCCCTCTTTGTCGACGTGAATGTTACCTACATTGAGATCGATAATACCCAGGGTGGCCGGCAAACCATTAAGAAGCGAGTCTTTCCCAATGTTCATTTCGGAAAGATTCCTGTCATGGTCGGCAGTGACTATTGTCTCCTCGGTGATCAAAAGCACATCAATCCCTCTCGGATCGGGGAATGTGGGGAAGACATGGGTGGTTACTTTATCATTCAAGGCGGCGAGAGGGTCTGTATCAGCCAGGAACGCATGTCAGAGAACCGTCCATTTGTCTTTCGTAACAATCGCAATTCCACTAAGGAGTTAGAGGTGGTTGAGGTGAAGAGTATTGGACCAGACAACGATCAGGTGCCCAAGTCCAATTCTGTTCGCATCATGTACCATCCCAAGAACTCACAGATCCACCTCCTTCGTGCCACCATTCCACGTATGAAGGCACCTATTCCCATCTTTATTCTCTTCAAGGCACTGGGCATCAAGTCCGATAAGGAGTGTATTGATCTCATCTTAGGACCTGGGGGAGACTCGACGTTCGATATGATTCTCCAGGAATCTATTTCCGAGGCGTCTCATGTACACACGCAAGAACAGGCCTTCGACGCTCTTGCGTCTTATATCAAGGTATGGGCATCCCGCGGCAATCGTCCGCAAATTGCCATCCAGGACATCCTGGCTGAGGAACTCTTTCCCCATATCGGAGCCGATGCAATGATGTATGAGAAGGCCTGTTACCTTGCTCACATGACAAGGAAGGTTCTGTGGGTATCTGCAAATCGTATTCCCATGGATGATCGTGATGCGTATCCCAATAAGCGTGTAGATCTGCCTGGATTTCTGCTGGCCAATTTATTCCGTACTCATTTCGCCACGATGATGATCAAAGATATCAAGACGTATCTGTCAAAGGAGATTCATGGAGGGAGCTGGAAGGCGACGGGAAACTTTGAGGATATTCTGAACATTAGTAATATCCATAAAGTGATCAAGTCAACAAACCTGGAAGTCGGGATGAAAACCTGTCTTGCAACAGGAAATTTCGGGTCTGCAAAAGCAGGAGGTCCATCCAAGAATGGTGTGAGTCAGGTATTGAATCGATTGAATTACATTGCCGGCCTCTCGCACTTGCGGCGCGTGAGTACGCCAATCGAGAAGATGGGGAAACTCATTGCTCCTCGCAAGTTACATAATACGCAGTGGGGATATATTTGCCCTTGCGAGACACCAGAGGGGCATTCTGTTGGGGTGGTGAAGAATATGAGCACCATTGCCATTGTCAGTATCTTTAGCAATCCTCGGACAGTACTCGATTATATCAACACCACAGGAAAGTTGAAGGAACTGCGTGAGACGACTCATACGGAAAAGCATCAGGGTGTGCGGGTGTTCCTCAATGGCTCCTGGATAGGCATGCTGATAGGGGATGATGTTGAGCCAGTCATTGAGCAACTACGCCAGGCCAAGAGGCGGTGTGAAATTCATCCCCAGACGGGTATTATCTGGAAGATTGCGCTCCGTGAGCTCTGGATTACCACAGAGGCAGGGAGGATGCTTCGCCCTGTGTACTATGCCCCTGCGATCCGCGAGGTCTATACCACGGGAATGGGGTTTCTGTTAGAGATGACTACCTGGGAGGAGTTGCTTCTGTGGAAGACTCCTGTGGGTGGTCATACTCTGGTGGAGTACATTGACCCTGGCGAGACAGAGGGCTGTCACATTGCCATGTATTCTAAGGATGTTATGACGGATGCGACGAAGACTCATGCCGAGATTCATCCCTCATGTGTGCTAGGATCTCTGGGTAGTAATATTCCCTTTCCTGATCACAATCAGTCGCCGAGGAATGCTTATCAGTGTGCTATGGGGAAGCAAGCCATGGGAATGTATTCTCTGAATTTCCGTGAGCGCTTTGACGCCATGGCACATATGCTCTGTTACCCCCAGATGCCCCTAGTCTCTCCATTCATGAGCAAGTTCTATGGTACGCAGAAGATGCCATGTGGGCAGAATATTACTGTGGCGATCATGACATATAGTGGCTACAATCAGGAGGATTCCATTATGATCAATGAGGCATTCTTGCAGAGGGGAGGATTTCGGAGTATCTTCTATCGCACGTACAAGGATGAGGAAAAGAAGAATCAGTCATCGGGGGAGGAGGAGCGATTCTTCCGCCCTGATCCAGCTCTTACCCGTCAAATGAAGAATGCTCGGTATGACAAGATTGGCACTGATGGGTTTGTTCCTGAGAATGTCTACGTGGATAATGATGATATTCTGATTGGGAAGGTCGTCCCTCTGCGTGTACCGACGGGTATGGTGCTTCCTGCGGGGAGTAAGCAGTTTCGCGATGTGTCGCGTACCATGAGGAACAATGAGATTGGTTGGGTGGATCGTATCTTTAGGAACCGAAATGGCGAGGGGTATTCCTTTGCTAAGGTGCGTGTGCGACAGGATAGGGTGCCTGAGATTGGAGATAAGTTCAGTTCACGTCATGGACAGAAGGGAACATGTGGGATGATTATTGAGGCGAAGGATATGCCTCAGACGGCATCGGGTATTGTTCCTGATATTATTATTAATCCCCACTGTATTCCTAGTCGTATGACGATTGCTCAGTTGATGGAGACGCTGATGGGGAAGGTAGCATGTGAGGTGGGAGCTCTTGGAGATGGCACACCCTTCAACTCAGTTACAGTGGAGGGATTGGCCTCGCTGCTTCGAGATTCTCTTGGGATGGAGCCCTATGGAAATGAGATCTTGTACAATGGATTTACGGGTAGGCAGATGGAGACGAATATCTTTGTTGGACCGGTGTTTTATCAGAGGTTGAGGCATTGTTCTGCGGATAAGTTACATAGCCGCGCGAGTGGTCCTCTCGTGATGTTGACGCGCCAACCTGCTGAAGGAAGGGCGCGCGAGGGTGGGTTGCGCTTTGGTGAGATGGAGCGCGATTGTGTGATTGCTCATGGGATCTCTGAATTCACCAAGGAGAGATTGATGGAATGCTCGGATGCCTTCAGGTGTTTCAGTTGTAGCGATTGTGGTATTCTCGCGGTGGCGAATCCAACAGATAGTATTTGGATGTGCCGTGGGTGCGGGAATACCACAAATTTCAGCCCGATTGAAATTCCTTATGCATATAAGCTTCTCATTCAGGAACTGGAGTCGATGTGCATTGGAAGTCGTATTCTCACGAAAAATAGATTGATTATGGGAAAGCCTGCTGAGACGAAGGGATGAACTCCGTGGACGATGAACTCCGTGGACGATGAACTCCGAATAAGCTAAAGAGTTGACTCTACAGATATATATGTGGCATATCTTGCTATCGATTCTATCCTATGATATATGGGTTTACGTTTCGCATATTTTTCTTCACAAAGTACTCTTTGACATTCACAAGATTCATCATGCTCCAAATGCCGAAGCTCTTCGATGGACAGATACATACGTATCCCATCCAGTGGAAGATATACTTCAGGGGGTTGGAGCATTCTTTCCTTTTTTCATCTATACGTATACTGTTGTCGATGTGGGGATAATACTGGTAATACTAAATGTAAGAGGAATGATACGCCACGATGCACGTCTTGGTGGGCACCACGTCCTTCATCATAAACATACTAACTATAATTATGGTGAATATTGGCTAGACTGGTTAGGGGGTAGCGTCTATAATACAAGTATGGCTAAGCGGATAATCTGAATATTAATCCCCTTTTCGACATAGAGTCTAGTCGTCCCAGAAGAATGTTCAGGTAAATCAAGCTCTGAAGCATCGTCTGGTTCAAGAGATGCATACTTTTCCTTGACTATAGCGGCTGCGAGTTCGTAACTGATATAGGCATTTGCATACGCATTTCCATTTTCAATGATAATATAGACGTACATGTGGAGCATCTTTGGAGGAGGAGTACGTGTTCAATTTTGTCAGGGTGTGCATGCGATATCACGCATCTACGCCCTGTAAGGCCCTACCGTGGATCGAACACGGCTTCCCAGATTCAAAGTCTGATGTACTAACCACTGTACTATAGGGCCATAGTGCTCCGCACTGATCCTAGTATTGGGATTGTCTTTAACCCGTTGCAGGAAACGTATAATCGTTATACCACGGATTAAACTAATATATATGCCAATACTAATGAACTCTCTGCGTGCAGTTGGAGAACTCCCCGCTTCCTCAACCCTACTCTTTGTTTTTGATTTGGATGAGACGCTAGTAGTACAAATCGACCAAGGAATTTATCCTATACCTGAAGCCGTTGCTTTTATCAGCAATATCATGTACGAATGTGCATCATACAGTAAAAATCCACTGTTTACTATACTCACTACAAATACAAATGAAGATGATATTTTTAAGAAAGTAGCTATTCTCGAAGCGAAAATTAAGACGACCCACCCAAACTTCTATATTACAACTATACTCAAACGACCTGATACACAAGACTTGCCTAGAAAAACATATCAGCATATAATGAAATTATATAAGGACAAATTCGGAACCCCTCATATACCATATCCAACATTTTTCTTTGATAATTTAAATGAGCAAGTTGAATCTGTGCACAATACGGCCTTGGACTACTATCAACGGCGAGGAAACATATATCTACAATCCTTTCTTATAACAGATCCAGGGTACGACGAAGGATCATCCTGGAATAGTGCACAACGGGAAATTAACCCAATTATTCATACACCCAACCCAATAAGCTTGACAACAACATCGAACTTACCTCCCATGTTAACTCGTGTGTCTCTAACGCCTGTTAAGTCAGCAGGACGTAGAAAACTGCGGAAAAGCAGGCAGAAAAGCCAAAAAAAGTGATTCTCCTCCCCCTGCGGGATGATAGTCCAAACCTTATCACGATGTCCTTTAGTATGAGAGTATTAAAGCGCAGCGGCCAAGAAGAGTCTGTCAGTTTCAATAAGGTTCTTCAGCGCATTCGCAAGGCATCTAAGGGTCTTACCATAAATCCAGATGTTCTTGCTCAACAAGTTCTCAGTCAGATATATGACAGAGTTAAGACCAGTGAAATCGATGAGTTGACTGGTCAGCTCGCCGCCAGTTTATCCACCAACCATCCCGACTGGGGTGTCCTCGCCGCCAACATTGTTATTAGTAACCATCATAAGAAGACGTCAGATAAGTTTACACAGGTCATCAGTGACCTTTCCACTCAGCCAAAGGGATCTTATATTCACCCTGACATTGTCGCCCTGTGCGCGGGTCCTCATGGTGAACGCATCGATGCAGTGATTGATTATCAACGCGATTACTTGTTCGACTATTTTGGCTTTAAGACTCTGGAGAAGTCTTATCTCCTGCGTGATGCAAAGCGTGTCATTAAGGAGCGTCCTCAACACATCTGGATGCGTGTTGCTCTGGCTCTCTGGACAAAGGATTTGGATCGTGCCTTCGAGACCTATCATGCCCTGAGTACGAAGAAGTTTACACATGCAACACCCACACTCTTTAACAGTGGAACACCCAGGCAGCAGCTATCGTCTTGCTTTCTTCTCACTATGAAGGATGATAGCATTTCAGGAATATATGATACACTGAAGGATTGCGCTACCATTAGTCAACATGCCGGCGGCATTGGTCTCAGTATTCATAAGATTCGTGCTAAAGGGTCTATCATTCGTGGAACGAACGGGACGAGCAACGGTATTGTTCCCATGTTACGGAACTTTAATTCCACGGCACGCTATGTTGATCAAGGAGGGGGGAAACGCAATGGTTCCTTCGCGATCTACCTTGAACCCTGGCATGCAGACATTGAGGATTTCCTCAAGCTCAAGCTTAATACAGGCATGGAAGAGGACAGGGCGAGGGATTTGTTCTATGCTCTCTGGATTCCTGATCTCTTTATGAAGCGCGTGGAGGCAAATGCAGAGTGGACGGTATTCTGTCCTGATGAGGCGCCAGGGCTGGACGATGTGTGGGGCGAGGCATTCGAGACGTTGTATCACCAATATGAGGCCGAAGGAAGGGGGCGCAAGAAGATCAATGCTCAGAAGCTCTGGTTTCAGATTCTAGATGCACAGATTGAGACAGGAACACCCTACCTCCTGTATAAGGATCCTTCCAATGCAAAGTCCAATCAGCAGAATCTCGGCACGATTAAGAGCAGCAATTTGTGTACGGAGATCATTGAGTATTCCAGCAAGGATGAGACCGCCGTCTGTAACCTCGCCAGCATTTCTCTTCCCAGTTGCGTGAAGGAAACCTTTGATTTCGAGGAACTGAGGAATATCACGCGGATTGCAGTGAGAAATCTGAATCGCGTCATTGATATCAACTATTATCCAACTCCTGAGACTCAGAGAAGTAACATGAGACATCGGCCTGTTGGGTTGGGTATTCAGGGACTGGCTGATGTGTTTGCCATGCTGAAGTATGACTGGGAGTCACCAGAGGCGGCTGATCTGAATCAGAGGATCTTTGAGCACATGTACTTTGAGGCCGTGTCAGAGTCTGCTCGTATTGCCCAGGCAGAGGGTTCCTACAGCACCTTTGAGGGATCTCCTGCGTCCCAAGGACGTCTGCAGCCTGATTTGTGGGGGGTCACACCTCTTACTGAGAAGGATGGAAGCCTTGACTGGGCATCGTTGCGAGCAGCGGCGAAGACTGGACTGAGGAATTCTCTCCTTATTGCTCCTATGCCTACCGCAAGTACATCCCAGATTCTTGGTAACAATGAGTGCTTTGAGCCATTTACCACGAATATTTATAGTCGTCGTACTTTGGCTGGAGAGTTCACTGTCCTGAACAAGTATCTCCTGGCTGAGCTGAGAGAGGCTGGGGTATGGAACGAGGCATTGAAGAATGAGATTATTGCGCGAAATGGAAGCGTACAAGGGATTCAAGCAATTCCCGTCTCCATGCAGGCTAGATATAAGACCACCTGGGAGATCAAACAGAGAACCTTGATCGATATGGCTCGTGATCGCGGGGCGTTCATTGATCAGAGTCAAAGTCTGAACTTGTTTGTGGCCGATCCAACCTATTCCAAGTTAACCAGCATGCACTTCTACGCCTGGAAGGCAGGATTGAAGACGGGTTGCTATTACTTGCGCTCAAAAGCGCCTGTAGTAGCACAACAGTTCACAGTGGATCCCCGTCTTCTGACGGCAATCTCAACGGGAGGAAAGATGGAGATTCCCTCTGATTCTGAGGGGGAGGATTCAGAAGATGACTCACCGAAGGTGACGCCAAAGGCTGCTCCCCCTCCTCTTGCTCCTCCTCCACTTGACCGCGCAGAGCAGAGACGACTGTTAAAGGAGAAGTTGGCTGCCGAGTATGAGGCGGAATGTGCCAAGGAGTGCACAATGTGTAGCAGTTAACTGCGTGACTATTCAACTGTTATTCCCGCGAGACCATGAATAAAGGTTAAATATTCCTGTGGAAATCCCC
>Ga0114960_10004072_pt1 | contig 11044 bp, 12 predicted proteins | sample C_130625_MF_Meta_FD_92637 | JGI IMG/M metagenome (GOLD analysis project Ga0114960, IMG submission 92637) | Freshwater microbial communities from Lake Croche, Canada to study carbon cycling - C_130625_MF_MetaG | ecosystem: Environmental > Aquatic > Freshwater > Lake | place: Lake Croche, Canada...
AAAGCTCTTGTCTCATTTTGATTGCTCGGGACCTTTTTCAAGGGGTGTACACGCCTTATGGTTAGTTGATGGTAAATATATTCACATGTCCTCAGGATCTGGAGATTTTGAGCCAACAAACCCTCTGGATGATCAGTTTTATCGGATTTTGGATGTTTCCGACCCTACAAAACCAGTTGAAGCTGGACGCTGGTGGTATCCGGGAACCCGTGTTGGTGACGAGGTTCCTCCTCCCCCAAGACATCCCAAATTTGATACGGGCTATCGTGTTCATAATTCCAATGTCTTCCCGCGTGAACCTCATCGTGCTTATGTTGGGTATATCGATGGTGGCGCATTTGTTCTTGATATCTCGGATATGAAAAATATCCAAGTGATTTCGCACTGGAATCACTCCCCTCCTTTAAATGGCTTTATTCATACTGTCTTGCCATTATTTGATCGCGGCTTATGGATTGTGAGTGATGAGTGTGTTCGTGATGATGGTCTGGATTGGCCTAAATTGGTGTGGGTTATTAACAGCAAAGATGAAAAAAATCCAGTCTCTATCTCAACGTTTCCAATGCCTCCTGTAGAGGTTTTTGGTAAACGTGGTGGACGTTATGGAGCCCATAATCTTCATGAAAATCTCCCTGTTCCAAGTTCTTTTTATTCAGATACGATTATTATTGGCACTTTCTTCAATGGCGGGATCCGTGTCTACGATACGACGGACCCTTACCGCGTTGAAGAGATTGCCTATTTTGTGCCAGGTGCTCCAAAGCTCTCCCCTATAGGATCTGTTCAAATCAATGATGTCTATGTTGATGAGAATGCCATTGTGTATGGTGTCGATCGTTTTGGTGGTGGTCTGTACATTTTGGAGATGAATATCTAATTCGATGAATTTTCAAAGAGATGTTCTAGCGAGCAAAATACCTGTAACAATCATTACAGGTTTTTTGGGTAGTGGTAAGACAACACTGATTTCGCAACTCGTGCGTCACCCAGCCATGAATCGGGTGGCTTTGGTGATTAATGAGATTGGTGAAATCGGGATTGACCATGATCTTGTAGAGAGCTCAACAGAAAATATTACCCTGTTATCGAACGGTTGTATTTGCTGCTCGGTCCGAACCGATATGCAAGAAACTCTGCGTGATCTTTTTGCAAGGCGCTCTGTTGGTGAGGTGTTTGATTTTGATCGCATCATTATCGAAACCACTGGTCTGGCAGATCCTGCGCCAGTCTTGCAAACATTGGTCAGTGATACGCTTTTAGAAGCTCAGTTTCGATTTGATGGTTTGGTTACGTTAGTTGACGCAGTAAACTTTTCTTCTCTAGTTGATTCGCAATCAGAAATCGTCAAACAAATTGCGATTGCTGACAAAATATTATTAACAAAAACAGATTTAGTTGATTCGTCGGTAATTGCTTCATTAGAAGAGCTAATTCGGTCGATCAATTCCTCTGCACCTATTGTTCCCACTCTTCATGGCATAGTTTCCCCAAACGAATTAATGGGGCTTGGGCTCTCTTCTTCAAAATCGGGGGCGAAGATTCTTGCGTTTTTGGGCGATCCGCCTGATCAAGAAAAATATTTGGGCTCATTTATTCAAGCACATAGCTCCAAAATACAAACTTTATCCTTACGTTTTGATGAGCCATTTACTTGGCAAGCTTTTTCGAGCGCTCTTGAGTTGCTTAGCAACTTACGTGGACCCGACTTGCTTCGTCTAAAAGGAATTGTGAATGTGGATGGCAAGCCGGTAGTGGTCCAAGGTGTTCAGCATATTTTTCATCCGCCAGTCAACTTAAGCCAATGGCCAAGCGAAGATCATCAAACGAGATTGGTATTTATTACGCGCAATATCGACGCCAAAGTCATCCGCGGTTTGTTCGATACTGTGCGCTTGTTAAATACGCCATCAGCTTAGTTAGCTTTTTAGTTAGCTGTTTTTAGTTAACTGTTCTTAGTAAGCCACAGCTGTAATTGTGCTTCCAAGAGCTGATATTCTTTTAACAAACCTCATAGACAGCAGATTCTAAGGTCCCACCATTTTTAAGCTGTCCATCTAATTCGCTAAAAATGGTAGCTAAACGGACTGCTCCAATTTGTCGAAATAATCCTTTTAAAACATGAACAATCGCTTTTGCTTCAATCCACTGCTGCGTTTCAATCGCCTCACGTAATAACTTTAAGTAATTGGGCATATCATTCATTGAACCGAGCAAGAGAACGCTGGCGAGTTTTTTATGGTCCGAGACAAAGGTCGTTAACCACTGCGCACTAAATATCTCTTCAGTACGGTTTTCTAATACATTTTTAACAGTGGCTGCAGCTGATTGAGCCAACAGCTCGGTGTCAATTATTTTGGTCTTTAAATGTTTATCAACTACCTTTGATAAAGTTTTCAAATCAACAGGTTTGTACATGATGTCATTCATGCCAGCATCCATACAGCGCTTAATATCCTCAGCATAATCAAATGCTGTCACTGCAACAATCGGGGTGGGATTTAATTTTTTGATTTCTTCCCATTCACGTATTGCAATGGTCGCCTCAATGCCATCCATCTGAGGCATTTTTACATCCATCAATATAAAGTTGATGCTTGGGTCGGATTTAAATATCTTGAGTGCTTCTTTGCCATCCGCTGCCTGCCAAGAGTCAATATTTAAAGTATCGAGTAAAGAAACAAGCACAAGTCGGTTTGTCTTGATGTCCTCAGCAATTAAAACTTTACCTATCTTGGGAGCCGGTTGATCCTCAAGTGTGCTATCAAATTCATCGTGAACAGGGGCTTGTGACAAAAATGTATCCTTATATATTAAATATTCATTAAAGGATATTATAGTAATAAATGTTTAACAATAACGCTTAATACAGGGAGAAATATGAACGATTTAATTAATGATGCAAAAGCTTTAATACAAGAATCAAAGCAGACACGCCGTACTTTTATAAAAAGCTCTGCATTTGGTGGCATAGGCTATGCCCTAGCGGCTTCGCCAGTGATGGCTCAAGCTATCAAGACAGACTTTACTGGCCTGAAATGCTCTGATGAAACGATTGTTTATGGCGATTCAAAATTACCCATTTATGTTGCAAGGCCAGAAAATGCTAAGGGTGCTCTACCCGTAATTATTGTTGTTAGTGAGATTTTTGGTGTTCATGAATATATTGCTGATATCGCTAGGCGCTTCGCTAAGCTAGGCTATTTAGCAATCGCTCCAGAATTCTTTTATCGTGCTGGCAATCCTCAGCAACTTTCTAGTATCGCCCAGATTCAATCTGATATTGTCGCTAAAACTCCTGACCAACAAGTACTAACGGATCTTAAAGAGACACTGAATTGGGCAAAAAATAATGGCGGTAATGCTAATCGGGTCGCAATTAATGGCTTTTGCTGGGGTGGTCGTATCGTCTGGTTGGCCTGCGAATCTCTACCAGGTATCAAAACAGGTATTGCCTGGTATGGACGTCTGACAGGTGATAAATCGACAAACTTTCCGAATCACCCGATTGATTTAGCTGCTCAACTGAAGGCTCCAGTATTGGGGCTATATGGCGCTAAAGATACTGGGATTTCTGTAAGTACGGTCGCAACGATGCAAAACGCTTTGCATCAACTTAAGTCAAATCGGGCCGCTCAACAGTCTGAATTTGTTTTATATTCGGCGGCTGGCCATGCTTTCCACGCTGATTATCGTCCAAGCTATGTTCCTGCTGCTGCTGCTGATGGCTGGAATAAGGCAGTTGCTTGGCTCAAGGAAAAAGGCGTCTAATTCGCGGACCTTTCAAGATAACGAAGGCCTAAAGATACTCCGATTACAAATCCTGCAACGGTAATAAAAGAAGATAAGGCTAAAGTGGACATTCCACTTAAGCCTTGTCCAAAAGTACATCCTAGGGCAGTTACTCCACCAACACCCATCAACGCACCGCCTATGATGTGATTCATAGTGTCTTGTGCGCTACTAAATCCTTGTAATCTCCACTCTCGTCTTAGAATTGCACTGCCACACGAGCCAAGCGCTATTCCCGCGGCAATGATCATTGCAAAACTGATGGTTTTAGATGTATCACTAAAAAGCGTCAAATAATCTAACCAATAAGCCATGGGCGCAGTCAAGGATGCACTCTCCATCTTGCCACTATTGGTGGCAACAAATAATGGTTCTAAGGTGTTGGGGTTTTCTGCAACGTAACCAATATGTCCTGAAATTCCCCAAAAAATAAGTATCGATATGCCAACTAAAACGCTTATCCACCATTGTCCGTGTTGTCGAAATTCAGTATTTTTCAAGGCAAAGAATAATAAACCCAGCGCAAATAAACCACTGATCCAAACCCCAAGTATTGATGAATCCATCGGTATCATCAAATGAAGTAGGCTTGCCAAGTCCTGATAAACAGGTAACTGCAGATAAACTTGATCGACACTACCCACGCGAATGACCGCAAAAATACCTCTCAGGGTCATTTGTGCAAATACACCTGCTACTAAAAGAACTATGAGTGATTTAAGGCTACCGCCCCCGAGTCGAACGAGGTTTTTAGCGCCACATCCTGAGGCTATCGACATACCAATCCCAAATAAAATACCACCTATTAGATGCGACAACCAAAGAAGTTTGGTGCTGGTATAAATCGTTTGATGGATATCAATCCAGGCGCTTGCATGCATAATACTGGTACCTAAAACAGCTATAGCTAAGGCTACACTCCACTGATGAGCTCGGCTCCACGATTGCATAAGTAACACATCGCTAATCGCACCCATGGAACAGAATTGGGTTCTTTGCATCCCAAATCCAAGAAAAAATGCCACCACAAAGGCACTTGTTAAAACAATGGTGTTGAGGTAGATGAGATCAGGCATTTTTCAATTCTACAAGATTCGTGGCGTGCCTATAAAACGCAGGAATTGCCCGTGGCATTAACATTAACGATACGTTTATTTTGAACAGTAAAGGTGGTGCGACATTCGGTAGTGTACGAATATCCTGGGGAACCAGGAATTGGTCTTGTGAACACTGCGTCACCTTGTCTAATAACTTGAACAGATGAAGGTGTGGGTGGTATATAGTTTTGTTGCTTGTTATCATAGGTAAGGTATTTTGCTTGATCGGTTTGATAACTACTCGTTGGCGCTCCCCATGTGGAAATCAAACTGTCTTCATCAGCGCCGATCCATCCATTGACCATTTTGGTGTATTTTTCAGCCGACACGCATCCTAGCAAAACAAGACTGCTACACACAACAAGCATGTAATTTTTAAAAGATTTAAATAGCATCGCAGACCTCCTAAGTGATGCCCTTAGTATACAAGTTTGATATCAAGTGATGGGCTTGCCAATAGGAATTCAAATCTATATCTTGTTGTTTGATGAAATGTTCATACAAAATTCATCAAAGTTATGGTGTTAATTTTTTTAATTTAGCCTCATAATCAAATCAATCGTCTTACATCACAACTCGTGGTTTGCGTGACCAATCGTTGGTTTTTTATAAGGAAATTAATGATGAATTTATATTGGCTAAGCTATGCCCTCAAAGTAACCGCCCTCTTTAATGTCGGGGCTGGTCTTTTAAATGTCCTAATTGATAGCAACTCTTGGGCATTGGGTAATTTTATGTTTGCACTTGTTCTAATGATCAGTTCTTTTCTTGCCAATCACTTGTATGGTGATCTTGCTCCACTCAAGCCAGTTAGGATTAAGAAAAGATCTTGGCAACCCTACGACAAAGACTAATGACTAAGTAGAGAACCTACGCGAGCTTGTTCTGCAATTGCCCATAATCTTGGGAGTAGGTTTTTCATTTCAACTTCAGTAGCAGCTCCGCTAAATAGGGCTAAGCGAATGGCTTTTTCTTCTATTTCAGGTCGAGATAAAGTGTTACCAGGATCGCCTTTTGGCTCGTCTACACGTCCATGCAAAACTCTGCCATCCGTCGTCTTTACTGAGACTTTCCCAATCCACCTTACTGGATATGCACTATCCACTTCAGGATCTAACTGCATCGTCACGCGTGCACATAATTCTTGTGTCATGGGATGATTAAAATAGCGCTCAAATTCATTTAAACCCGCATATCCATGCTGCGCAGCGAGTGCAAGAACCGTTCCCATCGAGAATTTAGATTGATGTACTGTTTTTGGATCAACGACTGGACCTAAAACATCAATAGCTCCTTGATGAACAAAGGTTGTAACCTCCTCAATATCTACTGCCTTTAATTGATGTTCATTCATCACTTGCAACAATGCATCTGCTGCTGGATGGGTATGGCGACAAGAGGCATGGTATTTGAAGGAAGTTTCCACGAGCGCCCAACGCTGCCCCAAGCGGTCTGTTAACTTCGATACATCTGCATCTGTAGACATCCCTGCAGCCATTCCTTGCGAACCTTCTAAAATCTTTTTTGCTCCTGTAAAGCCATCTTTTGCAATGTAAGCAGAGGTCAAGCCAGTACCAGCAGCGTGGGCTGTGTGGAGTTGCTTAGAATCTGCTGCATCTTTTAAGAACTCCCATAAGCCTGCAGCTTGTGTTCCTGCAGAACCAAAAGCGTGCAACATTTGCTCAGGGGTTAATTTCAGTAAGTGCCCGACTGCCGCTGCCGCTGCAATGGTTCCTGCAGTGCCTGTTGTATGAAATACTTTGTAGTGCGACCTACCTAAAAACTCCCCAACACGGATACCCACTTCATAGCCAGCTATACAAGCCACTAAAAATTCTTTTCCACTGGCTTGAATCGATTGTGCTACGGCTAATGCGGGAGAAAAAACCACTGTCGCTGGATGGAATACGGAGGCATTATGCACGTCATCTTGTTCAACAACATGAGAAGCAGCTGCATTGACCATCGCGGCAAAATATGGGCTGGTGCTAGTACGGTCAATTAAGACTTCTGCAGCTCCAGCACTCGGACCCATGTGTTTGGTATAGCGGTTGACAATCTCAACAGCGCGTGCACCTTTACCAGCTAAGGTAGAACCAACCCAATCCACGAATAAATCTTCAGCTTTTCGGAAGACTTCTTGCGGAATACTCTGCGCATCTAATAAAGCGGCAAAATTTGCAAGTTCTTGTGAGGCAAAAAGAGAATTAGTTTTTAACATGTTAGTGATGCATCCTTAATTTTTTTTTAATCTGCACAATGAGAACCATTGGAAGGCGTGTAACGTCCCCCATAATTTTTATTACAAAAATTTAAATATGACTACTTTTAATATCGACATCTCGCATCCGACTTGTACTGGGTAAAGTAAACAATTAAATCTGCATCTGATTTATATTTGGTGTAGTAAATCACTGCTCTTGCATCACTTTTATAATTTGTAAAATACCATACACCTGAGCCAGTATCTGATTGATATTTAGTTTCATACACTATGCAATTGGCATCTGATTTATAAGTCGTGACAAAAACTTTGGCCTGGGCATCAGATTGGTAATCTGTTACATAAATTTGTGCGGAAAAGCTATTTAAACTCATACAAAGCATTCCCATCAGTACTATTGTCTTGATTAGTGAATACATACCTAGCCAGCCTTTCCTTTTCGTGTCGAATGTTATACTTTTAAATGAAAGTTTAACTGATTTTAATCCCTCCCCCTACATGACTGATACCCAATTAATCGAACATTACACGTCCCTTGGCTGGGAATCCTTTAATGACGAAGGTTTTATGCAAATCGCCGGCCCATTCTTTTTTAAGACAGATGGCCTTCAAATGCACTTTCTTTTTCCCACAAGCAATAAACATAAGAATTTAAGGGGTGTTGTTCAAGGCGGCGCTCTGATGACCTTCACCGATCGTGCTTACGGGGCTTTTGCTCGCCATGCAACTGGTATTAAAGCTACGGCGACGATTCAATTTAACTATAATTTTGTCGATGCTGTTCAGCTGGGTGACGTGGTAGAACTAAGTCCAGTAATCACCAAATCTACCAAGAGTCTGATTTTTTTGAACGGTCAACTAACTGTAGGTGATAAACCAGTTGGTTTTGCTACTGGCGTATGGAAAAGGTTCGATTGAACCTTTTCGTCTAAGTTGTTAATTACTTAATCGATACAGGTGCTAATGCACGCGATAAACTAGCCTCACCCTTACCGTATACAGCAGCACTATAACTTTTCAATGTATCAGTTCTGGCAGTATTTAATAACTGATTCGTTATTGCAGTCGGTGTTGCTGTCGCAAATTTGCTACCTAATACAGCCGCATATCCTGAAATAATTGGTGCAGCAAATGAGGTTCCTGCAATTCCCATTTTTGAACTATCCACTCCAACAACTAAAAATTGTTTCTGCGTAGTTACGTCCGTTCCTGCTCTATTGGAGTAGGACGCCATCGACGCCGGACTTGCGGTAGTGCCATTACTTGATAAAGCACCTGCATAAATCGTTGTTGGTAAACCTTTCAGAGATTTGTTTAGTGCATCAAAATTACCGGAGGCATTGACAGTCCCCATATTGATGCCATCGTTACCTGCAGCCTTCACAATAATGGCGTTTCCGCCTTTAGCGTAGTTAACCATGGATGTTTCTTCCGCACCATAGGTAAAGTTATAGTTGATATAAGCACCCGAAGCATACATACCGTAACTTGCATTAATTACGTTTAAGCCAGTTTTCGCTAAAGGAACACTCGTGTTTCTGCCTGTATTAAAGTCTTGACGGTTAATCGTTGCAGAGTAAGCCACAAGTCCTGCTTCTTGACTTGTCCAATAACCATGTCCTTGGGTTTGAACCTTGCCATTTAAATTGCCACTAAATTTGGATGCATTAGAAAAATCATCCACAATAGTGATCGTCGTTCCCTTACCTGAATACCCTGCTGACCATGCGGCCGCAACATCCGGATTCATCCAGTTTTGTGCTTTAGGAAGAACAATGGCTGTAGTTGCCGCCATGGCTGATGGATTTGCTCCAATTGCTGTTGATACAAGATCAGATTGCGCTAAAGAAAATGGCGCAAAAGCCATAAAAGATGCACTTATGATGATCTTGGAAAATAGGGGGAATGATGCAGCTTTCATAAATGCTCCGAATAAATTAGTTGGTATCCTTTTAACGGCAGATATTATGTAAACTTAATCCCCCTAAAAATATAATTTATATTCAAGCGTAACCATGGTCTGGTTATAGGGGCGATCATTAAATAAATAATTCAAGGTTTCAGATGGTGGTAATTGACTGGCGGCCATCCGACAATTGACCATTTGCACCCCACCTACGTCGCCATAATCTGCAATACAGGGATATTCTGTGAGATTGCCGCCCAGTATGGTCGTGGCTTTAAACGATAGTGTCGAGTTTTTACTTAGGTTTTCAAAATAGGCTACGCCGATCTTTAAACTTGGATAAATCCTGTATTTATCACCCACCTCGCCACTACTAACGCCCCAAATAATACCTAGAGTTTCGGTGATTTGCGTCATAAAACTCACTCTCGTATCTGTCCAATGATTGATATACCACGGAGTGTAAGAAACAAAACTGCCATTAGCGGCTTCAAAACCGCCAACAGTATAAAAATTTACTTTTTCTGATAACTCTGATCCTTGCCTTATTTCAATAACATGCGTTTTTTCAATAAAGTCAAAGCCATGTGCCGAAAATGATGGAATCATCCATAAAACAATATATATCAATAGCTTATATATTTTATTGCGCGTATTACATAAGCTATTATTGATTAAAGTAGTTTTGATGCCGCGCACAAGGGAAATATTCCGAAATAGTAGATATATGTATTACGGATTTTTTGGATGAAACATTAAATCATCCGGATGAATTAAGCGCTCTTACTTTGATGTGACTTGATAGCTTGGGTCTTTGAGGGGCATGTGTAATATGAGTATTTGGGCAGCTTGATTGTCTGTTTGTAAGCTATGACTTTTTACGTCACCGCCTATGTATAGATTTTCATTTTTTCTTAAGCACTGATCGCCTTCAATTAAGGATCCTTGCATCACTATCATGAAAATACCGGCTATGTTCTGCGGTATCGGAAACAGATATGTCTCGTTTTTGGGTAGCTTTAATACGCCCACACCAAGGCCACTTTGAACTTCTTGATGGATCCACTGCAAATGTATTTGCTCTAATTGATCAAGCTCCTCTTGGGAGTCTTCTTCTATCGAGGGTGATGTGTAGTGATGTTTAGGTCCCTTTTTAAGAGATTGCATTTGCTGGGGCAAAAATTGCGCCCCTAAATCTCGACTACTTCTAAGGGTGAGGTAATCAATTCCTTGCTCTCCAGCGGTAATGGGTCCATAGCCTGTATATGCCCCTGCATAATGCACGACATAGGGTTTGACAGCGTGTCGTCCAAAATGGCCTGATCCTTCAATAAATACTTGAAACTGATTTTGTGTATGAAAATGCAGTGGGTTCGTAATGTTGGGTAACTGTTTAATCAAATAAGACTGGGGTGATAACTCGAGGTTTTCATGCTTTTCAAAATAATCATGCCGGTAATACTTTAAACCGTTGTCATGCTCATGATATTTGAAATCCTCTCCCGCCTTAAGGGCTAATTTAACCTGCTCGATCATTCGATTTTTGCTCCAGATTCTTTGACGCGCTGCCCCCACTTCACATATTCGCCTTGAATAAATTCTTCAAATTCAGCTGGGTTTTTACTTGTCAATATTTCTGAACCTAAACCCAACATTCTTTTGACGACTTCAGGTTCTTGCAATGTAGCGTTCAGCTCTTTATTGAGTCGGTCCACAATCGCCTTTGGCGTTCCTGCTGGAGCAAACAAACCTAACCAAGCTCCACCATTAAAGCCTTTTAATCCTAATTCATCGAGGGTCGGAACATCGGGCAAGAAGGTGGTTCTTGTTAATCCACCAGTTGCTAATGGCTTTAATTTGCCCGCCTTAATGTGCGGAATCAACGTTAACACGGTATCAAATGTTACATCTACCTGACCACCCATGACATCGGTCTGCGATTGGGAACTGCCTTTATAGGGGACGTGAATCATCTTAATACCGGCCTGACTGGTAAACATACTCATCATGAGGTGACTTGTTGCACCA